>OLRB01000046.1_pt1 | contig 104098 bp, 96 predicted proteins | sample 1672751 | NCBI WGS metagenome assembly OLRB01 (sample SAMEA3136720, study PRJEB25190) | human gut metagenome | biome: human gut; feature: human-associated habitat; material: faeces | place: Austria | collected 2013
CCCCAGAAAAATGGAAAACTGTAATTAGACATCCAATTAAGAAAGCGTAAAATTCAAGCTTGTAGAATTAAGAAAATCGGAATTTTTATGTGTAAAGGAGAAACGAATGAAACTACTTGTGATAGATATACAAAAAGGAATAACAGATAGCAGACTTTTTAATTTTGATGAATTTATTGATAATACTTCAAGAATTATACAAGCAGCTAGAGATAATCAAATAGAGGTTATCTATTTTCAGCATGATGATGGACCAGGAACGGGATTTTCAATCGGCGATGAAGAATTCGAGATTGCAGAACAGGTGCATCCAAGGGAAGGTGAAAAGATATTTACAAAAAATATCAATAGTTGTTTCGGAAATAAAGATTTTACAGATTATGTTAAAGATGAAAATACATTAATGATAGTTGGGTTACAGACAAATTTCTGTATAGATGCAACTGTGAAATCTGCTTTTGAAAGAGGATATAAAGTAATTGTTCCACAAGGGGCAAATTCAACGTTTGATAACGACTATATGTCTGGAGAAGAAACCTATAAATATTACAATGATATGATGTGGCCAAAGAGATTTGCTACATGTGTATCTGTTGATGAGGCAATTAAGTTGATGCAAAGTTAAATTAGGAGTTATATGTGGAGGAGGATTATTATGAATACAGTTAGAATGATTTTATGTGGAAATGTTGAAGATAGCAGAATGAATCCAAGTGAAAAGGTAGGAGTAGTATCAGTGGTTTTTGTTTCTACAGAGGAGGAAAAAATTAAGAATAAACTTAAAAAATTGCAAGATAAAAATCCTGAAAAATTTTATATGGAATACGTTACTCCATTAGATGTTGACTTAACAAGTTTAGAGCACTATCCATCGATTGAAATATCAAAAAATGATTTACAATAACAACTTCAAGTTTGTAAAACTGATGGAATAAAAAAATGTAAAGCTGGGAGCATTAGCTTACGGCTTTTTAAGTTAAAGCAAATAGAAGTAAATAATGGTCAAAAAACAATCGACATCCGACCTCGTACACGTTATAATATAAGTAATCTAATAAGAAAACAGTGTTATCATTACTGCATTGCTAAATGAGAATGGTAGCCATAAATATGAATTCGTAGGAACGGAATGGTTGAACCCTCAGGGTGACAATGTCACTCATTTGTCAGCGAGAGGTGCTTAACTTAGATGATTTTCAGTTTTCTTATTTTGACATGGATTTACAGGAAGGGTAGAAAAATCAATGATTTCATTGACTTATCTTAACTCAAAATAATATAGGTTTCCAACGGGGACTTGAACTCCTAAGCACTAGTTTTGGGTTCGATTCCCGCAGGAAACGTTAGAGAAAGGGTGAAAATGATGAAGAAAATGGACATCATTTTTTGCTCTTTTTTATTATGTTTCGGAAGGAAAATAAATTGAGGAAATTGATAAGAAACACAGAAAGTAATATGAGAAAAAAAGATATTGAAAAAGTAGTACAATTATTAAGAAATAAAAAGAAAGTATGCGCACTTTTAGCTCCTACGATAGACAAAACATTAGAAAATTTTAGCCAATGTCAGATGTAAAGTAGGGGGAATGACACCGGAAGAATATTGGGATTCTGCAGAAAATATGGTAAAAGCAGAACTGATGTCTTATCAGAGATTCGGTTTTGACAGATTAGGAATCGGACCGAATACAAGAGGGATAAGGAGCTTGGGGAAATCAATGAAATTGATTTTACAAAAGGAAGAATTCAGGAAGTTCTTCAGGCCTGTCAGATTCTGCACGAACAAGGAGAACATGTGATGCTTGAAGTTTCAGGCCCCATTACAATTCTCAATGTGTTGATTGATATTAAACAAATTTTTAAAGGAATGCGTAAAGATTTCGAATTTATGAAATCTGTATTCCAAAAAGTTGGTACGCAAATTTTGAGATATATAAAAGAAGCAAAAAAATATGGGGTAGATTTCATCAGTTATGCAGACTCAGCTGGAGGAGTGAATATACTTGGCCCGAAGATGGCAGAGCAGATGGTAGAAGGCTTTACCTATGATTTTTTGAAAGAAGCACAGGAGTACTCAGATGAACATACACTTTTGATGCTTTGTCCGAAAACAACATTTGCGCTTCTTGGGACAGAGAAAGCAGAACTTGCAGATATAGATATACCAGCTGGAAGTACCTATGGGGAAGGGTGTATAGAAGTACTTGGAAAAGCGAAAATAGTTGGAATACAATGTGCAAAAAATATGGGATTTTTGCTGAAATCAGGGATAATGAAAGAAGTTGTATTGAAATAGTGAAAAGGGAGCATCAGAAATGAGATATGCTCCCTTAGAAAGTTTTTATTCAAACTGGCTAAAATACAGATTTGCATATTTCCCCTGTTTTTTTATTAATTCTTCATGAGTACCGACCTCTTTGATATCACCGTCCTCCATATAAAGGATCATATCTGCATCGCGGATAGTAGAAAGACGATGTGCAATTACAAAACTTGTTCTTCCTTTCATTAATTCTGCCATTGCTCGTTGAATTAACAGTTCCGTATGTGTATCAACATTACTTGTCGCCTCATCTAAAATCATAATTTCAGGATCAGAAGCCAGGGCTCTTGCAATCGTAAGCAATTGTCTCTCGCCCTGAGAAAGATTTTCTGCGCCTTTGCTTAGCATCATTTCATATCCGCCAGGCAATGTCTTGATAAAATTATGGGCACAGGCTGATTTTGCTGATGCAACAATCCTTTCCATAGGCATATCATCCTCGGCATATCCAATATTATCACGAATCGTGCCTTCGAAAAGCCAGGTGTCCTGTAATACCATTCCAAAACGATTTCTCAGTTCCTCGCCAGTCATGTCAGATGTTTTGACACCATCAACTAGGATGGAACCGGAATTTACCTCATAAAATCGCATTAACAGATTGATCAAGGTTGTTTTCCCTGCACCGGTTGGACCGACAATGGCAACTTTCTGTCCAGGAAGTACATTTAAATGAATACGCTTCATCAAAAGGTGATCTGGGGAATACCCAAAACTAACATTTTCAAAAGATACAGATCCTTTGTTGGATTTCGGAACGATACAGTTTTCTTTATCTGCTATATCTTCCTCTGCATCTAATAATGCGAATATTCTATTTCCCGCAGCATTTGCAGCGCTAAAGCTGCCAACCATTCCTGCAATAGTAGAAAATGGTTCTGCAAAACGCCAAGTATATTCTAACATTGCCTGAACGTTACCAACGGTAATTTTCCCCACAATTGCCCAAAGACAGCCGATTGCTGCACACAGTACATATCCTAAATCGTTGACCAATGTTGTGATTGGTGAGATCGCACCTGCAGTTGTTTCTGCTTTTTGGGAACTAATCTTTAATTTTTCATTTAATTTTGAGAAGTGATTTTTTGCTCGTTCTTGATAATTAAAAGTTTGTACGACATCTTGTCCATTATATATTTCTTCGATATATCCATTTAGTTCTCCTAATAGTCCTTGCTGTTGCTGATAATACTTTTCGCTTGCTTTCATAACTCCGGCTGCACTGAAAAGCGAAAGGGGAACCATTACAATCGGAATGATCGATAACGTAGGACTGATGGCAATCATCATTAGTAAAACACCGATGGCAGTAGTGACCTGAGTAACAATAGAAGTTAAATTCTGACTAAGTGTGTTGTTGATGGTATCTACGTCATTGGTAATGATGCTCAGAATATCACCATGGGTATGAGTATCGTAATAATTCAATTTGATTCTGTGCATTTTTTCGTCGATCTCCCGGCGAAGTGTTTGCATCACTTTAGCCGTAATTTTAGACATTATGAAACCTTGTAAAAAAGTAAATAGTTGTGATATGAAATATAAAGCAACTAAACTTACTAATAGGGAGAGAATGGTGTTCCAGTAAAATACACCATCTGTAACACTTGCAAATAAGGTGGTTGTCACTTTTCCAATCAAAAATGGAGCAAGAACCATAAATCCTGTGCTGATGATAGCTGATAGGATTACGAAAAGAAGTTTCAGGCGGTGCTCTTTTAGATAAGAGAATAATCTTTGAAAAGTTTTAAAGTTCCCCATATTATAAATTCTCCTTTCCTAATTGGATTTCGGCAATTTCTCTATATAAAGAACAGCTTTCTAATAATTCTTTGTGTGTGCCATTGCCTATAATCCTTCCATCATCAATCACTAGAATACGATCTGCATTCAAGATCGAACTGATGCGTTGCGCTACAATAATCATAGTGGCATCGCCAATACTTTCTTTCAGGTTTTGACGTAATTGACGATCTGTTTTCATATCTAAAGCTGAAAAACTATCATCAAAAACATAGATTTCCGGTTTCTTCATAATAGCACGGGCGATCGCCATTCGCTGGCGCTGACCACCGGACAAATTCGTTCCGCCCTGAGCGATTGGATCGAAAAATTCGGATTGCTTCTTTTCGATAAATTCATTTGCACAGGCTATTTTTGCTGCTTCTTTCCAATCTTTTTCATTTCCATTTTCATTTCCGAAGTTTAAGTTCTCTGCGATATTTCCAGAAAATAATTTGTTTTTCTGTGGTACATATCCAATCAAAGAACGCAGATCCTTTAAGGAATAATCTTTGATATTTACGCCATCAATCAAGATTTCCCCAAACAATGGATCATATAATCTTGGGATCAACTTTACAATGCTGGACTTTCCTCTTCCTGTACCGCCGATAATTGCAGTAATTTCACCAGGATTTGAAATAAAGTTGATATCTTTTAAAACTGGCTCATCTGCTCCCGGATAAGCAAATGTCACATTGCGGAATTCCACAGTGGAGCGCAAAGGTCTTTTTTCCAAAGGAAAGGAACCATCTACAATTGTGCTTTTGGTGTTCAATACTTCGGCAATGCGTTTGGCGCAGGCATAACTGGTAGGAAACATCATGATCACCATGGATAACATCATCACCGAAGTGAGAACCATACTAATGTATTGACTGTTGGCTACTAAAGAACCGACTTCCATGGCACCTAGTTCAACATAATAGGATCCGACTCCGAGCACTGCAGCAGTTGTGACACCGAAAATAACACTGATTGCCGGCATTAATATGCTTGTAATTCTTCCGGCGGTCATTGCGGTCATAGCATAATCTTCGTTAGAATTTTCAAATCGTTCGCATTCTGTTTTTTGTTTGTTAAAAGCTCTGATGACACGCACGCCTTCTAAAGTTTCTAAAAATAAATGATTGATATGGTCGAGCTTGCGGCGCAGGCGTATCGAATAACGAGATGCAAAGATCATAATGATCGTCAGTACAATCAATAGAACAGGAATCGCAAATAGAAGTACGAAACTAACTTTTCCTCCTGTAGATGCTGAGAAAATCAATCCTGCAATTGCCATCATAGGAGCGAGAAGTCCTACGCGGAGCAACAATGTCAAAAAGTTTTGAACATTTGTGATGTCGGATGTGCTTCGGGTGATTAAGCTGGCTGTGCCAAACTGATCTAAGTCAGCTGCGGAAAAGCTTTGAACAGTAGAAAAAACTTTGTCTCGCAGCTGTGCGGCAAAACTGGTGGAAATACCGGAGGCAATTTTTACGGATCCAAAGCTGATAAGACAAGAAAAGACGGCAACCCCGGCCATAATTGCAGCGAACATCCAAATGGTTCTATTTTCTCCCGTGACCACTCCTAAGCTAATCATTTTTGATAGTAATGCGGGTAATAGCATTTGACCAAAAGCGGATAGTAGTATCAGAAAAAACAGCGCTACCAGTTGTTTGCTTTTGAATTTTACATGTTTTAAAATCGTTTTCATCTCAATTTCATTCTCCTTTCATAGTTCGATATTTTTTAAATCTGTATTTTTACTTTGTATCACACGAGGTAATATTCAACAGAATCTTTGTTGAATGGATTCTATGATCAACATGGCACATTGTAAAATGTACAGTAACTGTACAGTCAAGAGGGGAATTGTAAAAAATTAAAAATAGAAGTAGAATCAAAATAGTGTCTTGTATCAGGCAGGGAATAATGGCATAATACTAGCATAAATACGATATATAAACTGGATGACAAGGTTGTCTGTTTCTATACTGCGAGCGCAGTCAGAATTAATGAAAGGAAAAAGGATGAGCAGAGTAAGGATTATTAAGAAAAACGATGAATATACTTCGGAATATCAAGTTGGAGACATTTTTCAGATCACCGGGACATGGTATGGCGGGGTTCACGTTGTAGGAAAATCAGGAATCCCGGTTTCGCTGGATCGGGAAGAATATATGGAACTCGATACAGAACCGGAGCCGGAAGAGGAGGAAACTGTGCGGAGGGATATCAGAGAGGGGGACCTTGTACAGCACTTTAAGCGGGAATGGGTATCAGAGCACACAGCAGAATATCTGTATAAGGTACTTGCGTTTGCCCAGCACACAGAGACGGGAGAGAAGCTGGTGATCTATCAGGCGATGTATCCGCCTTTTAAGATCTGCGCAAGACCCTATGGGATGTTTATGAGTGAGGTGGATCGGGAAAAATATCCCGAGGTGAAACAGAAGTATCGATTCGAAAAGGTAGAATTTAAGTAAAAAACAATGCAATAGAATGCGATATAAGAGGTTTTAATGATGGTAGGCATACAAGTCTTGCCTGAAACGATAAAATTGCTTATATCGCAAAATACGGAGTTTGACAGCGTGGTGAAAATATACTTGGCAAAAAACATAGAAAATACGCCTTGGCAGAAAGAAACTCTTTGAAAAGAAAGTGGGAAAACTTTTTTGAAAGAAGAGAGAGTCTTTGCCGGGCGTTTTTTTGCGAAAATTTCGCACAGACATTATACAGGCATTATACAGATATTATTTTAAAGGCGCAGGCACTATCTGAAAGTCGATTTAAAAACCTGCCTGATCTGAAAGAAAACTCGTATTGCCGCTTTGCAAAATGGTCTGAAATTTGTTGCACAATGTTGCTGCTGAATTTGAAACGTCTATGAAGATATAAAAGTAATCTGCTAAAAAGTATGTATGATGCAAATGGCATGTGACAGGTTTCTTTAGCCTTAGACAGATGAGGTGAAGTGTGGTATGATAAGTGCGTAAGATGAGGTGCTTTTTTGCTTTCTTAAAAAGTTAATGAAAGTAATAGGTTAGATTTTCTCACCATTGAAAAGAAGTGGAAAAGATGGAAATACCAATGATTACAGCGGTTTACATAGATGAATGAAAAGTGTTTGAAACAAAATACAGGAATACGATACCTGTTATTTTTTGTGCTAAATCAACTTAAAACATGTAAGATAAATAGAAACAATAAGTAACATTACATCTATGTTTATGAGAAAAATCAGAATTAGAAAAACAGAAAAAGCGCATATTATATTACAAAAAGAAAACTTAAAAACATGTAAGATAATGCGTAAGAAAAGATGTAAGATAAAGGAGAGATTTTATGGGAAATTACAATCCGCCATATGAAATTACAGATAAAATAGTAATGCTGGTGGCATCGATTGCGGAGAAATCCGGAAGGATTATGGAATATTATAAAGTAGGGATGTCGGGAACAAACCGGGAAAGAAGAATTCGTGCAATCCACGCTTCTTTAAGGATGGAAGGGAATCAGCTTTCGGTTCCGGAGATCAAGGAGATTGTAGAGGGTCGGCCGGTATCGGTGAGTGAAAGAGTGATCCGGGAAGTTCAGAACATGTACGCGGTTTATGAATACATGCAGGAAGTGGAGACTTATAGTATTGCGGACTTTAAGAAGGCTCACGGAATTCTGACGAAGGATATTGCAAGCGAATCCGGAGAATTTCGCCAGACGGAAAAAGGTGTGTTTAATCACAATCAGTTTTTTATGGCACCGCCGGCGAGGTTTATTGAGGGGCAGATGCAGGAGCTTTTTGCATGGATGGAAAGTCAGAGGGAAAAAATCCATCCGCTGATTCTGTCTTCCATCTTCCATTATGAAGTCCTGTTTCTTCACCCATTTACGGACGGTAACAGCAGACTGGCACAGTTGTGGCAGACAGCGATTTTGGCAAAGTGGAGACCTTTCTTTTCCTATCTTCCGTTGGAAACCCAGATGGAGAGGGTGCAGGGAGGATATTATGAGGCGATTTCTATCTGCCAGATGGAGAGAACCATTACGGGTTTTATTGAGTTTATGTTGGAACAGATTGAGATTGCACTGGATGAGATCAAAAAGGAACCGAAGGAACCGGTGGAAAGTCTTTCAAAATATGTAAAGAAACTCCTGGAAGCGATGGAAGAAGATATTCCTTATACAGCGAATGAAATTTTAGAGTTGCTTCACTTGAAATCCAAAGATGCTCTGAGAAAAAATTATCTGAATCCGGCGCTTGAGAGTGGGCAGATCCAAATGACGATCCCGAATGCGCCGAAGAGTAAAAATCAGAGATATGTAAAAAGTAGTTGTGAAAAGAAATAACCGTTATCTGCCAACGGTTGAGGGTGAAATAAGGATATGCTATAATTTACGCAGAGGCATGCAAAAAACAGCAAAATAGATAGAAAAGGAAGAAAACATGGACAAGCAAGAATTGAAAAAATTGATTGATACAGCAGCAGGAAGGATTCCGGCGGATCTTGTGATCAAAAACTGTAAAGTGGTAAATGTATTTTCGGGAGAAATTATCAGCGGAGACATTGCAGTCAGTGGGTCTAAGATTGCGGGAATTGGAGAATATGAAGGGCGAGAGGTTGTGGATGCAGAAGGCTCTTATGCGGTTCCGGGTCTGATTGACAGTCATATTCACATTGAATCTTCTTATGTTACACCGGAGGAGATCGGGCGGCTTTTAGTACCTCATGGAACGACAACAATCATTGCGGACCCACATGAGATTGTAAACGTCTGTGGGATCCGAGGGCTGGATTATATGATGGAGGCGGCGGAGAGGACTGCATTGGATATTCAGTATGTGGTTCCGTCTTGTGTTCCGGCGACGCCATTTGAGCATGCAGGCGCTGTGATCGGTGCAGCAGAGATGGAGGAGCCAATTCAGAGAGAGGGGATCCTGGGGCTTGGAGAATTTATGAATTTTCCGGGAGTCATTGGGGCAGACGATAGTGTCCTTGAGAAACTGCTTGTAGCCAAGCGGGCCGGAAAGGTGATCGATGGACATGGACCAGGAATCAGTGGCAAGGAGCTGAATGCTTATGCGGCGGCAAGGATTCTTGCAGATCATGAATGCTCTACGGTGGAAGAGATGGATGACAGACTGGCAAGAGGGATGTACATTTTACTCAGACAGGGCTCTGCATGTCATAATCTGAGGACGCTTCTTCGCGGAGTAACAGGGCAGAACAGCAGACGATGTCTGCTATGCTCGGATGACCGCCAGCCAAAGACAATTCTGCAAGAGGGACATCTGGACAATCATTTGCGGATCTGTCGCGAAGAGGGAATAGATGCGATTACGGCAATCCGTATGGCAACATTAAATGCCGCAGAATGCTTTGGGCTGCGTGAAAAGGGAGCGATTGCACCTGGCTATCAGGCGGATATTGTTCTGATGAAGGATCTGGAACAATTTGAGACAGAAAAAGTGTGGATTGGCGGGAAACTGACCGCAGAAGACGGCAGATATCTTCCGGAGACATCGTATGCAGATATTGCGCCAGTCAGAGGAAGTGTGATCGTCAAAGATTTTTCGAAAGAGAAATTAAAAATGCACTTGAAGTCGGACCGGGTAAATGTCATTGAGATACAGCCGGGTGGTGTTGTCACAAAGAAGACAGTTGAGGAGATCAAAGTAGATGAAAACGGAGAATTTATCCGGGATCCTCAAAAAGATCTCGTGAAGATTGCGGTTGTGGAGAGACATCAGGGAACCGGAAACGTCGCATGTGGTTTCTTAAAAGGATACGGGATCAAAGAAGGAGCGGTGGCGCTTTCTGTGGCCCACGATTCCCATAACATTATTGCAGTCGGTGTCAGTGATGAGGAGATTACATTTGCGGTAGAAAGTCTGATCAAACAGGAAGGCGGCATTGTCCTTGTAAAAGAAGGCAAAATCATCGAAGAAATGCCTATGCCGATCGCAGGACTGATGAGTGACAGAAGTGGGGAATGGGTGGACCAGAAACTGACAGAGATTCATGAGAAAGCTTATGCAGAACTTGGAATCTGTGGGGAAGTCGAGCCGGTCATGACACTTTGCTTTATGTCACTTGCAGTGATCCCGGAGCTCAAACTGACAGATATGGGATTGTTTGATGTGACAACATTCCAGTTTATTTCGGTAGAGGCAGAATAGAGAAGTCTGAGAGTTTAAGACCGAAAAGAAGACCACTTTTTTTGAAAAATGAAAGGCAGGTACAAGGTCTGAGCTTTTTGGAAAGAATTTGAAGTTTACTATAGTTTATGCTATACTCATTTGGATATGGGGTTAGATAGAAACCCTCATAGGATAGCAATAGATTACACGATATTAGATGTGTTAGAAGAAAACAAAGTGATGACGAAAAAAGGAAATTTGGAAGAAAGGATGGATTATGGGAAAGAGAGAAATGCCCGCAAAAGAGCATAGAACACAAAGAAGGCCTCAGGACAGCAGGAAATCTCAAGATAATAGAAGACCTCGGGACAGCAGGAGGATGCAAGATAGTAGAAAACCACAGGGAAATAGAAGACCGGAAAAAAGCCGGAGGGAGCTGGAGGAAGTTTACTATAATCCGGCAAAATCCATGGCAGGAGATAGAAGAGGATCAGGAACTAATAAAAAATCATCGGGAAACCGAAAAGAAACTGCAAGAAAAGGTAAGAAAAAGGATGTGCTTGGCCTGATTCTGGCAGGACTGCAGGGGCTGGTCTCAGTAGTATTTATGGTCATGTTATTTATTCTAGATATGCTGCCGATAGAATATCTCGGAATCATTGCTGTGATATTACTGCTTCTTTTTGGAATTACGCTGGCAACCCAGCTCCGGAAGAAAGGAAGGCATATCGGAGGAAAGATCTTTAGCTTTTTCATTATGATTCTACTGTTATTTGCGACATATTATATAGGAAAGGCAAATGGAGCACTGGGTAAAATCTCAGGTGGTTCTTATAAAGTAGATAATATGGTAGTTGCAGTGCTGGCAGACGACGGAGCAGAGAAGATTGAAGATGCGGCATCGTATACCTTTGGTGTTCAGTATGCGATGAGTGGAGACGATGTCCGATCAGCAGTTGCAGATATCAATGAAAAGCTGGGAACAGAGATCCAGACCGTGGAGTATCGAAGTTTAAGTGAGCAGGCGCAGGCACTGCACGATGGACAGGTACAGGCGATTATTTATAATGAAGGATATACCGGAATTCTGGAAGAAGCATTTGAAAATTATTCAAAGAACGTGAAGGTCATTTATCAGCACAGTATCAAAAAAGAACTGGACAATACAGCAGCTCAGGTAGAGGTGAAGAAAGATACTTTCAGTGTATTTATTAGTGGAATTGATGTGTTTGGACCAATTGAGACAAACAGTCGAAGCGATGTGAATATTGTTGCGACAATCAATCCGACGACACATCAGATCCTTTTGACGACAACACCGCGTGATTACTATGTGGAGATACCGGGAATCAGTGGTGGACAGAAAGATAAGCTTACACATGCAGGAATCTACGGAGTAGATGCTTCCATGAGAACGTTATCGCAGCTTTATGATACAGAGATTCCGTTCTATGCGCGTGTAAACTTTACGTCCTTGATCGAGATCGTAGATCAGCTTGGCGGGGTTGACGTAGAGTCCGAGTTTGCATTTACAACCAGTGAAGATTCTGGACTTGTCATGGATGTTGCTCAGGGAACAAACCATTTTAACGGGCAGCAGGCGCTGGCATTTTCGCGGGAAAGACAGAATATCGAAGGCGGAGACAATCAGAGGGGAAAAAATCAGCAGGCAGTGATCACAGGTCTGATCAAAAAGATGATCTCACCGGCGATGCTGGTCAATGCCAACGGTATTATCAACAGTGTCAGTGGAAATGTAGAGACGAATATGTCTCAGGATCAGATTCAGGATTTGATCAAAGATCAGCTCGCCCAGGGAAAAGCATGGAATATTTATTCTGTGGCTGCTGCAGGAACAGGAGATGAGCAGGTCTGCTTCTCTTATGGCGGAGGAGCACTTTATGTGATGCAGCCGGATCAGGCATCGGTTGATACGATTCGATCACTGATCGACCGTGTAGAAAATGGGGAGACATTGGAAGGCTCCGAGATTGCACAATAGAGAAAAGAGTGAGATAAGGGCAAATGAGAGAGTTTTTAAAAAAATGGGATTTATCGGCAATCTACCAGATTGCATTAGTGATTTTAGATGTATGTTTTATTAACCTGAGTTCCGTTGCGGCATTGCTTGTCCGCTTCGAACTGTCAGCAGTTCCGGTGGAATATTGGGAGTCGGTTCGAAGTATGATGATTCCCAATACGATCGTGACAATCGGGATTTTTACCGTATGCAGGCTTTATCGAAGTCTTTGGAGATTTGCAAGTGCGAAAGAGCTCCTCTATATTGGAGAGGCATGTATAGGTTCCTTTCTTTTTAATGCGGCAGCCTATTTTCTGACTTACAAAGAAATCTACAGAAGTTACTTTGTGATTTACACTATTGGTCTGTTCTTATGCACTTGTATTGGCAGATTTTCCTATCGATTTGTCAGAATGATCTATCGAAGCAGTGTTCATAGTGAGAACGTGCGGCGCACGATGATCGTCGGTGCGGGAGAGGCGTGCAATGTTGTGATGAAGGAACTTGAAATGAGTAAACAGCTCGATGCAAAGATTTGCTGTATCATCGATGACGATCCGAGAAAAGCCGGAACTTATATCCACGGTATAAAAGTAGTGGGTGGCAGAGATAAAATTCTGGAAAATGTAGAAAAATATAAGATTAATGAGATTATTTTGGCAATGCCAAGTGCCAAAAAGAAAGAGATCCAGGCGATCCTTGGAATCTGTAAGAATACCGATGCAGATCTGAAGATTCTTCCTGGGGTATATCAGCTTGTGAATGGGGATGTCAGCGTTCAGAAGCTTCGCAATGTGGAGATTGAAGACTTGCTTGGCAGAGAACCGATCGATATCAAGACAGAGACCATAGGAAGATATGTGTATGATAAGGTTGTCCTTGTCACTGGAGGAGGCGGAAGCATCGGAAGTGAGCTGTGCCGTCAGATTGCAGCAAATGGAGTAAAGAGACTGATCATTTTTGATATCTATGAAAATAATGCATACGATATCCAACAGGAACTGAAGCATAAATACCCGGATCTGGATCTGGTTGTTTTGATTGGTTCTGTGCGAAACAGTAGAAAAATCAACAGTGTTTTTGCAAAATACAGACCGGATATTGTCTATCATGCAGCTGCGCATAAGCATGTACCGCTGATGGAAGACAGTCCGAACGAGGCGATTAAAAACAATGTATTTGGAACATATAAGACTGCACTTGCGGCAGATAGGTACGGAGTTGAGAAGTTTGTTCTGATCTCCACAGATAAGGCAGTCAATCCGACCAACATCATGGGAGCTTCTAAAAGGATGTGTGAGATGATCATACAGACCTTCAGCCACAGATGCAAGACGGAATATGTGGCAGTACGTTTTGGAAACGTGCTTGGAAGCAATGGAAGTGTCATCCCGCTTTTCAAAAAGCAGATTGCAGCAGGCGGACCGGTAACGATTACGCATCCAGATATTATCAGATATTTCATGACAATTCCGGAGGCGGTATCTCTTGTGCTCCAGGCTGGAGCAAGTGCAAAGGGAGGAGAGATCTTTGTGCTGGATATGGGAGAGCCGGTGAAAATTCTGGATCTGGCAAAAAATCTGATTCGTTTATCCGGATACACGGTAGGAGAAGATATTGAGATTAAATTTACAGGACTTAGACCTGGAGAAAAGCTTTATGAAGAATTATTGATGAGCGAGGAAGGTCTGCAAAGTACTGCGAATGAGTTGATTCATATTGGAAAACCGATTGATTTTGATGAAGATCAATTTCTGAAAGACCTGGAAGACTTGTACCGGGCAGCTTACGCAGAAGAAGAGGGAATGAAAGAGATTGTCTATAAAATCGTTCCAACCTATCATATCAGACAGGAAGATGTGGAGAGAGACAGGAAGATCGCGAGTGAATTGATGAAAGATTTTTCAGATACGCGCTCAACACTTCCGAGTGAATTTTTAAACAGAGAACATGGAGAGAGGTAAGTATGAGAGTAGAATTTTCGCCCCCGGATATTACAGAGGAAGAAATTGCAGAGGTGATCGATACTTTAAAAAGTGGATGGATTACAACAGGACCGAAGACAAAAAAGTTTGAGCAGGAAATCGCACAGTTTTGTGGAACGACTAAAGCGGCATGTTTAAGTTCTGCAACAACCTGTATGGAGATGACATTGCGGGCGATGGGAATCGGACCGGGAGATGAGGTGATCACCTCAGCATATACATTTACAGCGACCTGTAGCGTTATCTGCCATGTGGGGGCAACCCCTGTGCTGGTAGATACGATGCCGGATTCCATCGATATGGATCCGGAGAAAGTACGGGAAGCTATCACAGAGAAGACGAAGGCAATTCTTACGATTGATCTTGCAGGGATTATTTATCCGTATTATGACAGACTGTTTGAAATTGTAGAAGAGAAGAAAGGATTGTTTCAGCCGTCATCCGAAAGACAGGAGAAGCTGGGAAGAATCTTGATTCTTGCAGATGCAGCACATGCTTTCGGCGCAGAGCGTGAAGGGAAAAAGTGTGGACAGATTGCAGATATTACCTGTTTTTCATTTCATGCAGTGAAAAACCTTACAACTGCGGAGGGAGGCGCTGTGACATGGAAGTCTTTGACGCCTGAAGAAGATGAAGCGTTATACAAAGAGTATATGTTGCTGACACTGCATGGGCAATCAAAAGATGCTTTGGCGAAGATGAAAGCAGGGGGATGGGAATACGACATTGTTGCACCGTACTATAAAGCGAATATGACAGATATTACGGCGTCTATCGGACTTGCGCAGATGAAGCGTTATGCGAAAATATTACAGAGAAGAAGGCAGTTGATCGAGAGATACGATGAGGCTTTTCGTCCATATCAAGTGCAGGTGCTTAACCACTATGGAGAAGGAAGCCAGTCAAATGGACATCTGTATCTTGTGCGGCTGAATGGCAAACAGAGGGAAGAATGCAATCAGATCATCCAGGAACTGGCAAAAGCAGAAATTGCGGCAAATGTACATTACAAACCACTTCCGCTTTTGACCGCATACAAAAATATGGGATTTGCCATCGAGGATTTTCCAAATGCTTACAGAATGTACGAAAATGAAATTTCACTTCCGCTGCATTCTTGTCTGACAGATGAACAGCAGCAATATGTAATAGATACTTTTCAGAGGTTATTGAGGGAACACGGATTATGCTAAAGAGTTGGTCGGAATTACCAGAAAAGATGAGAAATGATGAGGTAAAGAAATATTATAAAATTTTGAGCAAGAAAAAGTCTGCCCTGCGCATCAAGCGCATAGCAGATGTGTTTCTTGCTTTTATTTTTATGATTTTATTGTCCCCAGTCATGATTTTTATTGCATGTTGGATCAAAATAGACAGCAAAGGACCGGTATTCTACCGTCAGGAAAGAATCACCAGTTATGGCAAACCATATCGTATTTTTAAGTTTCGTACAATGGTGACAGGAGCCGATAAAAAAGGACCTCTTGTCACGGAAAAGAGTGACAGCAGAATCACAAAGGTCGGACAGAAACTGCGCAAACTGCGCTTGGATGAGCTTCCACAGTTGTTTAACATTTTGACAGGGGATATGACTTTTGTAGGGACAAGACCGGAAGTGAAAAAATATGTGGACTGCTATACGGATGAGATGCAGGCGACGCTTCTTCTTCCGGCAGGAATCACATCGAATACGAGTATTGAATATAAAGATGAAGATGAAATCATTGATGCCTATCGGGCAAAAGGAATCACAGATGTAGATGAGATTTATCTCAACTATATTCTTCCGGAAAAGATGAAATACAATTTGAAGTACATAGAGACATTTGGATTTTTCAGTGATATGAAGATTATGCTGCGGACAGCAATGGCAGTAATAAAATAAAGTTTATTGGAGCAGAAATATGAAGAAAATTGCAGTGATTACAATGGGAGTGAAGCTGAACAATGAGAAGGGATACACGAGGTTTAAGTTTTTATCAGAGTTCCTTGTGGATGCCGGATATGAGGTCGATCTGATTACGACAACGTTTCAGCATTGGGAAAAGGCACAGAGAAATATTTCCGAAATACAGAAAACAAAATATAAATTTCATTTAAAATTTATCTATGAACCGGGATACAAGAAAAACATTGATCTTAAAAGGGTGTATAGTCACAGAGTTGCGGCAAAGAATCTGACAGCACTTTTAGAGAAGGAAGGAGACTACGACCTGATCTACTGTGAGATTCCTCCAAACGATGTGGCGCTTGCTGCAGCATCTTATGCAAAGAAAAAAGGAATTCCATTTGTGCCGGATGTCAATGATCTTTGGCCGGAAGCGATGCGTATGGTATTGGATATTCCGGTTGTGAGCAGCATGATCTTTCATCCGCTGCAGAGAGATGCGGAGAAAGTATATTCGCTTGTATCGGGAATCGTGGGAACTTCTGATGAATACCGGGATCGCCCGTTAAAAAACCAGAAGTTGGATGTTCCAAAAGTGACCGTTTATGTCGGCAATGAAATCAAAGAATTTGATGCAGGTGTGGAAAAATACAGTCCGGAGATCGAAAAAGAAGAGGACGAATTCTGGGTGACTTATGCGGGAACGATCGGAACAAGTTATGATATCCGGACACTTGTTCTGACCGGAGAAGAATTGATCCGAAGAAGAAGGCTGAATATTAAGATCAAAATTCTAGGCGGAGGCCCGCTGAAAGAAGAACTGGAGCAGCTGGCTAAAGAGCATCACTGCAAAAATGTAGAGTTTGTCGGCTATATGCCATACGAAAAGATGGCGGCATATCTTGCAAAGTCAGATATTGTTGTCAATTCGTTTGTAAAGAAAGCGCCACAGAGTATCGTCACAAAAATCGGTGATTACCTTGCTTCCGGGCATCCGATGATCAATACTTGCATGAGTCCTGAGTTCCGAAAGAAAGTGGAGACAGACGGATTTGGAGTTAATATTATGCCGGAAGATGAAGAAATTCTGGCAGATGCGATCGAGAAGCTCTACGAGAATGAAGATGTGCGGGAAGAAATGGGAAAACAAGCGAGAAAGATTGCTGAAGAGCAGTTTGACAGACCAGAGTCTTATAAGAAGATTGTAGAGTTGATTAGGGAGTTGACAGAGAAGTAAGTATGCTTCAAAACTTATCCCTTTATACACATAGCATGGATATGCGGTGGAAATTGAAATAGTATTATGATACAATGAAACGCAAATTGTTATACACAAAAGAGGAGGAAAATTATGAAAATTACCGTTGCAGGAACAGGATATGTAGGACTTGTAACAGGAGTATGCCTTGCAAGTAAAGGACATCAAGTCACTTGTCTAGATGTTGATGAAGAAAAAGTAAAAGTGATGCAGAAAGGAAAATCCCCTATTTATGAACCGGGACTTTCCGAACTTATGCAGGAATACATGGGAAATCTGACTTTTACAACAGACTATGCAAATGCATATAAAGATGCAGAAGTGATATTTATTGGTGTTGGAACTCCAGAAAAATCCGATGGATCAGCAAATTTAAGCTATGTGTATCAAGTGGCAAAACAGATTGCACAAACGGCAGAAAAGGATTGTGTTGTTGTGTTGAAGTCTACAGTGCCAATTGGTACGAATGACAAGATTGAACAGTATATTCATGATAAACAGGTTCATAAATGTAAGATTTATGTTGCTTCCAATCCAGAATTTCTAGCTCAGGGGACAGCGGTGAGAGATACTTTATATGCATCACGCATTGTGATAGGAACAGATGAAGAATATCCGGCAGAGGTTCTCGTGCGAGTATATGAGAAATTTGATGCGCCAAAATTGAAGGTAGGCCGTAGAAGTGCTGAGATGATCAAATACGCATCTAATGACTTTTTGGCTTTAAAGATCAGCTATGTAAATGAGATTGCAAACCTCTGTGAAACGGTTGGTGCGGACGTAGAGGAAGTTACACTTGGTATGGGCTACGATAAGCGAATCGGCGATTATTTTTTACATGCGGGAATTGGATATGGTGGATCTTGTTTTCCGAAAGATACAAAGGCACTTAGCTGGCTTGCAAGCTTTAACGATAAAGAGATCCGGACAGTGAAGGCTGCTATTGAAGTAAACGATAATCAGAAATTAAAACTGATTAAAAAAGCAAAAAAATATTATGAAGATTTCTTATTCTTGAATGTAGCAGTATTGGGATGCACCTTCAAGCCGGGAACAGATGATTTACGGGAAGCCCCATCACTAATAAATGTCCCTTTGTTGTTAGAGGACGGAGCACATGTACGAATCTGGGATCCAGTTGGAACAGAAAACTTTAAAAAGCAGGTACCAAGCGAAAAAATTCAATATTGTCAGAGCATTGAAGATACGATTAGAGGTGCGGATATATGCTTAATTTTTACAGAATGGGAAGAGATATGTAACTTTGATGTCAATAAATATAAACAACTGATGAAACATCCGATCGTATTAGATGGACGTAATTGTTATACACTTGATCAATTTGAAGGAACAGGAGTTACATACAGTTCTATTGGAAGAAAAACAGTAAATGATATAGAAGAATAGGTAGGAAAGAGAGAATGAAGCTGATAATTCAAATTCCATGTTATAATGAAGCTGAAACATTGGAGGTGGCATTGAATGATTTGCCAAAACATATTGACGGGATTGACGAGATTGAGTATTTAATTATTAATGATGGGAGTTCTGATAACACCGTTGAAGTTGCGAAAAAATGGGGAGTTAATTACGTTGTCAATTTCCGAAATAATAAGGGACTTGCCAGAGGATTTATGGCAGGTCTTGATGCGTGCTTAAGAAACGGAGCAGACATTATTGTAAATACAGATGCCGATAACCAATATTGTGGGGAAGATATCGAGAAATTAGTACGGCCGATTTTAAATAGGGAGGCCGGCATGGTAATCGGAGAGCGCCCAATCGATCAGACAGAACATTTTTCACCGCTTAAGAAGAAATTGCAGCATCTAGGAAGTTGGGTTGTACGAAAGGCGTCCAAAACTAATGTTCCAGATGCTCCAAGCGGATTCCGTGCATACAGTAGGCGTACGGCAATGCGCTTAAATGTAATTAATGAATATACATACACATTGGAGACAATCGTACAGGCAGGTCGTCAAAAAATGGCAGTAACTTCTGTTCCAATTCGAACAAATGCAGAATTACGTCCATCTAGATTATTTAGCAGTATGTTTGGATATGTTAAGAAATCTATGTTGACAATTGGACGAACACTGATGATGTACAAGCCGCTATATTGTTTTGCATGGTTGGCAGGTATCTTTGGTGTGGCCGGTGTTGGAATAGGGATTCGATTCCTGGTATTTTATTTTTCCGGAGCTGGTGAAGGACACATTCAGTCATTAATTCTTGCAAGCATGCTGATTACAATTTCGGTGCTTTGCGGTGTGATTGGTCTGCTTGGAGATGTTATTTCTGCAAACCGTAAGCTGTTGGAAGAAATACAGTTTGAATTGCGAAAAATGGATTATGGTAAAGGCCATGAAGAAATGAAAAATGGGGAAAAGGACGAAGAATAATGAAGCAGTCATGTAATATGAAGTGGAGAGTTTCGATTATTATTCCTGTATATAATGCGGAAAAATATTTACCAAAATGTTTAGAGAGTTTAGAAAATCAGAGTCTTCAAGATTTTGAAGTTATATTTGTAAATGATGGAAGTACAGATGGAAGTCTTTCCATTATTGAGACGTTTGCGCAAAAAGATAAAGAAAGATTTCGTGTTTTTAGTAAAGAAAATGGAGGTCAGTCCAGTGCAAGAAACTTGGCGCTTCCTCTTGTAGAAGGTGAGTATACTACATTTTTGGACAGTGATGACTACCTTGATGAGAAATACCTTGAGACTCTTTACACAGCTGCAAAGAAAAATAATAGCGATATGGTTATCAGTGGGCAGAAGAAAGTAGATGAAGAGGGGAAAGTGTATCTTAATATTGATTATGATACGGAAAAGTATCCTAAATGTGTATTAAGACGGCTGAATTTTTCAGGGAAGTTATATCGCACGGAATATATGAGAAAACATAAGATGAAGTTTGCTGTTGGTAAAACTTATGAGGACAATCCATTTAATTTCAAAATGATTTTTCTAGCTAAAAATTTGATCATTTTGCCCTATTCAGGTTATTACCAAGTAGGTCATCCGGGAAGTACAACGACTAAAAAGATTCAAGAAGAAAAATTACCATATGAGGAAATAAGAGAGGCAATTGATTACATTATGGAACATAACAGTGAAATTAATGATTATGCTGTTTTTGAGTTCACTGTATTAAGTTTCTTTACTTATTTCATTTTTCAGGCAAACAAAAAACATATGTATTTAAGTATAGAAGATCGAAAAAGTGATATACAGGTAATTATGCATTTGTGTGATTATGTACAGGAAGTGTTAAGTAAGTACTTTCCGCAATATTGGAAGAATGAGTATATCGGGATTTTTAAAAACCCAGAATTACAAATCAGCCAAAGGGCAGGAGTTTGGCTTTTTGTACTATTGACAAGAATACATTGTCTAAAAATGTTTACGAAATTCTATTATAGATTTTAAACTCAATATTAGAATTCGATTATCAGATAAGAGAGGAAAGTAAATGGAAGAGTTGGTTTCAATCATTATCCCTGTTTACAATGTAGAGAAATACTTGGATCGGTGCATTAGGAGTGTATTAAGCCAAAGTTATAAAAAGATTGAAATTGTTTTAGTCGATGATGGCAGTACAGATAGTTGTCCAAAGATGTGTGATGATTATGCAAAAACAGATTCTCGTATTATTGCATTACATAAGAAAAATGGTGGGCTTTCGGATGCAAGGAACTATGGATTGCTTTTTGCAAAAGGAAAGTATGTAACATTTATTGATAGTGATGATTGCGTTGAAGAAACGTATATTCAATACTTATTAGAAAATTTAGAACAGTTTAACGCAGATATTTCCATGTGCTCTTTTCGGAAATTTATAACTTTATCTGAATTAAAAGCTCAAAATGAAAAAGCAGAGGGTAAGTTATCGGTTATATCTGGAAAAGAAGCGCTTGAACGATTTTGTTATCATAATATTCCGCATGAAGCTTGGGCAAAATTGTATAGAATAGAACTATTTCAAGATATAAAATTTCCCAAAGGGAAAATTTACGAGGATTATGGAACAGTCTATAAATTATTTTATAACAGTAAAAAGGTTGTTTTAGGAGATGCAAAGAAATATTTTTATTTTCAGCGTGAAAATAGTATTATGAATAATACATTTTCTTTAAAGAATATGGATAGAGCTGAATTAACGGAAGAATTTCTAAATTTTATTAAAGAAAAAAGTCCTGAACTAGAAGGAGCTTCTTACACCAGAGCGTTGATCTCGTACTCTATGTTATTAAGAGACTGTCCTAATACCGCAGAAAACATGGAAACAAGAATTGAAATTGCTAATAAAATACGAGAGTACAGTAAAGAGGTTATAAAGCATAAGAATAATAAATTCTCAATAATATGTATGGCAATACTTTCAAATATTTCTATCTCATGGTTACAGATTTTATTGAGAATAATTAAAAAGATTTAGTGAGGAATGTATCTTGGAAAAACAAGGAAAGGTAAGTGTAATTATACCAGTTTATAATGGAGAGAAGTATTTAAACGAGACATTAGAAACTATAAGAAATTCTACGTTTACTAATTTGGAAATAGTAATTGTTAATGATGGTTCAACTGATTTGAGTTTAGAAATATGCCAAGAGCATGCAAAAAGAGATCCCCGCATCGTAATAGAATGTAAAAAAAATGGAGGGATTGCAGCCGCGAGAAATACAGGTTTAAATATAGCTACGGGTGATTGGATAGCATTTTGTGATCAAGATGATTATGTAGATACACATATGTATGAAAAGTTATATAATAGGGTGGTCGAAGATCAAAGTGATCTTGCAATTTGTGGAATGGGGAAATTGATTGATAATGTGTTAGAACCGGTTGAGATATTTGATGATGCTGTATTAGAAAAAAATGATATTCTTGAATATGCAATATATCCTATTCTTTTTGATGGGTATTTTATGCAAATAAACGATTCTCCAAAAAGAAAAAAAATGGGAAATCATATATGGAAATGTCTGATAAGCAAAAAGGTAGTAGATCATGAAGGTTTGAGATTTAAAAAATTTATAGATTTTGAAGATGATAGAACATTTTTATTGGATGTACTTTCTGCAAGTAGTAAAGTTTCACTATTAAAGGAGTGTCTATATTATTGGCGAGTAAATCTTTTATCGGAAACATATCGCAAAAAGCATATATACAATATTGAAGTAAAAATGATGGACTATAGAAAATATGAAGAAAATCTGTTAAAAAAAATAAAAATGACTAAAGAAATGCAAGACAAATATTTTAATCAGGAAAATTGTAATAATTACATTAAAATGATAGAAAACGAATATGGAAACAGAAAGAAAACGTTTTTGGAGAAACGCAGATGGTTGAAGAATAATATTTACAATGAAAAATTCCAGGTCAGTATTATAGAAAGAAAGCAATTAAAGAAAAATGTAATAAAAAAGAGAATTGTATTGTGGTTATTAGAACGCAAGTGCTTAACTTTAGCTTATTTATTTGACATTTTATATCTTAATTTGAAGAATACAGCATTAAGATATAAAGGAGTAACCATTATAGAAAGTTGGTTAGGAAAACATGCAGGATAAAAGGAGTTATAAATCATAATGAGAAAAAAATTATCAAATGAATCTAGAGTGATGGCATTGTTAGCATTTACAATGGTATTTGTTTTTCAAATTATTCTCAATTTGAATATACCTACAATGAGAAGTATACCAGATGAAATAGGCTCAATGGCATATGCAGCAAAGATAACAGGACATAATTGGAACTATGTATTAACACATCCTTCGTTGTATTATGGAAGTGGAACTTTTTTATTGCAACTTCCATTTTTTGTGTTGGTAAAAAATCCATTGATACTATACCAATGCCTTTTAGGAGTTGCAGCTTTTTTGCATGCTGTTCCAGCATATATTTCTTGTAGAATTTTGCAGAAGTATTATAAAATTACAGAAAATAAAATTTATATAATTTTTATTGGTGTAATTTGTGCACTCTTTACACCAACACGCTCATCCAATAGCGATAATGAGCCAATGTTAATCTTTTTATGTTGGGTATTGGTTTATTTGATAGTTGCATTACAATTTACTGAAAGTAAAAAGAAACAAGTCGCTTTTTCTATAATTGCAGCACTTGTTTTGGCAATATCTTATTTGTCTCATACGCGTGCGATCATTTATTCTATTATAATAATATTTCTATTTTTGGTGTACCATTTATTGACGAAAAGATCATTAATAAATTATATTGCTTTTGCTATAACTTATTTGATTAGTATGGCTGGAGCCAACGAATTTGTTCAGTATTTACGAAAAACTCTTTTTACAAGTGACATTACGGTCAATGTAAGCAATACTCCCGATATGCTGGTCGAAAATGCAACGAACAATTTAAGAGTTTTTACAGAACTGACAGGTATTCGTTCTTTTATTGATTTATTATGTAGCAATATATGGGTTATTTTTATATTTAGTTGTGGAACATTGTTTCTGATTTCTGGAATATTTTTTATAGAAACGAAAAAAAACTTGAAAATGCGCTTATTAGAGAAAAATCCAGTGGATAATAAAACAGTATATTTTCCATTATTGTTTTGTTTAGGTGGAACGGTTATAGCGTTAGTAGGGGTCTGCATACTGGGGTTGTCTAATGCGTTGGTTGTCCACACTGAAAGTGCTAACTTGTCAAGAAGTCATTTTTATCTAAGATATTATGGAAATTTCTTTGGCCCTATATTTTTATTTCTTGTTATCTATATATGGGGGGGAAGCGAGGAAATAAGAAAGAAGTTAAAAAAGATTGCTGTTGTTAATATCTGTGTTTTGATTTTTGCAATGGGATATTGTTTGGGTAGTTTTTTATTTAAAGTTAGTGTTGGTAATGAATATACACACAATTTAGATTGGTTTTATTATTTTGCCCCATTTTCAGGAATGTTAAATGCTTGGCCAAATACAGTACAAACATTATCTTATTTTTGGGCAGCAAGTGTAGTAGCTATTGTTATATTTATTATACTTATTAGATTCCATAGAAAAAAGTCTGTTTTTCTAAGTGTAATGCTAATTGCATTGGTTTGGCAATATACTTATGGAGTTCTGAGATTTGATGCGCCTTTTGCAAAGAGTGAACATTATTACAAATCTGTAGATTCCGCATTTGACTTCTATATGAAAGAACAGGAAAGTTTTGAAAAGTATGACGAAATATATTATTATAGTCCGACATATGGACCTGCATATATTGTACAATTTATGTTTCCGCAGAAACAGGTAATCACAGAACTTGAATTATTGAATAATGAGGAAAATAATGTAATATTATCAGATACAAATTTATCTTTGGATGATTTAGGAAGTAACTCATACAAATGCTTTCAATTAGATGAAAATGAATATTTATATTCAAATGATATTAGTTTAATAAAAAAATTAGATAGCGAAGGATATGAGGCAGTGAATTTGAAGTAAAGGAAGAAAAAGTAATGTATAAATTGACAAAAAATAATGAAATATATATTGGGTGTCCACCTCAATATGCATCAGGAGGACCGGAATTGCTACATCAACTATGTTTCCTTTTAAATAAAAGAGGATACAGTGCTTACATGTATTATAATTGTAAGGAAGTTTTTGACGGGGATCCTGTAGCGGAACGTTTTAAACACTATCATAATCCATATAAAGAAAAAATCACAGATAGTGCAGAAAACATATTTATTGTACCGGAAACTTTAATTGATTACTTAAATGACTATCAATATATAGGAAAATGTGTATGGTGGTTGGGAATTAATCACTATTTGTTACCTACAGAATTATGTAGTCATAAATATTTACGTGTAATTTGGCATTACATCTTAATGGGACTGAGAATAAAGAAACCTATGACGATATCTGAATTAAAAAAGAAAAACATTTACTGTTGGGCGCAGTGTTGGTATGCTGTTAGTTTTCTATTAAATAAGGGATTGCATAATGTAGCATATCTTTCAGATTATATATCAGAACAGTTTTTTGAAAATTATAATGAAAATAATTTTAAAGCAAAGTATCGAAAAAATATTGTTTTATATAATCCAAAACGTAATACAAAGTATATAGAACAAATTATAAAACAAGCTCCTGATATAAAGTTTGTGGCAATTGAGAATATGAGACCAGATGAAGTGAAAAAATTGATGTCTGAAGCTAAAGTATATATCGATTTTGGATCTCATCCAGGGAAGGATAGATTGCCTCGTGAGTCAGCAATCCAAGGTTGCTGTATTTTGACCAGTACCTTAGGAAGTGCCAACTTTTTTGATGATGTTCCTATTTTGTCAGAATATAAGTACGAGCGAAAGAAAAAAAATATAAGCATGATTGTTCAAAAAATTAGAATGATATTTGACAATTATGATGATGAAATTGGAAATTTTAAAGGCTACAGAGATTATATTTTACACGAAAAAGAAGTATTTGAAAAAGATATAGATAAATTATTTATTTTATCTGAAGATAAAGGGGAATAAAATGCATGAAACTAAATCGATTAAAAAGAATTTCCTTTTAAATAGTATTTTAACTGTTACTACAGTACTGGTGCCGTTAATTACTTTTCCGTATATTTCAAGAGTGCTATTGGTTGAAGCTAATGGAAAAGTAAATTTTGCCAGTTCTGTAATTAACTACTTTGTGATGTTTTCAGCTTTGGGCATTCCAACCTATGGAATCAGAGCTTGCGCAAGAGTAAGGGACGATAAAGAACAATTATCCAAGACGGTACATGAGTTATTATTTATAAATACTGTGATGACAGTGATTACATATACTGTTTTTTTATGCAGTCTTTTTTTAGTTCCCCAATTTTCACAAGAGAAAACACTGTTTCTAATTACCAGCTTAAATTTATTGTTAAATGTAGTCGGAATGAATTGGTTATATTCTGCGTTAGAGGAGTATAAGTACATTACAATTCGCTCTTTAATTGTTAAGCTTTTTTCCGTCATTTGTATTTTTACATTATTGCATAGTCCGAAAGATTATAAAATATATGCATTGATTTTAGTTGTTTCTACAGTGGGATCTAATTTGTTTAATTTTGTTTATTCAAGACATTTTGTCTCATATAAGTACTACGGACACTATGAAATAAAGAAGCATTTAAAGCCAATAGTTACTTTTTTTGCGACTACTGTCGCCATTAGTATTTATGCAAATCTTGACACTGTAATGTTAGGTTTTGTCGCTGGAGATATAGAGGTTGGATATTATAGTGCTGCTCTTAAAATCAGGAATACACTTGCAACCTTAGCAGTATCTTTAGGAACAGTACTTTTGCCAAGACTGTCATATTGGGCACAAAATAAAGAAATTGAAAAATTTAAAATGGCATTAAAAAAATCTTTTCAATTTATGTTTTTTATGGCAATTCCAATAACAGTTTACTTTGTTATTTATGCTAAACCGACAATATTGCTTTTTTCGGGTAAAGATTATGCAGGAGCAATTTTACCTACACAGTGGCTGGTTCCGACAGTATTTTTTGCAGGACTATCGAATGTAACAGGAACCCAGGCCATGGTTCCTTTTGGTAATGAAAATAAAATGTTGATATCTATTTTATGGGGAGCAGTTACAAATTTTTCATTAAATTGTGTGTTAATCCCTAAATATGGGAGTGCGGGAGCAGCTTTTGCAACAATGATTACTGAAGTTGTAGTATTAGGTATTCAATGTGTATATATTCGAAAATTGCTTTCAGAAATAAAAATAATCAAATTCGTTTGGAAACCGGCAATTGCCTCTATTATTTCAATACTATGCAGTTTATATGTAACAACACATGTGACGCTGTCTTTGTTTGGGGAATTGGCAGTTTCAAGTTTGATATTTGGTTTGGGCTATATAAGCATCCTTATTTTTGCAAAAGAGGAATTAATGATGCAAGTATTCAGCGATTTAAAAAAGAAACTAAAAGAATAATAAGGATATTTTTATGAGTAGAAAAAATGTTGATTAGATTTAAAAGGAGAATAAATAGTGTTGGATAAAGTAAAGTATTTGATAATTGGCGGTGGAATTTCAGGACTAATGTTTGCTAATTTTGTTGAAAAAGACTATCTAATTGTTGAAAAAGAAAATGAGGTCGGAGGATATTGCCGTACAATTAAGAACAAGGACTTTGTTTGGGATTATGCGGGACATTTTTATCATTTTAAAACAGAAAAATTAAAACAAAAATTTATTGATTCAATTGAGCAGGATGATATTGTTTATCAGAATAAGTGCACAAAGATATGTTATAAGGATACATTGATAGATTATCCATTTCAAAGTAATATTCATCAATTAGAGAAACAGGAATTTATTGACTGTTTATATGATTTATTTTATAAAGCAGAAAAAGAAGAGTATGATAACTTTTTGGATATGTTATATGGAAAATTTGGGAAAAGTATTGTAGAAAAATTTTTAAAGCCATATAATGAAAAATTATATGCGACAGATTTAAAGTGTTTGGATAAGAATGCTATGGGACGTTTTTTCCCTTATGCTAATCTAAAAGAAATTATAAAAAATATGAGGCAGAGTGAAGACAAAACTTCCTATAATAATACTTTTTTATATCCTAAAAAGGGAGCGGGTGCTTTTGTTCAAGTTTTGTATGAAGGATTGGTTAGAGAAAACATATTATTAGAACATGAGGTTGTAGAAGTTGATTTGAGAAGAAAAATGGTAACTTTACAGAATGGAAGGAATATTCATTATGAGTATTTGATTAATACATCACCGTTGAATCAGTTTTTATTAACTTTATCAGAGGATGTTGATACAAAATTTAAAGAGATTTTATCATATAATCAGGTATTAGTATTTAATTTGGGATTTGACAAGAAATCAAATTTTGCCAAAGAACATTGGTTATATGTGCCGGATAAGAATATTAATTTCTATAGAGTAGGGTTTTATGATAATATTTTAAATACAGATAAATTGAGTATGTATGTTGAAATTGGTTTTGGAAAAGATGAAAAAATAGATGTGGAAAGCCAGTTTAAATTTACTTTAGAAAACTTAAAAATGCTAGGGATAGTATCTGAAGATATGAAGTTAGAACAATATTGTTCTTTGATAATGAGTCCGGCATATGTTCATATAAGCAAGGAATCAGAGCAAAAAGTAAAAGAATTTATGAGGGCTATTAATGAAAAAGATGTCTATAGTATTGGACGATATGGAGGTTGGAAATATTGCTCTATGGAAGATTGCATGTTAGAAGCAATGGTTTTGGCAGATAGGCTTAAATAGGCTATAACGAATAGAGTATTAGTTAGTGTTAAAAGGTATTGCCAGCATTATGACAGAGGAGAAACCATGAAAAGAATTCTTGTAATTGTAAGTACGAAGTTTGGATATGACGGTATAACAAATGTCGTTACAAATTATTATATGTATCAAAATCACAAAGATTTGAGAATGGATATTTTAACAATCAATCCAGTAGATGAGAAGCTCAGAAAGTCCATGAGAGAGAATGGCGATTTTAATTTTGTGCTTCCATACAGAAATCAAAACCCATTAAAATATTTTTTAAAATTAATTTCTATTATAAAGAAAGGAAATTATCAAATTGTCCATGCTCATGGTGGAAGCTGCACACTTGCAGTAGAGATGCTGGCGGCAAGGATTGCAGGTGTTAAAGTTAGAATTGCACACAGCCATAATACAGCAAGTGATTACTCTACAATTAATAATTTATTAAGACCAATCTTTTTGAAAAATTACACAGTAGGATTTGCCTGTGGGAAAGAAGCAGGAGAATGGTTATATGCGGGAAGAAAATTTGAAGTGATTAATAATGGGATTGATGTGGAAAAGTTTTCTTATAATGAAATGAGCAGGAATGAATTTCGTGAACGGTATCATCTTCAGAATAAATATGTAATCGGGCACATAGGACGGTTTAACATGCAGAAAAATCATGAGAAGCTGATTACAATTTATGAAGAGATCAGTAAGCAACGGGAAGATGCGGTGCTTGTGTTAATTGGAGATGGGGAACTTCGGGAAAAAATTCAAAGGATGGCAAAGGAAAAGCAGTTGGATGTTCGGTTTATCGGACTTAGTGATGAGATTCCTAAATGGTTGCAGGCTATGGATATACTTATATTTCCATCCTTGTTTGAAGGTCTTCCAGTCGCAATTGTGGAGGCACAGGCATCAGGACTTCCGTGTATATTGAGTGATACAATCTCTCCTATGACAGCAATTACAGATTTAGTAAAATTTGTGGGACTAAAGGAAGATGACTCCGTATGGGCAGAGGAAGTACTCAGTTTGAAAGAGAGGGATCGGAAGCAAGAACGAGAAATAATAGCCGCGACAATTAAGGAGCATCATTTTGATATAAGAGAAAATTGTAAGGAAGTCTTAGAGAGATATGAGGAATTGATATGCCAAAGGTAAGTGTGATTATCCCAGTTTATAATGTGGAACGATATGTAGAAAAAAGTATTCAGTCTGTGTTGAATCAGTCTATGAAAGATATAGAAATCATTCTGGTAAATGATGGATCTACTGATAAGAGTGCGGAAATTTGTGACAGATATGGCGAAAAAGAGGAGAGGATTATTGTTATCCATAAGGAAAATGGGGGACTAAGCTCTGCGAGAAATGTAGGAGTAAAATCTGCATCTGGAGACTACATTGGATTTATAGACAGCGATGATTACATAGAAAGTGCAATGTATGAAACATTATATCGGATGGCGGAGAGGGATTCAGCGGATGTGGCAGTCTGCGGTGTGTATGATGTGTATAAAAATGGAAAAGTACCCCAATGTGCTTCGCGGGAAACATTTGTATGTGATCAGGAAGAAATGTTTGGACATATACTTCTTGGAGAGAAAATTTCCGGAACAGTATGTAATAAGTTGATTCGAAAGGACATTGCGAAGACATTAGAGTTTCCTGTTGGAAAGTTATTTGAGGATGCATTTTATTCAGCACTGTTAGTACAGAAGATAAGGAAAGTGTCAGTAACTACAGAGCCGATGTATTTTTATGTGCATCGGTCAGACAGTATTACAACTTGTGGATATAGAAGAAAAGATTTGGATGTAATTGAAGCATTTGAAATCGATAAGCAATTAGCTATCAGTCATTTCCCAAAATTGATAGATAAGGCAGATTTTGCATTGAATTCAGCATATTTGCGCGTGTTGGATAAAATACTTTTGACAAAGGGATATCGAAAATTTCCAGAATATAAAATCGTAAAAAAATATGTTAAGGAGCATGGTAAGGATATTGTTTATAGTCCGTATTTCAGAAATTCCAGAAAGGTTGCAGTTCAGGCACTGCGTATAAATATTTTGTTGTATAAAAGTCTTTTGATGTTAAATGAGAAAGTGAACAGAAAACAGCTTTAGATAACAGGGAGTAATGGGCAATGAAAAATATAGCAATTGTTGATTATAATTTGTCGGTTGTTGGTGGAGCAGAGCATGTCGCAGTGAATCTGGCAAATGAATTGTCGGAATATTATGGAGTACATTTGCTTTCGATACACGCAGGAACTGGGAATCCAGCATTTCCATTGAGGGCTAAAGTGCAGTATAATGCGATTTTAGAGCAGGATGAAAGATTGAGGGAAAGTATTAAAAAGTTTGGAAAACCATTTGTAAAGTATGTGGAGAAAAATAATATCAGTACCGTAATTATGATAGGCGATTATGCCGGAATAATTACCATTCCAACAAGAAGAAAAACAAAAGCAAAGTATATTTTCTGTGAGCATGGTGCATTGATGAATCAATGGTCAGAGAAGGATATTACTTTCATGAGACTAGTTTGTGCACTTTTTTCCAATAAGATCATTACTCTTACAAAAAGCAGCAGGGACAGTTATATTGACAAGTTTCACATAAAAGATAAAAAGGTTGATTTTATTTATAACTGGACTGACCATATCGGTGATAAAAGTTATAATAAAGACACAAAGAAGATTATGAGTGTTGGACGCTTTAGTCCGGAGAAGCAGTATGATCTGTTATTGGAGGTTGCAGAGAAGGTGTTGCTAAAGCATCAAGACTGGAAGTGGGAGATATATGGAGAGGGAGAGACCTTTGACACGGTACAAAATCTAATCAGGGAAAAGCAATTGGAGAATCAGGTTATTTTAAAAGGAAATGAAAGAAATATTCAGGAGAAATATCCAGAGTATGGCATATTTGTATTAACCTCTTATAGAGAAGGACTTCCGATGGTTCTTTTAGAGGCAAAAGCAAATCATCTTCCAATGATTAGTTTTGATATTGTAACAGGTCCATCCGAAATTATAGAAGACAATGTGGATGGGTACTTGATTCAGCCAAATTCAGTGGAAAAAATGGCCGAAAAATTAAACTATCTTATGGAACATGAAGATGTTAGAGAAATATTTTCAAAAAACACGGAAAAAGGATTGAAAAAATTTTCGAAACAATTAATTTTGCAACAGTGGAGGAAATTGATAGAACAATTATAAGGGGAATTATTTATGAAGAAATTCAGAAAGACAATGGATGTACTGATTATATTCTACTTGCTTTTCAATATAGTTTATAATCTTTTTGGATGGATTGTACCGGTAAAACTTATGACACCGGAAACCGTAGATTCGTTCATTTATATCGTTATGGGAATTATGGGAGCCGTACTTGCTGCAGTGGATGTAATCTTAAATTCGTATTGGAAAAAAACGAGATACTGCTGGATTTTATATGCTTTTCTTGCTGTTATGGGAATTAGTACAGTGCTGAATATGTCTTTTGGATATATGAGTAACTTAAAAACAATTGTTTGGACAGGAATTCAGTTTGTATTATTCTATTCCCTTTATCAACGAATTGATAAAGAAAAGGCAATGCGGTATTTAGGTGTACTGTGGAAGATCATTTCTATAATTTGGATAGTTCCAGTTTTATATTCTATCTTTCAGTTTCTGATGCTCGATAGTTATTATACTTTAATATGGGGAAAAAAGATTAAGCAGGGACTCGTAGAAAATCGGTTATTCGGAATATTTAGTGATCCCAATTATGCTGCGATAGTAAGTCTTCTTTTAATTATCGGAATGATTTTTTTGATTTGTCGGACGGAAAAGAAATGGAAGAAAGCAATTTATATCATATATAGTGCCATATTGTTTGTGTATATAGTTTTGTCTGGTTCAAGAACAGCAGAAGTCGGCTTGATAATGACAGTAGTAGTCTATACATATGCTTTAAGCAGGAAAACAAGAAAAGGGGGAAGAAAATTAGTTGAGATTGTGTTGTCTTGCATACTGGGGGTCGTTCTTGTTGTTTCTGCATGGGAAATCAGCAAAGTTGGCCTTGAGAAACTTCCGAAAATAGTCGATGAAGTGTCTTTTGTAAAAGAGTATAAAGAAAGCAAAAAAAATGTAGTGCAGAAGTCTGAAATAAGTTCAAAAGAGAAGATGGATAAAAACCTGAAAAGTACAATAACAAGTACAAAGGTGCTGGAACGAAAAGATGGGAAAGCAGGAAATATTTCTAATAACAGAGTAAAGATTTGGAAATCTTATTTAAAGGGAATGGGAAATCATTTGATTTTTGGAATGTCTCCGCGTAATTCAGTGCAGATATTTGTAAAAGAAAATCCAAATAGCTATATTGCTCAGACAGATTATGAAACGCATAACGGATATTTATCCGTATTTGTTGCAACGGGATTTGCGGGAAGTATTTTAATGTGTCTGTTTATCATTTTACAAGTAAAAAATGCCTGTGGGATCTTTTTTGGAAAAGGGAAAATGGAAATAGAGTGTCTTACTTGTATTTTGATAATTGCAAACATTGCTGTATTTACCTGTTTCTTTACAGAACTCTTTTTTGTAAATAATATGCTGGCAGCTTTGTTCTGGAGCTCACTTGGAATGTTGGAATATTGGAGAGATAAGAAGAATGAAAATGGTTAGTATTATAGTGCCGGTGTATAATGCGGAGAAGAATTTAAGAAGGTGTGTGGAGAGCTTACTTGAACAGTCCTACTCAAATATAGAAATCTTGTTGGTGGATGATGGAGCAAAAGACAGTTCGCCGCGAATCTGTGATGAATTTGCCCAAATTGATGAGAGAGTAAAAGTGATTCATAAAGAAAACGGTGGAGTATCCAGTGCAAGAAATATGGGACTCAAGAAGGCAAAAGGACAGTATATTCAGTTCGTAGACAGTGATGACTGGGTTGCCCGAGATTATACAGAAAAGTTGGTTGCAGGAATCGAAAAGAATAGTTCGGAATTAGTAATTGGAGGTATGATCTTTGTACACGACCAGATCCAGGAAGTTCGCAGTCTAAAAGAATGTAGTATAAAGCAAAAAGAAGTGTGGGAAAGACAGTTTGGATTTCTTTACAAAGAATACTATTTGAATTCTGTTTGGAACAAACTATTTTTAAAGGATAAAATAGTGGAATTTTTTCAAGAAGAGATTTCTTTGGGAGAGGACTGTTGCTTTGTACTGTCATATTTAAGAAATGTTTCTGAGATTCAGCTGATTACGGACTATGGATATTATTATCAGATGGGCTCTCCGGATTCATTGACAAAACAATGCAATATGAGGGAGTTTGAAAATGCAAAGCTTCTTTATGAACAAGCTAGATCATATGCGGTTGAAACGTTTGGAAAGTTCGTAGGGAAAGAAGAGATTTCTTATATTTTACTACAAGATTTGAGAAGACTGCTTGTTCAAATAAATAATCAGAGAATCTGGAATAAACAGGAAAAAATCACATATCTAAAGCAGTTTGCATCGGATCCGGTGTTTCTTGGGATGAAGGATGAAATTACCAGACTAGGCATTAACCAAAAGATACTATTTGGATTATTAAGAAAAAGATATTTTAGGTTAATGTTGCTTATGATGAAATTTGCATGGAGAGATTGAGAAACGTATGAAAAAGGGAATATATAATATATTTTTTGGCATTGTGAGCCAGATTATCACAGTGATAATGGGACTGATTCTCCCCCAAATGATTGTAGAACAATATGGATCGGGCGTGAATGGTCTACTATCGTCTGTAAGTCAGATTTTTGTATATTTGGCATTGTTTGAGGCTGGAGTAGGGACGGCTACTATGCAGGCATTGTATAAGCCTATTGCAGAAGAAGATGGAGATGGAATCAACAGAATATTATCGGCAACGCACAGTTATTTTAAGAAAACAGGCATTATTTATGGTGCAGTGCTGGCAGCCAGTGCCATTATTTATCCCTTATTTGTGGAGAAGACACTCCCTTACAGTAGCATTGCTCTAATTATTATTTTTGCGGGGGCCGGAAGTATTTTAAACTATTTTTTCTATGGAAAATATAGAATACTATTAGAGGCAAGCGGGTACAGCTATTTTGTCAATGGCATTGTCACGATGTCATATTTGATTGTAAATATTATCAAAATTGTCTTAATCAGTAGTGGAAGTTCAATTTTAAATGTTCAATTTATGCAGTTTCTGTTTTATGGTTTACAAATGATCGGAATATGTATTTTTACAAAGAAGAAGTATCGGTGGATTAATGTACATGAGGAAGGGGATTTTGAGGCAATCTCACAGAAGAGTTCAGTGTTAGTCCATCAGATTTCTTCACTAGTATTTTCAAATACTGATATATTGATTCTGACATTTTTTTGTGGGTTTGAGATTGTTAGTGTGTATACCATGTACAATTATTTGTTTTCTACAGTTATGACATTGATACTGACAGTTGTTGCAAGTATTATTTATGTTCTAGGAAAAACATTTTTTGAAAACAGAGAAAAATATTTAGTTTATCATGACATGTTTGAACTGCTTTATTTGACGATTGGAAGCATTATTTTTTCTGTGTTGTATGTATGTGCAATTCCATTTATGCGTTTATATACAGAAGGATTTACAGATGCAAACTATATTGACTACAAATTGCCTATATTGTTTTTTACAATGCAGTTGCTTAATATTTTAAGAGGACCGTGCAATAACCTTATTAATATTGCAGGCCATTTTTTAAAAACACAAAACAGAGCGATTATAGAGATGGCAATTAATATAGTAGTATCTTTAGTCGGTGTTAAATGGCTTGGAATTTATGGTGTCTTGATAGGCACTATATCAGCACTTTTGTATCGGACAAATGATATCATTATTTATGCAAATAGAAAAATCTTAAATAGAAGCATATGGGGAACCTATAAAAGATGTCTGATTAATGTCGGTTGCAGTATTTTAGTGATAGTTTTATATTGGGGAAAGAATTATACGTCAGATTCCTACATTCAACTTGTAGGGTTTGCAATTATTCATGGAACGATAATTGCATCAGGATTTCTAACTGCAAATATAATTTTGGATTTTAAAAGTGTGAAAGCATTTTTAAAGTTGACATTGAAAAAGGAGAATAGAAAATAAAAATGAAAAAAGAAAAATCTATAAAAGTAAGTGCAAGAAAGCTATATATTATTAGCTTTCTTGTTGCATTATTATCGAGACTTATTTTTTTAAAATGGACGTATCCAATAAATATACCAGTAGATGAATTCTCGATGTTTTTGCCAATTGCAAAAATATTAGGATGGGATTGGTCTGGAATGATAATAAAACCATTATACTATGGGTATGGATTTGTTAGTTTTCTCATTCCTTTATTTGCACTTATAGATGATGGAATCTTACTGTATCGAATTATAGTGGTATTTATGATATTAGCTCAGGCACTAATTGCTCCATGTGCTTGCTATATTGTTCGTAGATTTTTTAAAATTGAAGACAGTAGAATCACTTTTTTAATTTCCGTATCTTGTTCCTATATGGTAACGCAACGGGCGGTGTATGTTTATAATGAATTTATTTATGTACTTGGTATATGGATTATTGCAATTATTTTACTTTTGATCCAACAGAATCAGCAAGATATAAGGAAAAAAAGAATACTTTCTATGATACTGGCATTAGCAATGACATATGAGTTAACTTTACATGCAAGAGCGCTCACACTTTTTATTGCTTTGGGAATTTTGTGTGTCTTGTACTACTGGTTTTATCGGAGGCACTTTCTTTCATATGTAAGTTTTGGATGTATCGGAGTAATAGGGTATTTTGGGGATTATTATATTAAGAATTGGATTACAGGAGTTATTTTTGCAGAAAGTGCAGGAAATGTTGCTAATACAACAGTAAATATTTCAGTAACTTCTCTTCTGAGTTCGGTGAAAGCTCTGACGGGATGGTTGGATATTACATTGGGACAGATTAACTCCATGCTTATTGTGACGGCGGGAATGGCGATTTTTTTTGTGGTAATCGGTTGTATTTTTATATGGAAGACTATCTTCAGAGACAGCGAGATGTTAAAGGAAGAAGAGAATGCGAATTATATCATAGTATTTGTGTTCTTTATGGCGGCTATGGCAATGACAATTGTTGCACTTTCGTTTTCTTGGCTTGGAAGTGTAACTGCGGTAATCGAAGAGGGTGGCTATACAGATGGACTGAGATCTATTACTTATTTGCGTTATTATGGAGCATATTTTGGACCAGTTGTCTTAGCTGGAATGGTGTATGCATATTCACATAAAAAGCAGATGTATAAGTTGCTGATGCCGTGCATAATCATTGTAGGGATACTGCAAATTATGTGGGTCGGCTATATTGTGCCATATCTCGTAGGATTTAGCGAGACGAGCTTTGATTCATCTATGTATTCATTAATTAAGAGTTGGAGTGCTGACATTACATTTTATTCTTATCTTCCAGCAGTTGCCGTTGTTCTTTTGGGAACAATATTTTTTGCATGGTTATACCGAAAACAAAAATATGAAGTTGCGTTTGGATTATTTACTTTAGTACTGATTTATGGATATTCTTATCAAGCAATTAACTACGAAGGATATAGAGGGGTAGAAAACTTTAAGAGTGTGGACAGCAGTTATGAAGTGTTACAAAAGATTAAGAACGCAGGATTCCTTCCAGAGACAATCTGTGTACAAGACAGTGGATCAAAAACACTTGGATACTCCACAGGAAGTATACTACAGTTTTTGTTTAAGGAAGATAAGATCACGACACAGGTTCCAGATGTAACTGAGGAGGAAGGGATCTTTCTAACAGGAGATATTTATAATTATCCGGAGTTATTAAACAACGGGTATAAGTGTGCACAATTGGATGATGAGGAATTTATTTATGCAAAAGGGGAGAAACTGCAGAAATTTTTAGAAAAGGAAGGAATCGAACTGGACAAGTATCTAAATTACGATACATCAATGGAATTATATCGGTTTGAGACAGATTTTCAAAAGCACAGAAGTCGTACACAGATATGTTCAGATGGCGCTGCCGGATATTTGTTTTATGGATATCGATTCCGATATGGCGGGGGAGAATTGACACCGTCTGTATCTTTAAAACTTCAGGGTCATACAGAAGAGAAAATTGGAACATTTGAATTCATACAATCGAATGGAAGAGATGTTTATTTATCAGAGGATGTATATGCGGAAGATTTTGATGAAGAAGGAAAGTTGAAATTAGAGATACCGGTTAATACATATGCAAATGAAGCGGTAGAATTACGGTTTAAAGTGACAGAAGGAAGCAGAGTTGCAGTTAACGATATTAGAGTATCTAATATTTCAGAATACAGTGCAGGAAAGAACAACATGGAAGAAATTCAAAAAATAGGAAAACTCATAGAAGAATTTTCAAATATAGAGAAAATATATTTCGTTGATTGTTATAAAACCTGCAAAGTAAATACAGATTATTTGACAAAAGTGTGGCGAAAAAAAGTGGAAGTAATTTCATGGGAAACATTTTCTAAAAAAGATATTGAAAAAGAAGATGCGATATTTGTAATCGAGGGAAGGGAAGGCGTTTTTGAACTTGCAAAAAAATGTTCTATTGTGGAAGCAACAAAGAATTTTACCCTGTTTGCAAGTGAAGAACAAATTAACAAAAACCAAATTAATAAGTCTGTTTTGTCCGATAAAGATGGTATTTTTTTGTGTTATTTCCAAAGGGATAAACAAGGCTGTTACAGTTCAGCAAACAAAATATTATTGGATGGAGGAACTTATAGAATCACAGTATCTACAGAATCTGAACAGGCCAAATATTGTATGATACGAGTTACGGAATATGGAGAGGTAGTAGGAGAAGAGACTTTTATAAAAAAAGAGCCTGCTAATTATACAGCAGAAGTAATAATTAGCAATGCAGAGGGATTTGGGGAACTGGGAGTAGAGATTTTGTCTCCGTTAGGAGAAGAAGTTGAAAAACAGACAGTAATCCATATTCAAAAAGTCCAAGATTAGAATAGGTGATAGAAATATGTAAAATAATAATTGTTTTAAGATAGATTTAAACAGGGAAGTAGTAGTTTATTGTGCTACAATATCAAGAAGGAGAAAGAATATGAAATACGATTATCTTGTAGTAGGAGCGGGATTATATGGAGCAGTGTTTGCTCACGAGGCAAAGAAAAGGGGCAAAAAATGTCTTGTAATTGACAAGCGTGATCACATTGCGGGAAATATTTATTGTGAGGAAATCGAAGGAATCAATGTGCACAAGTATGGTGCACATATTTTCCACACATCCAATAAGAAAATATGGGAATACATCAATCAGTTTGCTGAGTTTAATAATTACATTAACTCTCCGATTGCTGTGTATAAGGATGAACTTTATAACTTACCGTTTAATATGAATACTTTCAGTAAGATGTGGAATATCCGCACACCGCAGGAAGCGAAGGAAAAGATTGCTGAGCAGGTGGCAGAGACAGGTATTACTGAGCCAAAGAATCTGGAAGAGCAAGGATTATCTTTGGTTGGTAAGGATGTATTTGAGAAGTTAGTAAAGGGCTACACTGAGAAACAGTGGGGAAGAGACTGTAAGGATCTTCCGGCATTTATCATCAAGCGCCTTCCGGTCCGATTTACTTATGATAATAACTACTTCAATGACCGTTTTCAGGGAATCCCTATGGGCGGTTATACAAAGATTGTGGAAAAGATGTTGGATGGCATTGATGTGAAAACAAATACGGATTATTTTTCATTTATCAAGGAAAATCCGGATATTGCAGAGAAGACCGTATTTACAGGAATGATTGACGAGTATTTTGATTATAAACTGGGTGCGCTGGAATATCGTTCTGTACGTTTTGAAACAGAAGTTTTAAATACTGATAATTATCAAGGAAATGCAGTTGTGAATTATACAGAGAGAGAAGTGCCATATACACGTATCATCGAGCACAAGCATTTTGAGTTCGGTACACAGGAGAAGACGGTTATTTCCAGAGAGTATTCTTCTGAGTGGAGCGTAGGAATGGAGCCATATTATCCAGTCAACAACGAGCAGAACAATACATTGTTTGAGAAATACCGCGAGTTGGCAGAGAAAGAGTCGAATGTGATCTTTGGCGGACGTCTTGGAAATTATAAGTACTACGATATGGATAAGGTTATTGAGGCGGCGCTTGAAATGTGCGAAAAGGAATTGGGATAATTTTATCTAATGTGTTGTAAAACCCACTGCTTTAGATATGGAAAAGTAGCAGGACATAGCAGTGCTAAAAGCCCGGATGCAGGTTTCCTTTCAGTCAAAAACAATGGAAGAATTTATACAGAAGATATAATAAAAATCTATTTCAGATCAATGATTAGATCAAATCTCTGGAGATTTCACTGTTCTTGTGAAATTTCCAGGGATCAATAACAAGTCGATGCCGTTTCGGGCAATGCTCCAAAGAGAGACAGAGGAATTCTATTTTGTTTCCGATAAAAGCAGAAAACATATTTGTAAGGGAAATGTATTTTTTGTTGGAAGAAGAACAAGAATATGTTATAATACCGCTTATGATGTTTTGGAGGAAATACAGATGAAATTGAGATATAGATTAGCCACGTTCCTGCTGGCAGCGGGACTTGTTTTTTCAAATACGGCAGTGCATGAGGTATGTGCAGCAGAGGTAGAAGGAGCAGCGGCAGCAGTTACAGACGAAGAGAAGGCAGTGTATGAGATGCCTGTGGAATCAAATGCGTTGAAGAACTGGCCAGAGGGACCGGGAATCTTTGCGGAGGCGGGAATCATCATGGATATGAACAGTGGAGCAATCCTCTATGCAAAGAATATTGATGAGAAGGAATTTCCGGCGAGTATTACGAAAATCATGACGGCGCTCGTAGCATTGGAAAACAGTGAGCTGACAGATAAGGTTCATTTTACCGAAGAGTCGGTGGCATTTCTTGAATATGGAGATGCAAGTATTGGTATGCAGCCGGGAGAAGAGATCACAATGGAGGATGCTTTGTATGGGATGCTGTTGGCATCTGCGAATGAAGTTTCCTATGCGATTGCAGACACAGTGGGAAATGGGTATGATAATTTTATCCGTATGATGAACGAGAAGGCAGAGGAGCTGGGATGTACGAATACACATTTTACAAACCCACATGGACTTCACGACGAAGAGCATTATGTTTCTGCCAGAGATATGGCGCTCATTGCATCGGCAGCATTTCAGCATGAGGAATTCCGGAAGATCACGAACACATACGAACATCGGATTCCACCTACAAACCTTGTTAATGAGGAACGAGTATTTCAGCAGTACCACCAGATGCTTTATGATGGAACAGATACCTTTTATGAGCCATGTGTTGGGGGAAAGACAGGATATACAGACCAGGCACTGTCTACTCTTGTTTCTTATTTAGACAATGGAGAACTTCAGCTTGTCTCTGTGAATTTGAAAACACATGGGGTTCATGTATATCCGGACACGAAAAATATGGCAGAATATGTTTTCAATAATTTTAAAAAGATTCCTTTAGAGGGAAAGGATCTTCCAAAAGGTGTGAAAGAGACAGAGGAAGATGCTTACATTGTTGTACCGAAGAATGTGGAATTTCAAGATGTAAAAGCGGAGATTGTCCCGGAAGATAAAAGCGGGAAATCAAAGAAAGGTACGTTGACTTACACTTACGATGGCCAGACGGTCGGAGTCTCAGAAGTTGTTTTGAAAGATTCATATTTTCAGACAAACACAGCAGGAACGAAGACAGAAAAAAACGAGACAGATCAGAAGGAACAAAAGCCTCTTTTTACTGTTTCACCGAAAGTTAAGATGATTATTGGCATAGTTGTGTCAGTTATTATTGCAATGGGCTTGATTTTTTGTGCGCTTGTCTATAGAAAACGACAGCGGAGAAGGCAGCGAAGGCTGATGGAGCAGAAACGCCGCCGCCAGATAAAAGAAAAGCAGGTAAGACAGCAGCAGGTTCAGGCAAGAAGAAGACAGCAGTATCAAAAGCAGAAAGATCATACGAATAAAAGAAGTGAGGATCATAGACTTCCGCGGAGATAGGAAAGAGCTGTGGGACAAAATGTAAAGGGAAATTGTGCAGAATAAGCCACAATTTCCCTTTGATATTTTTCGTATAAAGATTTACTGATCGAAGTTTTCCATACCAAGTTTTTTCTGCTTTTTATAATAGTAAATGATAAACAGTACGGCTGTAATTCCCCAGGAGATTGGATAACTCAATGTGATTGTTTCGATCGTAGGTGATTTTGGGACAAGCAGGAATACCCAAAGTGTACGGAATACGCAAACACCGCAGCATGTCATGATTGTCGGGATGATGACATCGCCGATTCCACGCAATGCTCCGGAGTAGATTTCGATAAAGACAAACAGAGCATAAGCCGGTGCCATGTAGTTCAGGATCTGGATTCCGATGCGGATGACTTCCGGATCACTCGTAAACAGATGGAACAGATATTTTCCTGCAGTCATTAGAAATATACTCATTGTGATGGATGAAGCAAGTGTCATTCCAAGGCAGACACGCACACTTTTTCTTACGCGGTCATATTTCCCGGCGCCATAATTTTGTCCGACAAAAGTTGTGGCAGAAATACCAAAGGCGGAAATGACCATCCAGCAGAAGGCATCCATTTTTCCGAAAGAAGTCCATGCTGCTACGGTATCAGTTCCAAGTGCATTTAGAGCAGTCTGGATAATAATATTTGATAAGCTGTACATGGCTGCTTGAAGTCCTGCAGGAATTCCGATACGAAGGATCGAGGATAGAGAGCCTTCGAAGAATCGGACTTTTCTCAGATGTAGTTTGTAAATATCGGATGTCCGTATCAGGGCGAGCAGTACAAGGATGGCACTGACTGCCTGAGACAGTACTGTTGCAATGGCAGCACCGGCAATTCCCATATGGAACACGAGTACAAATAGAAGATCCAGTCCGATGTTAAAAAAGCAGCAGACGATCAGGTAGTACAGTGGTCGCTTGGAATCTCCGACAGAGCGGAGGATACTGGAGCCGATATTGTAGATGAATGTAAACAAAATTCCGAGGAAGAAAATCCGGAGATAAGTTACGGAATCTGCCATCATGCTTTCCGGAGTATTCATCATGCTAAGAAGCGCGGGTGCCAGGAAATAGCCAGCGCCCATGAGAAAAATACTGGATACGGTCGAGAAAGCAATCGCAGTGTGCAGTGCATGGGACAGTTCGGTTTCTTTTCTCGAACCATAGTGCTGGGCGATGATCACAGTTGCTCCTGATGAAACACCGACAAAGAATCCGATGATCAGGTTGATGATCTGATTAGAAGAACCTCCTACAGCGGCGAGTGCCTCCTTTCCAACGAACCGTCCGACGATCATCGCGTCTGCAGTATTGTAAAGCTGCTGGAAGAATGTACCGAGAACAATAGGAAAAAAGAAAATCAAAAGCTGTCTCCAGATAATTCCTTCCGTAATTGCGTTTGTTGCCGCAGCTGCGGCTTTTTTCTGATTGTTCATAATGTTACCCCTCATAAAGTAAGATGTTGTTTGTTTCCCATGTATCATACCATAGAGATGAAAAGGGGGAAATAGGAGATGAAAAAAATTTTGACTTGCACAGGAGAAAGCTTCGTACTATAATCAGTTAGGATTTTGAGGAAAAAAGAAAAGAGGAACGAAGGAGGAAAAGGATGTTTGGAAAAGTAAAAGAATCAGAGCAACATTTGAATATAAACTGGAAGCATTTTTATCTCAGTGTGTTAGCGCTTGTCATTCCGATGGCGCTTCAGAATCTGATCAATGTAGGTGTGACGGCAGCCGATGTTGTGATGCTTGGGAAGGTTGGGGAGCATGCGCTTTCTGGTGCTTCTCTGGCAGGGCAGGTACAGTATATTATGACACTGTTTTTATTTGGGCTGACTTCCGGGGCGACCGTTTTGACTGCTCAGTATTGGGGGAAGAAGGATATCTGCACAATTGAGAAGATATTAGGACTTGGAATGCGTTCAGCCGTAATTGTGACAGCTGTATTTTTTGTGGCAGCCCAGTGTATTCCCCATACATTGATGAAGATCTTTACTTCAGATCCAGAGGTGATAGAACAAGGAGTGGTCTATCTTCGGATTGTCAGCTGGTCTTATATTTTTATGGGGATTACGCAGACCTATCTTTATATTATGAGAAGTGTAGAGCGGGTTGTTGTGGCGACAGTTGTATACTTATGCTCTCTGATCTGTAATGTGGGCATCAATGCGGTGTTGATCTTTGGATTGTTTGGAATGCCGGCATTGGGAGTCAAAGGTGCCGCAATCGGTACACTGACTGCGAGATTGTTGGAGATGGCCTTAGTCTGTCTATACTCTCACTTTTGGAATAAGGATATTAAGTTTCATACGAAATACTTTCTTCATACAGAGAAAGTGCTTAACAGGGATTTCTTGAAATATGCATTTCCGGTTATTTTGAATGAAGTACTATGGGGGCTTGGAACTGCGGCAAACACAGCGGTGCTTGGGCATATGGGAAGTGCAGCGGTTGCGGCAAACTCTGTGGCGCAAGTGGCAAGACAGCTTGCAACAGTGGTTGCATTCGGTCTGGCAAGTGCGACGGCAATTTATCTTGGAAAGACAATCGGGGAGAAAAAATACGAACATGCAAAAGCCTATGCGCGCAGGTTCGTATGGCTCAGTGTACTGATGGGAGTGCTCGGTGGAATCTTAATCCTTGCGATTGCTCCGTTTATGGCGGAGGCGATGACATTGTCAGAGACTGCCAGATGGTACATGCGGTTTATGTTTTTTGTTATGTCTTATTTTGTAGTAGGACAGGCATATAATACGACATTGGTTGTTGGGACGTTCCGTTCCGGTGGTGACACACAGTTTGGATTGATACTGGATATGTCCACCATGTGGGGCTGTTCGATCTTGTTTGGAGCACTTGCTGCATTTGTATTTCACTGTAATGTGCCGGTGGTCTATATGATCCTGATGAGTGATGAGATTATTAAGATTCCGATCACGTGGTATCGTTATAAGAGTTACAAATGGCTGAAAAATGTGACGAGGGAAGAATTGTAAATTTTAACGGATATTTTTGATAGAAAAAATTTAAAAGATATTTTTGACAGTTTCACAAAAAGGTGATGGAAAATGAAACCGGATTTAAGAGAAAATTAGAATCAATCGAATGATAACCGGTATTTCATTTGGCATCACCTTTTTTGTTATAGTTCTATAAGGAATTTTTTATAGAGATCTATTTCTGTTTCAATTTCTTTGTATATTGTTCCTGCTCTGTTTTTGGAATTTTCAGGGCATTCATTGCTTCTTCCATTGTAAAATTCATAGTTTCCATGAGAGATTGAATAGAAAACAGAATTCCTTCTTTCTTACCTTCTCTCAGTCCAATTTCTTCAATTCCTTTGCTCAAATTACACATAGTGGAAACCTCCTTTTCTAATTTCCTGGTCATTTTAATATGAAAATCATCTTGCAAAATTTGCTTTTTTTCTGCTGCCTCCCGGGTAGGGGAGAGCAGTACTTCTAATAATTTTAACACGCCGCTGTCAGCCTCCTGCTCAGAATCACTCAAGCAGATTATGATTGCAGAGAGAAGATCATAGTTTTGGGGAATCTCGTGTACATTGCCGACTATATTTTCCTCATGGATGGAGTAGCGGGTGATTGTATTTCTCCGGTTTTCCGGAGGATTCATACAGATCCAGATGGAGTAAACTTTTTTGCTCTGATCATATTGGGAAGATGAGAATTCTGTACCGTATTGGGAGGAAATCATCCGGCTGCAATAATATAATCCTCTTTTGATAATAGGATATCCCGGATAGAAATCATTTTGAGCTTCCAGGTTGATAAAAAGACGAATCTGATGTGTGGAAGACAGGATTGTGGCAAAGAAACGGATATCATAAGTAATTGTTCCTTCTGTAATCGTAGCGTCTTGTGTTGCCATTCCGGTAATCTGTTCTGTGTTGGAAGATTCATCTGGATTGACAGTTATGCTGGAAATCTGAGGTTCTCCTTCGATGTAACATTCTGCAATTTCCTTTACATCACAGTCTTTATATTCAACCAGACAACTTTTCATAATCCATGCCAGAATAATCTTATTGGCAAGAAGGCGCTTACAGGCAGCATCGTAAGAGGACTTCCTGCCTGCTGCCGAAATATTTTTAGCGAGTATATTTTCTGCTTGCATTGTGAGCCACCTTTCAAATATTCTTTTGGGATTCTGATTGCTGCAGCAAAGAATGTGATTGTGGGGAGTTAACTTCCGCAAGTTTTTAAGTTATTCTGATTCTACCATGAAAACGTCACACAATCCATAAATAGAGTATGAAAAAATGGTAAAGAAAAGTTGAGAAAAACATCACAAACAACTCTTGACGGCGGCGTGAAATGTTTCTATAATGGAATTTGTATAGGTAAAGACGTTGATGAAGACAGTAGAATATACCGGAAAATCAAAGCGAGCCGGGGATGGTGGAAGCCTGGTAGGAGTAAAGTATATTTGAATATCACTTCTGAGTTGCAGGGGCTGAACATTTTTTGGAAAAATAAGTAAGCACTGACGGGATTCCGCCGTTATTGGGAGCGCATATGCTGGTATGTTGTAATAGGTGGTAAAACGAAAGATTATGCTTCCGTCCTTTTACAGGGCGGGAGTTTTTTTATTACATAGGAAAATCTTATGTTCCATTTTTAAGATTACTTTGCAACCGGGCCGGCAGGACCGCATTTATGAAATATAGAAAGTAAAGGAGAATCAGTATGTATCAGAAAGTATCTACGGACTTAAAATTTGTTGACCGTGAGAAGAAAACAGAAAAATTTTGGGAAGAGAATGATATCTTCCGGAAAAGTATGGAAAATAGAAAAGAAGGGGAGACATATACATTTTACGATGGACCTCCGACTGCCAATGGAAAACCGCACATCGGACATGTGCTGACTCGTGTCATCAAGGATATGATTCCAAGATACCGTACCATGAAAGGATATATGGTACCAAGAAAAGCCGGGTGGGATACACACGGACTTCCGGTGGAACTGGAAGTGGAAAAATTGCTTGGACTGGATGGAAAAGAGCAGATTGAGGAATATGGATTAGAGCCATTTATCAAACATTGTAAAGACAGTGTATGGAAATATAAAGGAATGTGGGAAGATTTCTCTGCGACAGTTGGTTTCTGGGCAGACATGGATAACCCATATGTTACTTACGACAATAACTTTATTGAGTCTGAGTGGTGGGCATTAAAACAGATCTGGGAGAAAGGACTGTTATACAAAGGATATAAGATTGTACCTTACTGCCCTCGTTGTGGAACTCCGCTTTCCAGCCACGAAGTCGCACAGGGATACAAGGATGTCAAAGAGCGTTCCGCAATCGTAAGATTTAAAGTAAAGGGAGAAGATGCTTACTTCCTTGCATGGACAACAACGCCATGGACACTTCCTTCTAACGTTGCACTTTGTGTCAACCCGAATGAAACTTATGTAAAAGTAAAAAATGACGGTTACACATACTATATGGCACAGGCACTTGTGGATACCGTGCTGGAAGGTGATGTGGAAGTCGTAGAGACTTATGTCGGAAAAGATTTGGAAAATAAAGAGTATGAGCCGTTATTCCCGTTTGTAGAGTTAAATAAGCGGGCATACTATGTGACATGTGCTGATTACGTTACACTTACAGATGGTACTGGTGTCGTTCATATTGCACCTGCATTTGGTGAGGATGATGCGCAGGTTGGACGCAGATATGACCTTCCATTCCTTCAGTTAGTAGATGAAAAGGGTGAGATGACAGAGGAAACTCCATGGGCAGGAACATTCTGTAAGAAAGCAGATCCGATGGTATTAGAAGATCTGGAGAAGAGAGGACTTCTCTTTGCTGCTCCGAATTTTGAACACAGCTATCCACACTGCTGGAGATGTGATACTCCATTGATTTATTATGCGCGTGAGTCATGGTTCATCAAGATGACAGAAGTAAAAGAAGATCTGATCAGAAACAACAATACGATCAACTGGATTCCGGAAAGCATCGGAAAAGGACGTTTCGGAGACTGGCTTGAGAATGTACAGGACTGGGGAATCAGCCGTAACAGATACTGGGGAACTCCTCTTAATGTTTGGGAATGTGAATGTGGACATATGCATTCCATCGGAAGCATTGAAGAACTGAAATCAATGTCAGACAACTGTCCGGATGATATCGAACTGCACCGCCCATTTATCGATGCAGTGACGATCAAGTGTCCGCACTGTGGAAAAGAGATGCACCGTGTGCCGGAAGTTATCGACTGCTGGTTTGACAGTGGGGCAATGCCGTTTGCACAGCACCATTATCCATTTGAGAATAAAGATTTATTTGAGCAGCAGTTCCCGGCAGACTTTATTTCCGAGGCGGTAGACCAAACAAGAGGATGGTTCTATTCTCTGCTTGCAATCTCGACACTTGTATTTAACAAAGCGCCATATAAGAATGTTATCGTGCTTGGACATGTGCAGGATGAAAAAGGACAGAAGATGAGTAAATCCAAAGGAAATGCAGTCGATCCGTTTGAAGCATTAGAGCAGTACGGAGCAGATGCGATCCGCTGGTATTTCTATATCAACAGTGCACCGTGGCTTCCAAACCGTTTCCACGGCAAGATCGTGACAGAAGGACAGCGTAAATTCATGGGAACACTTTGGAACACTTACGCATTCTTCGTATTATATGCGGAGATCGATCAGTTTGACGCGACAAAATATCAGCTGGAATACGAGAAACTTCCGGTTATGGATAAATGGCTGTTGTCCAAGTTGAATACATTGATCAAGACTGTAGATACAAATCTGGAAAATTACCGGATTCCGGAAAGTGCAAGAGCACTTCAGGAATTTGTGGATGACATGAGTAACTGGTATGTCAGAAGAAGCCGTGAGCGTTTCTGGGCAAAAGGAATGCCGCAGGATAAGATCAATGCGTATATGACACTTTACACAGCACTTGTGACTGTGGCAAAAGTAGCTGCGCCAATGATTCCGTTTATGACAGAAGATATCTATCAGAATCTTGTCAGAAGCATCGACAAAGAAGCTCCGGAAAGTATCCACTTATGTGACTTCCCGGTTGCAGACGAAGCGTTGATCGACCGTGAGTTAGAAGAGAACATGGATGAAGTTCTGAAATTAGTTGTGATGGGACGCGCATGCAGAAATACTGCAAACATTAAGAACCGTCAGCCAATCGGAAAAATGTTCGTGAAGTCTTCTGTAACTTTACCAGAATTTTACCAGGAGATTGTAGAAGAAGAGTTAAATGTAAAAGAAATGGAATTTACAGATGATGTTCGCGCATTTACTTCATATACATTTAAACCGCAGTTGAAGACTGTTGGACCAAAATATGGTAAAATGTTAGGTGGAATCAAAGTTGCCCTTGAAAATCTGGATGGAAACAAGGCAATGGATGAGCTGAATGAGACAGGATCCCTGAAACTGGATGTGAATGGACAGGAAGTGACATTATTTAAAGAGGACTTGCTGATTGATATGGCACAGATGGAAGGATATGTTTCTGAGAGCGACAACGGTGTGACAGTTGTGTTGGATACAAACCTGACAGAAGAGCTTTTGGAAGAAGGATTTGTCAGAGAGATCATCAGTAAGATCCAGACAATGAGAAAAGAAGCAGACTTCGAAGTGACAGACAAGATCACAGTATATTACGAAGGAACAGAGAAGGCCAATGAAGTGTTCGCAAAATATCAGACAGAGATTATGGGCGAAGTGCTTGCGACAGAGATGAAGCAGGAGACTCCGGCAGGATATGTCAAAGAGTGGAACATCAATGGTGAAAAAGTAAATATGGGTGTACAGCGTTAATTTAAGAGAGAGTTACACAGATTAAAGAGACGGTACACGAGCATGATCCCCGCACGTCAGAAAGAGGTGCGGGGATAAAAGAGAGAGGAGAGAGAAAGTGTCGGATTTTAAGTTTGATAAAGAAGCGTTTAAAAAAGAAGTCAAGAACAATGTGAAGACTTTATATAGAAGAACGATAGATGAGGCAACACCGCAGCAGACATTTCAGGCGGTGTCTTATGCTGTAAAAGAATATATTATTGACAACTGGCTTGCGACTCAGGAAGTATACGAAAAGGAATCACCAAAGACAGTGTATTATCTGTCGATGGAATTTTTGATGGGAAGGGCACTCGGAAATAACCTGATCAATTTAACTGCTTATCAGGATGTGAAAGAGGCTCTGGAAGAAATGGGAATCGATTTGAATGCAGTGGAAGATCAGGAGCCGGATGCGGCCCTTGGAAATGGTGGATTGGGACGTCTTGCAGCCTGCTTTCTGGACTCTCTTACTTCTCTTGGCTATCCTGCATATGGATGCGGGATCCGTTATCATTACGGAATGTTCAAACAAAAAATTAAAAATGGGTATCAGGTAGAGACACCGGATAATTGGTTGCAAAACGGGAACCCATTTGAAATTCGCAGGGACGAATATGCAAAGGAAGTCCGCTTCGGCGGTACGATCCGTATGCAGCACAATTATGAGACTGGAAGAGATGAATTTATCCAGGAGAATTTTGAGTCCGTGCTTGCAATTCCATACGACATGCCAATCGTCGGTTATGGAAATAATGTGGTAAATACATTGCGGATCTGGGATGCGAAAGCAATCACATCTTTCCGTTTAGATTCTTTTGATCGTGGGGAATACCACAAAGCTGTGGAGCAGGAAAATCTTGCAAAAACAATTGTGGAGGTGCTTTATCCAAACGATAATCATTATGCGGGAAAAGAATTACGTTTGAAACAGCAGTATTTCTTCATCTCTGCAAGTCTTCAGGAAGCCATTGATAAATACAAACGCTCCAATGATGATATTCGCCGTCTGCATGAGAAGGTGATCTTCCAGATGAACGACACTCACCCGACTGTAGCGGTTGCAGAGTTGATGCGTCTTCTGATGGACGAGGAAGGATTAAGCTGGGATGATGCATGGAATGTTACAACAAAATGTTGTGCATACACAAACCATACGATCATGTCTGAGGCGCTTGAGAAATGGCCGATCGATCTGTTCTCCAGATTGCTTCCGCGAGTATATCAGATTGTAGAAGAGATCAACCGCCGTTTCGTAGAAAAAGTGCGCCAGATGTATCCGGGAAATGAAGAGAAAGTCAGAAAAATGGCAATTCTCTATGATGGACAGGTAAAAATGGCACACCTTGCAATTGTTGCAGGATTTTCTGTCAATGGTGTTGCAAAGCTTCATACAGAGATCTTAAAACACGAAGAGTTGAAAGATTTCTACGAGATGATGCCTGAGAAATTTAATAATAAAACAAACGGAATCACACAGAGACGATTCTTACTTCATGGAAACCCACTGCTTGCAGACTGGGTGACAGAGCATATCGGAGACAAGTGGATCACAGATCTCTCCGAGATGGCAAAATTAAAACCGCTGGCAGATGATCCGAAAGCAAGAAAAGAATTTATGGAGATCAAATATCAAAATAAAATCCGTCTTGCAAAATATATCAAAGAGCATAACGAGATTGAAGTGGACCCAGAATCAATCTTTGATGTACAGGTTAAGAGACTTCATGAGTATAAACGTCAGCTGTTAAATATTCTTCATGTAATGTATCTGTACAATCAGATGAAAGAGCATCCGGAGATCACCTTCTATCCAAGAACTTTTATTTTTGGGGCAAAGGCGGCAGCCGGATATAAGCGTGCAAAACAGACGATCAAACTGATCAACTCTGTGGCGGATGTGATCAATAATGACAGAAGTATCAATGGAAAGATTAAAGTTGTCTTTATCGAAGATTACCGTGTCTCAAATGCGGAACTGATCTTTGCAGCTGCGGATGTCAGCGAGCAGATTTCTACCGCTTCGAAAGAAGCATCGGGAACCGGAAATATGAAATTTATGTTAAATGGTGCCCCGACACTTGGAACCATGGACGGTGCCAATGTAGAGATCGTGGATGAAGTTGGAATGGAAAATGCATTTATCTTTGGTCTCAGTTCAGACGAAGTCATTAATTACGAGAACAATGGCGGTTATCAGCCAATGGATATTTACAACAGTGACTGGGAGTTAAAAAGAGTTGTTGACCAGCTTGTGGACGGAACTTATGCAAATGGAGATCATGAACTGTACCGTGATCTGTACAACTCATTGTTAAATACAAAGAGCAGTGACAGAGCAGATACCTATTTTATCCTCAAAGACTTCCGTTCTTATGCAGAAGCCCAGAAGCGTGTGGAAGCGGCATACCGCGATCAGGATAGGTGGGCAAAGATGGCATTGTTAAACACAGCGTCCTGCGGAAAGTTTACGTCTGACAGAACGATCGAAGAGTACGTTGCAGATATATGGAAATTGAAAAAAGTGACAGTGAAGCCGGATCCAAGGCTGTAAAAATGGATTGGAAATCAGAATAGAGTAATTTTTTGGTGCTGCCGCTTTGGCGATTAATAAATCGTGAAGCGGCAGCTTCCTTTTTTTCATATTTCATGAAAGATGACGGTATAGTTTCCATAATCTCTCCATACATTGTAGAGGAGGGACGAAGAGATGCGAAGAAAAGCCAGAGAATTATTTTCACTGTTGGTCATTATATTTTTGTTGCCATATGTGGTGACACTTTTTATGAATGGCGCCCACATCAAAACAAGCAGTCGCGTAAAGGAAGACTATGTAAAGGTGCAGGTAGGGACGAGAGTCGAGGAGATCGTGTGGGAGAAATATCTAGCAGGAGTTCTTGCAAAAGAGATGGCAGCCGATTCGGAACTGGAAGCGCTGAAGGCGCAGGCGGTGATTCTTCGATCTGGTTTTTATGAGAAATTAGACCATGACAGAAAGACTATTTTCACCGATGATTTTTATAGCATGGAAGAGTTGGAGCAGGAGTGGGGGGAAGAGACAGAAACCTGCAAGGAGAATTTGAAAAGGGCAGTGCAGGAAACGGATCAAATGGTTTTGCAGTATCAGGATCAATATGTAATGCTGCCATATCACAAATTGAGTGCAGGAAAGACGAGAAGCGGGCAGGAGGCATTTGGAAGCGAGTCGTATCCATATCTTCCGGCAAGAGATTGTCCAAAGGATCTGGAGGCGAAAGAACAGCTGCAGGAGTGTGTGCTGCCATATCATAAAGTAAAAGAAAAATGCCGCAAGTTTTTAACCGCAGTAGAAAATCCCGAAGAGACAAAAGAAGACAAAAAAGCAACATTTGATGATTTTGAAATACAGGGAACGGATGCGGCGGGATATGTGACAACTGTGCGGATTGGTCAGGCAACCTGCACCGGAGAAGAATTTCGGGAAGCATTGGAATTACCTTCCAGTCATTTTTCTTTTCAGGAGCAGAAAGGAAAACTGCAAATTACTTCCGGTGGAATCGGGCACGGAGTCGGTATGAGTCAGTATACAGCAAATCAGATGGCAAAAGAAGGAAAAGGATACGAAGAAATCCTTCAATATTTTTATGAAGGTGCGCAGTTAAAAGATGGCGGGGAAATATTTTTAAAATTGGAATAAGCACATCGCTTTCTGGCAAAAATAAAGTCAGAGGTGATGAAGATGAAGAAAAATGAAGAGCCATTCCAAATGAAGGGAAAAGGCATGGCAGCAGCAATCGCAATATGTTTTATCGCAGTTGTCGCACTGGTAGGGGCTTATACATTCAGCAGCTACAAACGTGAGATGAAAGAGCAGCTTGCCAAGGCCGAAGAAGAACAGAAAGAAAAAGAGCGAGAGGTAGAAGAAAAAGAGCAGTCGGAAGCCGCCAACACAGATAGAATCGTACTTCCAGAGCAGGAAGAAGCAGCGCAAAATTCCGACGGAGAAGAACAACAGGAAGAAGGAGAAGCCACGGAACATGCGAAGGAAACTCCGGCACAGACGGATGCAGGGGCAGAGCAGACGGCAGCTGCAGGAACAGCAGCTTATTTCAGTGAGGAAGACACCCTTCTGTGGCCGGTAGACGGAAATGTGATTATGAATTACAGCATGGATCAGAGCATTTATTTTGCCACACTTGATCAGTATAAGTATAATCCAGCCGTAGTGATCAGTGGTCAAGTCGGTGCAGAAGTAAAAGCGGCAGCCGCAGGAACAGTCTCAGCGGTCGATACAAATGCACAGACCGGAACAACCGTAAGTATTGATATGGGGAATGGTTATGCAGCCATTTACGGACAACTCAAAGAAGTACCGGTACAGCCAGGAGAGTATGTGACAGAAAACAGTGTGATCGGCTATGTGAGCGAACCAACAAAGTATTACAGTGTAGAAGGTCCAAACTTATATTTCCAGCTGTTAAAAGATGGACAGCCAGTCAACCCAATGGACCATATCGCATACGAATAGAAAATAGAAAAAGAAAAGATCCTGAAGAGAAAGTTTTGCAAAACTGCTTTGGGATCTTTTATGTGATAATATTGATAAAGGAAATGAAATTACGAAGGGGAGAAAAAAGCTATGAATTATACATACATTGTAAAATGCAGTGACGGAACCTTTTATACCGGCTGGACAAACGATCTTACCCGCCGCATGGAGGCACATAATCAGGGCAGGGGTGCGAAGTATACAAAGGCGAGACGACCGGTCACACTCATCTATTATGAGACATTTGAAACAAAAGAAGAAGCGATGAAAAGGGAATATGCGATAAAGCGGCTGAGCCGGAAGGAAAAAGAAGAACTGATCCGATGAGAGGGTTGGTTCTTTCTTATTTTCCAATGGAAAAAGACAAAAGATGCTGAAAGATGTCGGAGCTTTTCACAGAATGAACACATAACTGTCACAGAATCAACGAGTTTCTTTTATAGAATAAAAAAATCAGAGCGTGTTTTTGGCAGCAGTGTAAAAAGTATTCCGTAATGGATGCGGAAATCATTCAGGAAAGTCGAAAGCATGATCCAGAGAAACACATTTTGTCGGGAGGGTAAAAAGTTGATAGAAGTTAAAAATCTGGTAAAACGCTATGGCAGTCATCTGGCGGTAGACCATCTCAACTTTACAGTGGAGAGTGGTCAGATCTATGGATTTCTCGGACCAAATGGTGCAGGAAAATCTACAACCATGAATATTATGACGGGATATCTAGGCGCCACGGAAGGAGAAGTGCTCATCAACGGGCATAACATTCTTGATGAGCCGGAAGCAGCAAAGAAAAGCATCGGGTATCTCCCTGAGATTCCGCCGCTGTATCTGGATATGACTGTAAAAGAATATCTTGATTTTGCAGCAGAATTGAAAAAGGTAAAGAAAAAAGATAGAAAATCAGAAGTGGATCACGTCTTGAAGCTTGTTAAGCTGGAGGAGGTAGAAGGACGTCTGATTAAAAATCTGTCAAAAGGATACAAGCAGAGAGTCGGGCTTGCACAGGCAGTTCTTGGCTTCCCGGAAGTGATCATCTTAGACGAACCTACGGTCGGACTGGATCCGAAACAGATTATCGAGATACGGGAACTGATCAAGGAACTTTCCAAAAATCATACGATCATTCTGAGTTCTCATATTCTGGCGGAAGTACAGGCGGTCTGTGATTATGTCATGATCATTGCGCATGGAAAGCTGGTAGCAAGTGACACTCCTGAGAATCTGGAGCGGCTTTTAAATGGTTCTGAAACGATTGAACTGACAGCCAAAGCAGAAGAGACAAAAGTAAAAGAGATTCTTAGCAAAATAGAGGAGATTGAAACGGTAGACTATAAGGAACAACAGGATGGAACGACGGATATTTTTATCAAGACCGTAGATCAGACAGATATTAGGGAGAAAATCTTCCACACATTTGCAGAGGAACATTGTGCACTACTGAAGTTGAATCTGTCAAGAATCACATTGGAAGATGTCTTCTTAAAACTGACGCAGGAGGAAACAGGAGACTCCGAGCAGAAGAAATTGGGCTTTCATACTGGGAAGTTTGACAGCAAGCCCGACACGGAATCTGATATAGAGATTCCGGAAGAGCCGAGCGTTTCTACGAATGAGGAAGGAGGAGAAGAAGATGAAAGCGATTTATAAGAGAGAATTAAAATCCTATTTCGATTCTATGATCGGGTATGTATTTATAGCGTTTCTTGTAGCGATCACCGGAATTTATTTCATGGTGTATAATCTGAATATGGGATATCCATATTTTTCTTATGCGCTAAACTCTATACTTTTTATTATGCTGGTGGCAGTCCCGGTACTTACGATGAAATGCTTTGCGGAGGAGAAGAAAAGCAGAACAGATCAACTTCTTTTGACAGCTCCGGTAAGTCTTAGTCAGATTGTGCTTGGAAAATATTTTGCAATGGTTACAGTTTTTGCGGTTCCATGTGCAATCTATGCGGTATTTCCACTGATCATCGAAAGCCAGGGAGAAGCACATATCGGCATTGATTACATGGCAATTCTGGCATTTTTCCTTCTTGGATGTGTTTATATTGCAATTGGAATGTTTTTATCTGCGCTGACAGAGAGCCAGATCATTGCTGCAATCAGCACATTTGGGGTACTTCTCATTCTGTATTTGTGGGAAGGACTTGTTGACTTCCTGCCGACGTCGGCGATGGGAGGTCTGATCGGGATTCTCGTGATTCTGACAGTTCTGGTCATCGGTATTTATCAGATGACGAAAAACTGGGTGATTGCAGCAGGCGTGGAAGTGTTAGGCGCTGCCGCAGCAATTGGAACATATTTTGCAAAATCCAGTCTGTTTGATAACCTGCTTCCAGATCTGTTTGGAAAATTTATTCTGACAGAGCCATTTACAAACATTGCATTTACTCATATTGTTGACATCAGCGGAATGATACTCTATTTTTCTTTGATTTTCCTATGTGTCTTTCTGACCGTGCAGACAATTCAGAAAAGGCGTTGGAGTTAGGAGGGCAGTATTGTGGAGAAATTGAAAAAACTATTTGGAACGATTCATACGAAACGAGGTGCGTACAGTTTGGGGCTGACAGCGGTTGCAGTTGCTGTGGTAATCGTGATTAATCTCGTCGCAGGAAGACTCCCGGAGTCTGTGAGAAATATTGACATCAGCGATAATCAAATCTATGACATTACAGATACATCGAAAAAGATGCTGAAAAAACTGGATAAAAAAGTAGAAATAAAAGTATTGGCGGAGAAATCTTCGACAGATGAAAGAATCAAAACATTTTTAAGTAAATATGCCGCATTGTCGGGGAAAATTTCTGTTGAGTGGATCGATCCGGTGCTTCATCCTGCGGCACTGACTGAGTATGATACATCTTCAAATACAATCGTGGTATCCTGTCCGGATACAGAAAAGACAACAACGATTTCATTTACAGACATCATCGTCTATGATCAGTCTTCTTACTATATGACTGGACAGATGCAGGAGTCACAATTTGATGCGGAGGGACAGCTCACAAGCGCAGTTAATTATGTGACAAGTGAAGAGACAAAGAAAATTTACCGGACGAGTGGACATGGAGAAAGTACAGTATCTACCAGCCTGTCAGAGCTGTTTGAGAAGGCAAATTTATCGATGGAAGAGCTAAATCTGCTGATGAATAGTGAGATTCCGGAAGACTGTGATCTTTTGTTTATGTATGCACCGACCACGGATATTACAGAAGATGAAAAAAATACACTTTCTGAGTATTTGAAAAACGGTGGAAAAATGATGTTGATCTCTGGTGCAGAAGATCAGGAGACACCAAATCTTGATACATTTATGGAAGAATACGGACTTCAGATGGCAGATGGGTATATTGCAGATACGGACCGTGCGTACCAGGGAAATCCATATTCATTCTTCCCGGAAATCAATGCTTCTGGAGAACTTGGGGAAGGAATGTCAAGCAATATGGTGCTACTTTTGAATGCACGTGGAATGGTTGAGACAGATCCGGCAAGAGATACGATCAGTGTTACTCCATTTATGACAACTTCTGAGAATGGATTTGCGGTAACAGAGGATAAACAGGAGCAGGGAGAATATATTCTTGGTGCAGTGGCGACAGAGGATGAGGGAAGACTGACGGCGATCTCAGCGCCGATGATGATTGATAGCCAGCTGACAGATGCTTTTACAACTGTAGAAAACCTCAAATTGTTTATGAATGCAGTGACAAGTAATTTTGATGATGTAGAAAATACAGCGATTGAGCCAAAGAGTCTTGCAGTGACCTATAATACCGTACAGTATGCCGGAGGATTCAGCCTGCTGATGATCTTTGGAGTGCCGGCGATCATTCTGATCTCTGGATTTGCAAGATGGATGAAACGAAGAAAGGCATAGCAGGAGGGCGTATATGAAGAAACATAGATCACTACTGATTTTGACTGGCGCCCTGGCAGTGCTTGTCATTGTTTATCTGGGACTTGGAAGTTACAATCGAAAACAGGAACAGAAGGAAGCAGAGACCGCTGAGGCGAATACCGTTACCGTGACAGATATTTCGGATCTCCAGGAGATTTCTTATCAGTATGAGGGAAATGATTTTGCATTTGCAAAGAATGAAGATGTGTGGTATTACACAAAAGACAAGGAGTTTCCAGTTGCACAAAGCTATATTGATGCGATGGCAACAGCCTTTGGAAATCTTACAGCAGTGAGGGAACTAAAAGAGACAGATCAGCTTTCCGATTACGGTCTGGAAAACCCGAAATACACAATCCATTTGAAAGATAGTGAAGGGACAGAGACTACACTTTACTTTGGAAATGCAGTGGAGGAAAATTATTATATGACTCTGAATGATAAAGAAAAAGTGTACACCGTCTCTGGGACGAGTTTGGACACAATTTCTTATGAATGGAATGACTTCCTTCAGAAAGAAACACTGCCAAGTATTGGAAGTGCAAACTTGAAGCAAGTGACGATCACAGAAAATGGCAATCAGACCGTATACGATTCCAAAGAGGAGAGCCAGAAAGAAGATTTGGCAGCGATTGCCGGAGGATTCGGAGCAGCATCATTTGGAACTTGTGTGGAATATGCGGTGAAAGATGAAAAATTGGCATCGTATGGATTAGAGGAAAATGAAAAGATCAAAATCGAGGCAGTGTATGAAGACGATGATAAGAAAGAGCAGACACTTACATTGAATATTGGTAAGTTGGATGAGAGCGGATCATATTACTATGTGCAGCTAGATGGATCTAAGATGGTTTACCAGATGGGAAAAGAAGTCGTAGAGAATATGCTGAACAAAGGAGAATAAAAGATGAAAAGAAGACTGAAAGCTTGGAAGAAAGTTTCCGGTCTTCTTTTTTGTGAAAAAATAGTGAGGATGAGATATACAATATGTTTTAGGAAAACGGAGATAAGGATTAAAAATTGGTAAAAGCGCACAAAAAAAGAGCTTTCGTTTTATAAAATTCGTGAATTGACGGGAAAATGCATGGAGTATATAATACAAGTATACAATGTAAGTGCTTACAAAGAAATTTATTCTATTATCATTAGAATATTTATTTTTTTATCGGAAAATGTAAACGCTTACAAATGAGAACGAAAAATAAAGAGGAGAAAGGAAGAAAGCAATGAAAAAGAAATGGATAGCAGTTTTACTTGCAGCAACAATGGTGTTTGGAGCAACAGCATGTTCTTCTGGAAATGAAGAGAAGAAAGACAGTAAGAAAGAGGCTGATAGTGGCGAGATTGAGCCATGTACAATTAATTTTAAATACTGGGCAGATAATACGGAATATTCTCAGTTGATGCAGGAGATTATTGAAAAATTTAATAAGGAAAATGAAAAAGGGATTGAAGTAGTCGGAGAAGAAGTACCATGGGATGGAGGAGCCTACTCAGAGAACCTATTTAATGCATGTATGGGAGGAGGATCACCTGATGTAGCGACATGGAAGCTGACATCTACACCACTGTTTGTGAACAACGATTTGCTTACTGATCTGACTCCATATATTGATAAATGGGAAGATAAGGATGATATTCCAGAGAATATTTATAATATCATGAAAGAGGCAGGTGGATCGGAAGAAGAAATGTATGTAATGCCTTGGAATGTTCAAGTGTTATATGTTTACTATAGACCATCTATTTTTGAAAAAGCAGGAGTGGAAGTACCGAAAACTTACGATGAATTTTTGGAAGCAATTAAAAAATGTACGATGGATACAGATGGGGACGGAGAGACAGATGTTTATGGATTCGGAATGAGAGGAGCAAAAGGTGGTCAGGAACCATGGGGAAGCTTCATTTACGGAGAAGGCGGAGATTTTGAAAATCTGACAAGCAAAGAATCGGTAAAAGGTATGCAGGACTTTATTGATCTGTATGAAAATGGGTATGTTCCGCCGACAGCAGTCAGTGATGGTTTCCAAGAGACAGTTGCAAACTTCCAGTCAGGTCTTACTGCAATGTTTATCCATCATACTGGCTCTTCTGCAAATATGGAAGAGGTGCTTGGAGATGATGTAGCAGCATTTCCATTCCCGGCAGGCGAGGGCCAGTGGACTTCTATGGGTGATACGGAAACTGTAATTTTTGAGAGCTGTGAAAATAAAGCAGCGGCATTTGAATGGGTATCTTATCTTGCAACAGGGGAAGGACAGAAGATGTGGTGTGAAGGAACTGGGCAGGTACCAGTAAGTCAGACTGTACAGCAAGGAGAGTACTTCCAAAATAACAAATTTATGAAGGCTTCTATTGAGGGAATGGATTATGCGGGAATCATTCCGATTAAGGATACGACAACAGAGTGGATTTCGACAGTATGGCCAAGTACAGTAGGGCAGGCACTTACAGGAGAGATTAGTGCGAAAGAATGTATGGAGATCTTGCAGGAAGAACTTTATAAATAGGAAATGATACAACACAAGCGATAGATATTAAAAAAATTAAAGGAGTGGAGAAGAAATGGTAAAGAAAAAGAGTATTTATCCATATCTGTTAGTGGCTCCTGCATTGCTCATTATTTTGTGTGTAGTTTTCATCCCGGTCGTGAATGCGATTGGGATGAGCTTCCAAAGTTATGATCTTAGAAGACCGCAAGATATTCAGTTTATCGGACTACAGAATTATGTAGAGGCATTTCAAGATAAATTGTTTTGGCGGGCACTTGGGAAAACAGTAATTTGGGTAGTGGCAGGTGTAGGATTTCAGTTTCTATTTGGATTTATTTTGGCACTTTTGTTGAACAAGAAATTTAGGGGACGTGGCGTGGTTCGAGCAGTCAGTTTGATTCCATGGGTAACGCCGGGAGTGCTAATCGGTTTGATGTGGAGATGGATGTATGATGGAAATTTTGGAGTGATCAATGATCTTTTAAAAAAGATGCATTTGATTACAGAGAACATTCCATTTCTTTCTCAGACAAACACTGCATTTCCAAGTGTAATTTTGACAATTGTCTGGCAGGGAATCCCATTTTTTGCACTAATGATTCTTGCAGGATTGCAGGGGATTCCAGAAGAATTATATGAGGCAGCTGATATTGATGGAGCTACGAGACTACAAAAATTGTTTCGGATCACAATTCCTTCTATTAAAAATACAATTTACATTACTGCGCTGCTTAGAATCATTTGGGTTGCCAATTCGGTGGATGTCATTTTCAATATGACAGAAGGTGGACCGGCGTATTCGAGTCAGACACTGAGCGTATATATTTTTAATAAAGGAAACGCATTAAATCTTGGATATGCCTCGGCAATGGCAATTCTGCTGGCATTGGTGCTTTCGGTTGTGGCAATTCCATACTTGATATCAACATTCAGAGAGGAGGATGCATAGGATGAAGAGCAGAGAAACATTTCTCAGACGACTGTTTACATTATATATCCCATTGCTTTTGATTCTGCTTTTTATTTTGTTTCCTTTTTACTGGACGTTTATTACATCCATAAAGCCAGAAGCAGAATTGTATGGTGCAGTTACATACTGGCCGAAAGCGATTGTATGGGATTCTTATAAGAATTTGTTTACGACAACGGTAAACTTTTTAGATGCAATGAAGAACAGCTTTGTTGTTGCAGCGGCTACAACAATCGTATCACTTACAACATCAACACTGGCGGCATATGCTTTTTCAAGATATCGCTTCGCGGGAAGGCGTGCGATGATGGCATTATTTTTAAGCAACAATATGTTTCCGACTGTGTTACTTTTGATTCCATTGTACTCTATTATGAGAAAGATGGGACTTCTGTACACACCAGGTTCATTGATTCTGGCTTATACAACATTTACAATTCCATTTTCCGTATGGCTTCTGAATGGATTTTTAAATGATCTTCCGCTGACTTTGGAGGAGGCTGCATTGGTCGATGGATGTAATCGGAGAACAGCATTTTCAAAGATTATTCTGCCGATTCTAGGTCCGTGTCTTGTAGCAACAGGTGTATATATTTTTATGACCTCATGGAATGAATATACATTTGCAGTAATGTTCACTAATACACAGACAAGAACGATTCCAGTGGCATTGAAAAGTTTGATTGGGCAGCTAGGAGTACAGTGGGATCTTCTGACAGCAGGCGGAATTATTACAATCATCCCGGTATGTATTATGTTCTTCTTTGCACAGAAAAGATTAGTAGAAGGACTGACAGCGGGAGCAGTAAAGGGTTAACATGGTTGAAAAATAAAGGAGGAAGAAAGAAATGAACTATGAACAAAAAGCAAAAGAGTTAAGGGCAGAGATTTTGAAAATGTTATTTGCCTGCCAGTCAGGACACCCGGGAGGATCGCTGTCTTGCACAGAGATGCTGATGTCACTCTATTATGAAGTGATGAATATTGATCCGAAAAATCCTCAAAAAGAAGATAGAGATCGTTTTGTACTGAGTAAAGGACATGCATGTCCAACGCTTTATGCAATTCTTGCAGATTTAGGATATTTTCCGAAGGAAGATTTGGCAGGATTGAGGCAGATTGACAGTCATCTGCAAGGACATCCGGATTGTAATAAGACGCCTGGGGTAGATATGAATACAGGATCACTCGGACAGGGAATCGCGCTTGCCATGGGACTTGCGCTTGCGGCAAAACATGCAAAAGCAGATTATAAAGTTTATACTGTAGTCGGTGATGGAGAATGTCAGGAAGGACTTGTGTGGGAAGCTGCAATGGCGGCGGCACATTATAAATTGGACAACTTTACAGTGATGCTTGATTATAACAAGTTGCAGATTGACGGAAATAATGACGAAGTCATGGGACTTGGAAATATTACAGAGAAGTTCAGAGCATTTGGGTTTGAGTGCTTTGAAGTAGATGGACACAATATAAAAGAGATTACAGAGGCACTGAAGGTTCCGGTTAGTGGAAAGCCGAAATTCATTTGCTGTAATACCGTCAAAGGAAAAGGTGTTTCCTTTATGGAAAATCAAGTGGGATGGCATGGAAGACCGATGACAGAAGAAGAATTTCAAATTGCAATGAAAGAATTGGAGGCGTAAAAAATGGGAAAATCACTGAGAGTTGCTTACGGAGAAGCATTAGTAAAACTGGGTGCAAAAAATGAAAAAGTAGTAGCTTTGGATGCGGATCTTGCACACGCAACGATGTCTGCAACATTTGCAGCAGCATATCCGGATCGCTTTTATAATATGGGAATTGCCGAAGCCAATATGATGTGCGCGGCAGCAGGATTTGCGCATACGGGGTATATACCGTTTGCAAGTACATTTGCGCTGTTCGGTTCTGGAAGGGCATACGAACAGATTAGAAATTCTATCTGTTATACAAATGCAAATGTAAAATTTGCATTCTCACATTCAGGATTATCTGTTGGAGAAGATGGAGGAAGTCATCAGTCAATTGAAGACATTGCATTGATGCGAGAGATGCCGAATATGACAGTTTTTGTTCCTTGTGATCCAAAAGAGACGGAGAAGGCGGTTATGGTAGCTGCGGAGATTGATGGACCAGTTTATATTCGTGTGGCAAGACCGGTATGTGAGGATATTACAGAGGAAGATACTCCATTTATTCCGGGAAAGGCGAATATTATGCGAGACGGAAACGATGTCTGTATTATCACAGCAGGTCTGATGGTTCCAATCGCTCTGAAGGCAGCAGAAGAATTGGAAAAAGAAGGTATCTCAGCAGCAGTTGTAAATATGCATACGATCAAACCGATTGATACAGAAATCATTTTAGAAATGAATAAGAAATGCAAAGGAATTGTGACAGCTGAGGAACATTCTGTGATCGGAGGCTTAGGTTCTGCAGTTGCAGAGGTGCTTGCAGGCAATGCAGGGGCAAAATTTGAAAGAGTGGGAATCCAGGATAAATTTGGTAAATCTGGAAAACCGGATCAGCTTTTTGCAGCATATGGTCTGACTGCAGAAAATATTATAGAAAAATGTAAAGCAACACTAGCATAGCAAACCGTTTTAAAGATTGGAGGAAGAGGAAAATGAAAATAGAAAATTATGCATTTGAAGGCGAAGGAATGCAGAGGGTATTTGAAAATGAAAAGTGGACAGTAGGGATCAAGAACTGGAAACCGGCAAATGATATTACTGGGATTGATTGTCTGGAACGACACAACAAAACAGATGAGTTATTCGTTCTTGTGGAAGGTTCTTGTACACTGATTTATGCAAATGAAACAGAGAGTGGATTGGAGCTTGGAGCTGTAAAAATGGAGCCGGATAAGGTTTATAATATTCCTGCAACGCTGTGGCATAATACAGTTACCTGTAAAGATACGAAAATGATCCTGATTGAAGATTCCAACACATCTATGGAAAACAGTGATATTCTTGCGTTAAATGAAAGTCAGATCGCCAAAGTAAAGGAACTTGTATAGGCGGACTGTAGACGGAGGTGTGAGGAAATGAAATTTTTTATTGACACAGCAAAAGTAGAAGACATTAAAAAAGCAAGTGATATGGGGGTCATTTGTGGGGTGACAACAAATCCGTCATTGATTGCTAAGGAAGGACGCGTATTTGAAGAAGTGATTCGGGAAATCACAGCAATTGTAGATGGTCCAATCAGCGGAGAAGTAAAAGCAACAACGACGGATGCAGAAGGAATGATTGCAGAAGGAAAGAGCATTGCAGCGATTCATCCGAATATGGTCGTAAAAATTCCGATGACCGCGGAAGGTTTGAAAGCATGTAAAGTATTGGCTGAGGAAGGTATCAAGGTAAATATGACATTAATCTTCACAGCCAATCAGGCACTCTTAGCAGCAAGAGCAGGAGCTGCTTATGTTTCGCCGTTCTTAGGAAGATTGGATGATATTTCGGTACGAGGGATTGATCTGATCCGGGAGATTTCAGAGATGTTTTCTATTGCAGATCTGGATACAGAGATCATTGCAGCAAGTGTACGTAACCCTATCCATGTGACAGACTGTGCGCTTGCAGGTGCTGATATTGCAACGGTACCGTATAAGGTCATTGAGCAGATGATCAAACACCCACTTACAGATCAGGGAATTGAGAAATTTCAGGCAGATTACAGAGCTGTTTTTGGTGAGTAAAATTAGAGGAAGGGGAAAGTGTTCATGAAACAATTTATGGATAAAGAGTTTTTGTTATCAACAGAAACTGCACAGAATCTATTTCATAAGTATGCAGAAACAACACCTGTGCTGGATTATCATTGCCATATCGCTCCAAAAGAAATTGCAGAAGATAGAAAATTTGAAAATATCACACAGGTATGGCTGGGTGGAGATCATTATAAATGGCGTCAGATGCGGTCAAATGGTATTGATGAGTACTATATTACGGGAGATGCCACAGACAGAGAAAAGTTTCAGAAATGGGCAGAGACTTTGGAGAAAGCGATTGGCAATCCGCTGTACCACTGGAGTCACTTAGAGCTGCAGAGATATTTTGGATATACTGGAGCGCTAAACGGAGAAACGGCAGAGGAAGTCTGGAATCTGTGTAATAAAAAATTGCAGGAAGATTCGATGAGTGTAAGAAACATTATCAGACAGTCCAATGTAAAATTAATTTGTACAACAGATGATCCGATTGATTCATTGGAATGGCATAAGGTCATAGCAGAAGATGAAGAGTTTGATGTACAGGTCCTCCCGGCATGGCGTCCAGATAAGGCAATGAATATTGAAAAACCAGATTATTTGGATTATCTAAAAAAACTGGAGGAAGTTAGTCAGAGAGAGATCAAGACATTTGAGGATTTGAAAGAAGCGCTGAAAGTAAGGATGGAGCATTTTGCGTCCTATGGCTGCAGAGCATCCGATCATGCATTGGAATTTGTGATGTACAGACCTGTTTCCGATGAGGAACTAGAACAAATCTTTGCGAAAAGAATGAGAGGAGAATTGGTTTCTAAGGAGGAAGAACTAAAGTATAAAACAGCATTTATGCTTTTTGTCGGAAGAGAATATCACAAGCGTGGATGGGCAATGCAGTTACATTATGGATGTAAGCGAGATAACAATATCCTTCGATATCAGGAGCTTGGTCCAGATACTGGATATGATTGCATTAACAATTATGCGCCGTCTTCGGAAATGGCTGACTTTCTAAATGCACTGAATCAGACAGATGAACTTCCGAAAACAATTATTTATAGTTTAAATCCAAATGATAATGCTGCGATCGGAACGATTCTTGGATGCTTTCAAGATCAGAGCGCAGTTGGAAAAGTTCAACAGGGATCAGCATGGTGGTTTAACGATCACAAGACAGGAATGACAGAACAAATGACATCTCTGGCAAATCTTGGTCTGCTTGGGAATTTTATTGGAATGCTTACAGATTCCAGAAGTTTTCTTTCCTATACCAGACATGAATATTTTAGACGAATCTTGTGTGAAATGATTGGAAATTGGGTAGAAAATGGAGAATATCCAGCCGATGAACAGAGACTTGGAAAAATGATAGCAGATATCTCTTACAACAATGCAGTAAACTATTTTGGATTTGATCTGCCTTTGACATATGAGAAATAAAGAATTGTCGTAAACAGAGATACATTTCTTTTGATATGCGCTCTTTCAAGAAGACGAGTAGAAACAAAAGCTTGTCATCTGAAAGAGCGTATATTTTTATGTTAGTTATAGATTAGCTATAGAGATTATCTTAATAGGAACACATACATCACGATAAAGTGGCAGACACTTCCGCCCATCACAAATAGATGAAAGATCTCATGACTTCCGAAGTTCCTATGCTTGGTGTTGAAGATTGGAAGTTTCAGTGCGTAAATAATTCCTCCGATGGTATAGACGATTCCGCCGGCTAAAAGCCATCCAAATCCACCTGGGGACATTGTGTCAAGAAGTTTTGTGAATGCCAAAACGCAGGTCCATCCCATTCCGATATACAGAACCGAGGAGAACCATTTCGGACAGTTTACCCAAAACGCTTTCACAAGGATTCCGAGAATTGCAATGCCCCACACGATTGTAAGCATGGTATAGCCGACAGGTCCTTTTAAGGTGATCAGGCAGATGGGTGTGTAGCTTCCTGCAATCAGCACAGAGATCATCATATGGTCAAATTTTTTCAGACGCTTATTCACTTTCTCGGAAATATCAAGGGAGTGATATAAGGTGCTTGCGGTGTATAATAAGATCATACTTCCAATGAAGATTGCGAGGGAAATCACATAGATGGGATCTCCTCTGTGAGCTGCTTTTATCAACAATGGTGTTGCGGAAAAGATAGCCATCAGCATTGCGATAAAATGAGTAATCGCGCTTCCGGGATCTTTTAAATGTCTTTGTTTCATAAGAATGCCTCCTGATCAATGATGAATAAAACGATAAGTAGTTTTAAATACTACATTAAGTATATGTTGATATTACTACTTCTATTACAAAAATGCAAGAGGAAAAGAAAAAGATAGACAAAATTCAGAGCATCTGTTATGATGGAAGACGTGTACTTTATGAGTGGGGTTGCTGCAAAGTTCATTTTGCACCAGCCTCATTTTTATGGACAGAAATAGCATGTAGGAAATATTAGTCATAAATTACTTTTCAATAAAGTATGAATGACAGGATAGATAAATACAGAAAGAACGGAAAGGAAACAAATAATGGAAACATTAAGATTTGAAGAGCTTGGAATCTGCCCGGAGATTCAAAAAGCAGTAAAACATATGGGATTTGAGGAGGCTTCTCCGATTCAGAGTAAAGCCATCCCGGTTATGATGACAGGAAAAGATATCATCGGACAGGCACAGACAGGAACAGGAAAGACAGCCGCATTTGGAATTCCGATGCTGGAAAAAATTGATCCGAAGAACAAGAAATTACAGGGAATCGTTCTCTGCCCGACAAGAGAACTTGCAATTCAGGTGGCGGAGGAAATCCGGAATCTGGCAAAGTATATGCATGGAATCAAAGTACTTCCAATTTATGGAGGGCAGGAAATTGTAAAACAGATTCGTTCCTTGAAGAGTGGAACACAGCTGATCATCGGAACACCGGGACGTGTGATGGACCACATGAGAAGAAAGACAATTAAAATGGAGCAGGTGCATACGGTTATCTTAGATGAGGCGGATGAGATGCTGAATATGGGATTCCGTGAGGATATCGAGACGATTCTGGAAGGAGTTCCAGAGGAGCGGCAGACCGTATTATTTTCCGCAACGATGCCGAAGGCAATCATGGAGATTACGAAGAAATTCCAGAAGAATGCAGAACTGATCAAAGTGACGAAAAAGGAACTGACTGTGCCGAATATTGAACAGTTCTACTATGAGGTGAAACCGAAGAATAAGGAAGAAGTGCTGACACGTCTGCTTGACATTTATACACCGAAACTTTCTGTGATCTTCTGTAATACGAAGAAGCAGGTAGATCTGCTTGTAACTGCACTTTTAGGGCGCGGATACTTTGCAGCAGGACTTCACGGAGATATGAAGCAGGCACAGAGAGACCGTGTAATGCAGGGATTTAGAAGTGGAAAGACAGATATCCTTGTAGCGACAGATGTGGCTGCAAGAGGAATTGATGTCGATGAAGTGGAGGCAGTATTTAACTATGATCTGCCACAGGATGAAGAGTATTATGTACACCGGATCGGAAGAACTGGACGAGCAGGAAGAGTTGGACGTTCTTTTTCTTTTGTCTCCGGAAAAGAAGTATATAAATTGAAAGAAATCCAGCGTTACTGCAAGACAAAGATCTACGCACAGAAAGTACCGTCATTGAACGATGTCGCAAATACAAAGATTGACAATGTATTGGAAGAGATTGAGAAGATGATCGAAAAAGAAGATCTGACCATGATGATCAATGCAATTGAGGAGAAAGTCAATGATTCTGACTATACAGCAATGGATATGGCAGCCGCATTTTTGAAATTGTACACCGGAATGAAAGATGAAAATGAATCGGAAGATGAATTTGACTTCGGAGATACCGGAGCGGAAGAGCCGGGAATGGTCCGACTGTTCATCAATATTGGGAAGAAGCAGAAAGCAAGACCGGGAGACATTCTGGGAGCGCTTGCAGGAGAAAGTGGAATGCCTGGAAAACTGATCGGAACGATTGATATGTTTGATAAATATACATTTGTAGAAGTGCCGAAAGAGTATGCAAGAGATGTTCTTCACGCAATGCAGAATGTGAAGATCAAAGGAAAATCCATTGCGATCGAGCCGGCAAATCAAAAGTAAAAAATAAGAACAAAAAGTAATAGGAAAAAATTAAGAAGAATGCGGAAATCTAATGATTCAGAATTAATGAATTCATATCCCGGTAATCTTTCGGGGAGATTCCGTATTCTTTTTTAAATGCCCGGTAAAAACTGGAGTAATCCCGAAATCCGAACAGCTGGTAGATTTCAGTAATGCTCATATTTCCAAGAATTGCCTCCCGGCACTGGTCTAACCGTTTTTTGGTGATGTACTGGTGCACGGAGATTCCGATACTGTCTTTAAAGATATGGGCGATATGATACTTACTCACATAAAATTCTCTCGCAAGGCGATCCAGCGACAGGTCTTCATTGAGATGCTCTTCAATATACTGCGAGATGTTCTGGTACAGGGCAAGTCCTTCGTGTTGTCTTGCAGGATGCAGACGTTCGTAGATCATTCGGTTCAGATGAAGGATCAAATCGTTGACGGAGAGCGGAATCTGGGCTTCTTTTCCGAATTTATCCGACTGCATTTCCTCAATGAGGCGAAGTGCTTTGGACTGCACTGCATTGAAGGATACCCGGTCATTGTGGTACAGATAAGTGTGTGTTGCCTGCACATGGTGCATAAGATATACATAATCCGGCGAAATCTGGGCAAGATAATTACAATATTCCTGACTGATCCAGAAGATAAATCTCCGGTAAGGAACTTTAGAACTGTGGATGATCGAGTGGTGGTAAATGTGCGGGGGAATCAGCATAATGTCACCAAATTGAACTGGATAAATATCAGAACCAATCTGGATACTGACATCACCTTCCAGAAAAAAATAGAATTCATAGTAATTGTGAGCATGATTTTCTACTTTTAAGAGAGTTGTGTCACTGTAATAGTAAATCTCAAAATCTTTTGATACCATATGCTGGCGTGTAAGAAACTGTGTGCGGAGTTCTTTCTTCATAGGGCGTCCTTTCTGCTTTTTGGTGAGATTTTTTGGTTTTATTTTGCTATAATACTATAAAACAACAAGAAATGCAATGTATACAACAAATACGCCAATGGTGCTTTTTGTTGTTTTTTTGTAAGATGAAGAGAAGAAACGCAAATAAAAGAGGTAATGAAAGGAAACAAGAAAATCATGGAAATGACATTAAGATGGTATGGTTCAAAATTTGATACAGTAACATTACAGCAGATCCGCCAGATTCCGGGTGTGACAGGAGTTATCACAACATTATATGACACAACACCGGGAGAAGTGTGGAGCAGAGAGAGAATCCGCGAGATGAAGGCAGAAGTAGAAGCAGCAGGTCTTCATGTAGCAGGTATTGAAAGTGTCAACGTACACGATGCAATCAAGACAGGTGCGGCAGACAGAGATAAATACATCGATAATTACATTGAGACACTGGAAAATCTCGGACAGGAAGATATTCATCTTGTATGTTATAACTTCATGCCGGTATTTGACTGGACAAGAACAGAGCTTGCAAGAATGAGACCAGATGGATCTACAGTACTTGCATATACACAGGAAGCAGTAGATGCAATCAATCCGGAAAACATGTTTGAGTCAATTGCCGGGGATATGAACGGAACAGTGATGCCGGGATGGGAACCGGAACGTATGGAGAAAGTAAAAGAACTGTTTGAGATGTACAAAGATATTGATGATGAAAAATTATTTGAAAATCTCAAATATTTCCTGGAGAGAATTATGCCGGTATGTGACAAATACGACATTAACATGGCAATTCATCCGGACGATCCTGCATGGAGCGTATTTGGACTTCCTAGAATTATCATCAATAAGACAAATATCTTAAGATTGATGAGTATGGTAGACAACCCGCACAATGGTGTGACATTCTGCTCAGGATCTTATGGAACAAACTTAAAAAATGATCTTCCGGATATGATCCGCTCTCTGAAAGGAAGAATCCATTTTGCACATGTGCGTAACTTAAAATTCAACTCTCCGACAGATTTTGAGGAGGCTGCACACCTTTCTTCTGACGGAACATTTGATATGTATGAAATTATGAAAGCACTCTATGAAATCGGATTTACAGGACCGATCAGACCAGATCACGGTCGTATGATCTGGGGAGAAGTGGCAATGCCTGGATACGGACTGTATGACAGAGCACTTGGAGCAACTTACTTAAACGGACTTTGGGAAGCAATTGAGAAAGGGGCAAAATAGGATGCAGTTAAGCAAAGCTGGATTGGCAGATAGAAAACAGTGGGAGGAAAAAGGATACCGACTTCCGCAGTTTGACCGTGAGCAAATGGTGGCTGCCACAAAAGAAGCACCATATTGGGTACACTTTGGAGCAGGGAATCTTTTCCGTGCATTTCAGGCAAATGTGGCACAGAATCTCTTAAATGAAGGAGTGCTTGACAGAGGAATTGTTGTGGCGGAAGGATATGATTATGAAATCGTAGAAAAAATGAACCGCCCACACGATGATTACAGCATTCTTGTGACATTAAAAGCAGACGGCAGTGTAGAGAAAACTGTAGTAGGAAGTGTTGCAGAATCTCTTGCACTGGATTCTGAGAATGAGACAGATTTTGGAAGACTCAAAGAGATCTTCACGACAGATTCTCTTCAGATGGCAAGTTTTACAATTACAGAGAAGGGATACAGCCTTGTAAATGGAAAAGGGGAAACACTTGCAGATGTCGCAGAGGATTTTGTGGCAGGACCTGAGAAGGCAAGAAGTTATATCGGAAAAGTATCTGCACTTTTATATGCAAGATACCAGGCAGGAGAAAAGCCAGTGGCAATGGTAAGTATGGACAACTGTTCCCACAACGGAACGAAGTTATACGATGCAGTCCACACATTTGCAGAGACATGGGTAAAAAATGGAGTTGCTGAGGCTGGATTTGTAGCTTACATCGAAAATCCTGACAAAGTTTCTTTCCCGTGGACTATGATTGATAAGATTACTCCTCGTCCGGACAGTTCTGTGGAAGAAATCTTAAAAAATGATGGGGTGGAAGAACTCGAGCCGGTGATCACTTCAAAGAATTCTTATGTGGCGCCGTTTGTCAATGCAGAAGAGTGTGAGTACCTTGTCATTGAAGACAGATTCCCGAACGGAAGACCGGAACTGGAAAAAGGCGGACTGATGTTTACAACACGCGAGACTGTAGACAAGGTAGAAAAGATGAAAGTCTGCACTTGCTTAAATCCGCTTCACACAACACTGGCAGTGTTTGGATGTCTGCTCGGATATGACTTGATTTCTAAAGAAATGAAAGATGAAGTATTAAAGAAACTTGTAGAGGGAATCGGATATGTGGAAGGACTTCCGGTTGTAGTAAATCCGGGGATCCTTGACCCGAAAGAATTTATTGATACGGTTTTAAATGTGCGTATTCCAAATCCGTTTATGCCGGATACTCCACAGAGAATCGCAACAGATACTTCTCAGAAGCTTGCGATCCGTTTCGGTGAGACGATCAAAGCATATGAGGCAGGTGAGAGCTTAAATACAGCAGATCTGAAACTGATTCCACTTGTATTTGCAGGATGGCTCCGTTATCTGATGGGTGTGGATGACAATGGAAAAACATTTGACTTAAGCCCAGATCCGCTTCTTGAGACAGTTTGTCCATACGTAGCAGGATTTAAACTCGGAGAAGAGACAGATGTGGAAGCTTCTGTAAGACCGATCTTAGAAAACAAAGCAATTTTTGGTGTGAACTTGTACGAAGTAAACATGGCAGAAACTGTATGTGGTTACTTGAAAGAAATGCTTGCAGGAACCGGTGCAGTGAGAAACACATTGGAAAAATATGTAAGATAAAAGAAAGAGGACTTGGAAGGGGCTTACCCTTTCAAGTCCTTTGTGATTAAGAGGCAAGGCATTCACGCATGACTTCGTAAGCACCTTTTTCTTCTATTTCTTCTAAGTACCGGCATACTTCTGCTTCAAATCCATCCAGTTTGCTGAGGTCTTCGCCCCAGAACTGTTCGTTGGTGCAGACTGTATGTGCAAGATCTTTTGCGCTGTCATTTCTGTGGGCAAAGAAGAAGTCGAGAACAGCCTGATCATCTTTGATCATATATTCGGTGCCGTTTCGCATTCCTACGAGTCCATCTTCGGTCAGTTTTTCTCCGCGGAAGAAGGCAATATAGAATGCAAAAGAAGCAGTGATGCAGGAAGGCAGCTTTCCAGTTTCTTTGAGGTATCCTTTCAGAGAAGGCATAACTCGGGCTTTCCACTTTGATGTGGAGTTCAGCGAGATAGAAAGGAGCGCATGATCAATAAATGGATTGCGGAATCGCTCTGTCACAGATGCGGCGAATTCTTCCAGTTCTTCCTTTGGCAGAGTTAATGTAGGAATGATTTCCTCGTAAATTGTTTTATTCATAAACTTCTGAATGACTTCATCTTCCATACAGTCACGCACGATGTCCTGTCCGGCAAGGTAGGCACCCAGAACGAAGGAAGTGTGTGCACCGTTGAGAATGCGCACCTTGCGCTGCTTGTAAGGTTTATGATCATCGGTGATTAGGACAGGGAGACCTGCTTCTTCAAATGGAAGCTCTTTTTTCAGAGACTGTGGTCCTTCAATAACCCAGAATCCAAAGATTTCTCCGGTATCGATCAACTGATCGATGTAGCCGTTTTCCTTGTTGATCTCGTCTGCCTCAGCTCTCGGATATCCGGTTACAATCCGGTCTACCAATGTGGAGCAGAAGAGATTTTCCCGGCGGATCCAGTTAGAGAAGTCCTCACCGAGATTCCACTGTGCTGCATAATTTAGTACACATTTCTCCAGTTCTTTTCCATTATTATCGATCAGTTCACATGCAAGGACTACAAATCCTTTTCCTGTTTCTGTACCAAATTTCTGGAATCTACGGTATAAGAACTGTGTGAGCTTTGCTGGATAGCTGGAAGCAGGAGAATCTGTGAACTGGCAGGAAGGATCGTAGACGATTCCGGCTTCTGTTGTATTGCAAGCGATGTAACGGAGATCTGGATTCTCTGCGCAGGCAAGCACCTCTTCATAATCTTTGTATGGGTTTAAGCACCTGCTTACGCAGGAGATGACCCGTTTCTGATTTACTTTCTGACCATTCTGAAAGCCACGCAGATAGAGTGTGTAGAGTCCTTCCTGTTCGTTAATCAGATCGGCAAGTCCCGGTGCGATTGGCTGGCACAGGACGACTTTTGACTGGAATCCGGTCTTTTCATTTAAGATGTCAATAAAATAGTCTACAAATGCCCGGAGGAAATTCCCTTCGCCGAACTGGAGCACACGTTCTGGTGCTTCCGGAAGTAGATAGCCGTCATAATTTTGCTCACGTAGAGTCTGGTAACTTAGTTTTTTCATATAAATATCCTCACTTTCTGATTGACATATTGTTTCGTTTTTGATTGCAAAGTCAGGGTGCTCTACAATGTAACGCCCTGTTTAAAGATAGCCATATCATGGAAACCGGCCGCCTCTGATTTTACTTTTTCGCCGGAGGCGATGCGGATGACATAATCAAATAATTGTGCAGCGAGTTCTTCTAAGGAAGAATCTTCTACCATTGCACCACAGTTAAAATCAATCCAGTTTGATTTCTTCTGATAGAGTGCGGAATTGCTGGAAATCTTCATAGTTGGAACAGGGGAGGCAAACGGGGTTCCGCGTCCTGTTGTAAACAGAACAATGTGTGCACCGGAAGCTGCAAGCGCAGTGGAAGCAACCAGATCATTGCCGGGAGCACTTAAAAGATTCAGACCGCGGCGGGAAACCGGTTCTCCATATGCAAGGACTCCTCGAACTGGTGCATGCCCGGATTTCTGGGTACACCCCAGGGATTTGTCTTCTAATGTAGAGATACCACCTTTTTTATTTCCTGGAGATGGATTTTCATAAATCGTCTGTCCGTGCTCCTTGAAGTAATTTTTAAAATTGTTGATCAGACAGACTGTCTGGTTAAATAGTTCTTCGGTTTCACAACGGTTCATCAGCAGTGTCTCTGCGCCAAACATTTCCGGAACTTCCGTAAGGATGGTTGTGCCTCCTTTGGAAATCAGCATGTCAGAAAATGCGCCGACAACAGGATTGGCAGTGATTCCGGAAAGTCCGTCAGAACCTCCGCATTTCATGCCGATGACAAGTTCCCGGCAGCTGATTGGCTCCCGATGAAACTGACTGGCGTAATCAACAAGTTCCTGAATGATATTTAAAGCTTCTTCTATCTCATTTTCACAGTCTTGAGCGACAAGAAAGCGGACACGGTTTTCATCATAATTGCCGATATAGGATTTCAGGACATCAATATTACTGTTTTCACATCCGAGTCCCAGGACAAGGACAGCTCCAGCATTCGGGTGATTGATCAAATCTGCCAGAATCTTCCGGGTATGTTCTTGGTCATCGCCCATCTGTGAGCAGCCGTAAGGATGAGAAAAGGCTAGGATCTCCTCCACCGATTCAGAAATTAGAGACTGTGCCTGTCGTTCAATCGCAGAAGCGACATTATTAACACAGCCAACAGTAGGAATGATCCAGATACCATTGCGGATTCCGACTTTTCCATTTGCTCTGCGGTATCCTTGGAATGTGCGGTCAGCGGAAGAGGGAAGGGGAGTCGCTTGTCTGTCATAAGTATAGGTTAGAAGTTGATCGAGATTTGTATGGATATTATGGGTGTGAACCCAGGAACCTGTCGGAATTTCTTTTGTAGCAGTTCCGATTTGAGCACCATATTTTATAACAGGAGCGCCCTCAGGGAGATTGCAAAGTGCAAATTTATGTCCTTGAGGGATATCTTCTGTCAATAGGAGTGTACCCGAAGGCAGTATTAGTTCTGAATGGGCAGTCAGAGGTTCCAATGCGACTGCAACATTATCACTGGAATGAATTTTTATAAATTTCTGCATAACTCCGTCCTTTCAAAAACAATATTGTAAGCGTTTACATTACCATACGATATTTTGAAAAAACAGTCAACAGAAAATGAAAAAAACTTTATACTTCGTTGAAATACACAAAAAACCATGATAAAAATTGGAAGGAAACACAATGGATTTTCACTTGAATCAAAGAGAAAAAGCGAGTATGATAGAATGAGAATGAAAGAGCTTTCAAAAAGTGAGGAAAGATATAGAAGTATGACAGTGATATGTGGTACAATGAATGAAAGAAAGTTGGTGAAAATATGGATGAATTAAAGAGGGATAAAATGAATATCTATGATATAGCGAGGCTTTCAGGGGTTTCGATTGCCACGGTTTCAAGAGTGGTAAATGGAAGTCCGAATGTAAGTGAGAAGACAAAAGAAAAAGTGCTTGCAGTTATTAAAAAATCAGAATATACGCCGAACGTATTTGCCCGTGGTCTAGGGTTAAATTCCATGAAGATGATAGGGATTTTGTGTCCGGATATTTCAGATCTTTATATGGCACAGGCAGTTTCTTATCTGGAAAAAAGACTCCATGCATATGGGTATGATTGTATTTTAGGATGTAGCGGGCATGAGCAGAAATCTAAGGAGCATCATACAAAGCTTCTGTTGTCAAAAAGAATTGATACGTTGATCATGGTCGGTTCTACTTATGCAGGAATTGGAAAGGAGCCCAGAGAAACGGAGTATATCCAGGCGGCAGCAAAACAAGTTCCAGTCTTTATGGTAAATGGATATATTCAGGGAGAGAATATTTTTTGCTTCTATGGAGATGATTTTCAAGGGGCATATGATGTAACGACGGCATTGATCCGGAGAGGAAAGAAAAGAATTCTATTTTTGAGTGATTCTCATACATATAGTGCGGAGCAGAAGTTAAAGGGGTATGAAGCTGCTCTCTCAGATGCAGGGTATCCGATTTTAGGAGATTTAAAATTTTATACAAAAAATGATATACATTATATTCAAGATATTTTGCTGGCGCACCGGACCTTAGAATTTGACAGTGTACTGGCATGCAATGACAGTTTGGGAGTAGGAGCATTGAAATACGCAAAGGCGAGAGGAATCAAAGTGCCGGAAGAGTTAAGCGTAACAGGCTATAACAATTCGGGGATGGCCGTATGCAGCGAACCAGAATTAACTTCGGTCGACAATCATTTAGAGCAGATTTGTTATGATACGATTGAAAATATGGTAAAAGTGCTTCAAGGGGAGAACGATGTGGAACAAAATAATAAGATTCCATGCCAGATTGTAAAAAGATGTTCTACAGATTTTTAAAAATTACAGAGGAGTAAGGAATAAGATTGTAAATATTTTTTGAATGTGGTAGTGTATAAAAGAAGATAGAACAGATTCAGGAGGATAAAAGAATGAAAGATCAGAATTGTGCATACTGCGTAGAAGGCGAATTATTAGATGCATTTGGAATTAAGATTTGTGAATTGGAAAGCTCAAAAGTTTACTTATTTAAAGAACAGAGCCACTTAGGACGTGTGATCGTTGCTCATAAGAAACATGTAAGTGAACTGGTAGAATTATCTCAGGAAGAACTTCATTTATATTTTGATGAAGTGGCTAAAGTTGCCAATGTGCTTCACAAATTATTTCAGCCGGAGAAAGTGAACTATGGAGCATATGGAGATACTGGACATCATCTGCACTTCCATTTAGTTCCGAAATATAAAGATGGATATGAGTGGGGCGGTGTATTCGCAATGAATCCGGGAGAAAAGTATCTCACAGAACAAGAATACGCAGAATTAGTAGAAAAGATTAAGAACGAATTATAAAATAGTGGTATCAACTTGCAGAAGATCTGCAAATGATATGCTCCCTTCGAGGAAGACAAGTGTAATAATAAATACTTATTCCTTGGGAGGGAGCATATTTTATTTAGTTTTTTGGTTGGGATACAAGAAGTCCACTGCGAAGTAGTATTGGTCTGACCGCGTTGTAGATAAATACTACAAGGATGACAGATACAACAGCATTGACAAATGTAGTTGCTGCGCTCCACTTTGCAAGAACTTCTGCCATTTTCTGAGGCTGTCCGAGGATATATTGCTTATAAAAATATCCAACGATCGGATCGGCGATGACATTGAAGCTAAGACCGGCAATCGAGGCGATCAGACTCCACTTAAAGACGTATTTCTTGTCAGTGCTGTCGTTGATCTTTGCAATATGGTGAGCTACAAGACCAACGATAAGCCCAATACATAATTTCAGGAAAAAGGTCTTTGGTGCACCAGTGATATAGATTGGATCCATTAAATCGGCGATGGTCATACCAATCGCGCCAGCCAGCCCGCCATACCAGCCTCCGAGTAACAGTGCACCAAGCACACAGAATGCATTTCCGATGTGAAGGGATGTTGCATCACCGCCAGGCATTGGAATCTTAATCTGTAAAAAAGTAAATGATACGAAGCAGAGAGCCGCCAGTAATGCGGTTTGTGCTAATTTCATAACAGTTTGATTTTTTGTTTTCATATGTCTCATCCTCTCATGTATTTGCCATATTCGATATCGATATGGCGTTTTTATTTCTTTGTAAATCTATCCTAGCACAAGAGTGGCCATGTAAAAATAGCCAGTTTTGCAAAAAACGACCAGTCCAGATGAAAACAAAAGAAAAAGACCAGAAACTTTCTGGCCTCTTTCTATATTATATAAGATAGGGATGATTATGCGAAGTATCTCTTTAATAATCCTTCGAATGCTTTTCCGTGACGAGCTTCGTCTCTTGCCATTTCATGAACTGTATCATGAATAGCATCAAGGTTAGCAGCTTTTGCACGTTTTGCAAGATCAAATTTTCCAGCAGTAGCTCCGTTTTCAGCTTCTACTCTCATTTCAAGGTTTTTCTTTGTGCTGTCTGTAACAACTTCACCTAATAATTCAGCGAATTTAGCAGCGTGTTCTGCTTCTTCCCATGCAGCTTTTTCCCAGTATAAACCGATCTCTGGGTATCCTTCTCTGTGAGCTACTCTTGACATAGCAAGGTACATACCAACTTCTGAACATTCTCCTTCAAAGTTTGCTCTTAAATCTGCAAGAATGTCTTCGCTTACACCCTGAGCAACACCTACAACGTGCTCAGCAGCCCATTCTCTTTCTCCTGTCATTTCTTTGAATTTATCAGCTCCTACATGGCACTGTGGACATTCAGCTGGTGCAGCTTCTCCTTCATAAACATATCCGCATACTGTACATACAAATTTTTTCATAGTTAAGATCTCCTTTTCTTTTACTTTTTATTTTTCAATATCAGTAATAGTTACTGATATTAATTTAGCATAATTAGTTTCTTTTGTCAATGGATATTTGAAAAATTCTTTTGCTAAGACTTTAAAATACAATCTTCACATTTTCCATAAAACATTGTCGTATGAGACTCAATCTGCCCGGCAAAGTTTTTACCGGCAATCTCATTGATATGATCAATGCTTTCCATATCCAGATCCATTACTTTTCCACAACAAGTACATATAAAATGATAGTGTGGAGTCGTTTTACCATCAAATCTGTCACCACCGGAAGGGGTGGGAATCTTCAGAGCATCTCCGGTCTCTGCAAGTAAGTTCAGATTTCTATATACTGTCCCAAGACTGATGTTCGGGAATTCTTCCCGCACATGCATATAGACGGTGTCAGCGGTGGGATGTTCTTCTGTGTGTAACAGATAATTTTTGATGGATTCTCGTTGTCTACTATATTTTAGTGTTGCCAATGGGAATCCCCCTTTCAATAATAGTAATAGTTATTATGATTATAATATAAATTATTCAAAGGGGATTTGTCAAGTAAAAATTTTAGGTAAGCAAAGATATATTATCTAATTTTAATTATAAAAATAATAAAACTCACTTACTCTTGAAGTATAACACGATAAAATGTCTGACACAATATGTTTGGAAGGAATCATAAAAATTTTATATTTAGAATTTTGAAAGGGAGATTTAACAAGTTGGTAACAAAAGCATGATTTCAGGGAAAGTGGGAATACTAAAAAGCGAAAAGAGGAGGAAACTATGAGGGATAGAAGTAGAAAGAAAATAATGGCAGGTCTGATCGCAGTAGAGATTTTGTCGCAAAGTATTCCCTGTATATCTATGGCGGCAGAACACTTACCAAGTGTGGGGGCTGGATTATTAAAGGAGCAGTATTATGAGAAAGAGTTAAAAGAAACAGAGAAAACTGCCATACAGATTGCTGAAGTTACAGCAGATTGTCTCAACGTGCGGAAAGGTCAGGGGACAGACACACAGATTATCGGACAGTTGGAACAAGGTGCCAAAAAGAAAATAGAAGAGAAGCCTCAAAATGGGTGGATTCCAATCGAATATTATGGGGGAAGAGCATATATATCCGATGATTATGTTACGATAAAAGAAAAATATGATACTGTAGAATCAGAAGAAAAGAAAGGGACAGTAGAAGAAAGAGGAAAAAGGGTAGTCGCCTATGCAAAGCAGTTTCTTGGGAATCCATATGTCTGGGGAGGCACAAGTCTGACCGAGGGAGCAGATTGTTCGGGGTTTGTTCAGTCCGTGTATAGAAAATTTGGAGTGAAACTTCCGCGGACAACGTGGGATATGGAAAATGCGGGAATAGAAGTTACTTATGATGAAATTCTTCCGGGAGATTTAATTTTATATGAGGGACATGTTGGTATTTATATAGAAGAGAATCAGATTATTAATGCAATTGATGAGGAGAACGGGATTGGGATCAGTCCGGCATTTTTCACAGATATTATTACAATACGAAGAGTGCTGGAATAAGGAAAATGATGATGAAATGAGGAAAAATGGGTGCAGTATGTGTGAAGCGATTCAGCATACTGTGCCCTATTTTCCTATGCAAAACTTTAAATTGTATAGACATAGGAAAATAGTGGAAAAATAATCATATGCAAAGTGCACAAAGTTGTCGAGGACAAGAGAATTATGAAAAATACTATCAAAATACTGTCCACAAGTTTTCCACACAGGAAACTGGCTAAAATGGTTAAAAATAAAAGTTTTACACCAAGTTATCCACATTATCCACATGAATGAATGTGAATTGTGTGGATTATTATTGTTAAGAAAAGAACGAATGTTTTGGTCAGTTATAATAAAAATCTTCATTTGTCGAAAAAAAATAAAAAACTTGTTGACTTTTGAAAATTCTAAAATTGTATTAAAATGTATAAACAATTAAGTAAGAGTTGATAATTTCAAGGAGTAGTATTATAATCGAAGAGAGAGTATGACATATTTGAAAAAAGGAAGGATAAACGTTCAAATATGTTTCGCGATTAGAGAAATAAAGGAGGAAATAAATATGGCAGCGAAAGTGACAAAAGATATGACAATCGGTGAACTGATCAGAACAAATCCAGAAGTAGCACCAATCCTTATGGAAGTAGGAATGCACTGTCTTGGATGTCCTGCTTCACAGGCTGAAACTCTTGCAGAGGCAGCTATGGTACATGGACTGGATGCAGATCTGTTAGAAGAAAAGATTAATGCTTTCTTAGCAGCAAACAACTAATCAAAGATTTTGCAAATAGAAAAAGCGTCTTGAGCAAGCAGACAGTATACTTGAGAAAGTCTGGCTCAGGACGCTTTTTATTTTTTATCCAATCTGCGGCCGATGATCAACGATGCCATTCCATGATGAAAGGGGATGAGATATCACCTTAAATCTCTGCAAGATGTCTGACTGCATCTGCAGAAATAACAGTCTGACAGTGCTCTTCCAAGTAAGCAAGAACAGCACCGGAGGCTTTTTCAAAAGAACCGTATTCGGATAACATATTACAGATTTTACTAAACTCACTGTTGGTGTGAGCAGATTGTGCTAAGGCTAAAATGAAAATACCGTTTGTTTCATTTTTGTAGAGTGTATTCGCTCCGTGGTACATTGGGTGCAGCAATCTGGCTGCATGGATCACACTGTCTAAATTTGAAAAAGAAAACAGACGGATCGCTGGTTTTGCAGGGACGTCTTTTTTTGTATCTTCTTTTCCCGCAGTTTCTTTTTCAGGAGCTGGTTCTGCAACTGCAGATTTTACTTTATCAAGTAAATCGAGAAACTCGTCAGCGCCTTCTAATTTCTCAAGCATAGCCTGTTTTGTATCGGAATCTTCCAGTGGTGCAAATTTGGAGAAGCGCGTGTCGAGCTCTTCCGGATTATCCACCTTTGTAATGATCAGAACGATAGAATCTGGAGAAGCAGGAATTGCTTCAATCATGAGTGGAATATCATCTGCTTCAAATCCAAATTCACTGGAAGCTTGTTGCATCATGTCATGAAACAGCATCTTTGCTTTCTCGGTACCATAGGCAAGTTCGCTTAATTTCAAATGTCTGGCAGCAAGATCTGCACGTGTCAGAGTACACCGAATCTGGTTGTCATTTATTTTTTCGATCTTCATACATAATCACTTCCTTTTCGTAAACCTGAATACTTACTTTATAATAGTATAAACAAAAAAAAAAAATATGTAAAGAAAATACTTGCAAAGTCAGGAGAAATTATTTATAATGCGGGTATGAGAAGACAGTGTCCCGGTAATTATGTATAAGAGAAAAGGAGGGATACAAAAGCAATATCTTGTGTTGGTGAAAACATTCTCAGGAAAATCTTTCAACAATTCTATTTATTCTAAATTAATTCGATTTTCTAAGTGATTCAGCTAAATTTCAAAACTAAAGCAGTTACAATTACAAATAATCATTTTATAAAATGCACATAATAATTAAAATGTCCATTTGCTGTCTTCTTTTTTCAGCAGAAATCTGTTTTGCGAAGAATATATCACATGCACCCAGGTCTTAGCAAAAAGCGGAGGAAGCCATAATTACCGTTTGGACGGGAAGGAACGAAGTGAATAGTACAGAAGAAAAATACAGACAATTTTTCATAGAGCTGGAAGCATATGAAAAATGCGGGATTCCAATGTCTATGGATGGAGAACCGGCAAGTCCGTTACAGATTGTCAATGCACATATGGCAAAAGAAAGTAATGCATATATGCGGGACTATGTGATGGATGATGAGACTGGAAGCCTAAAAGAACTTCATTTTCAAAAAATAGCAGCAAAATAATACGAATCCCCTCAATGCAGAGTATTAAGAAATTCTTATTATTTTTTGAAAACGAGGAAAGTATGTAGTAATCTGTCGAAAAAAGAAAATGCATATGGTATAATAGGTCAGGTAGGAGGTAGGCTATGGATAGAAGAGAAAATGATCGAAGATATAGAAGCCGGGCGGAAATGCTGCGTGACCGAAGACGAAGAAGAAAGCGGACATGCCTGATTGAGCTTTTGATCGTATTATTTTTTATCATTGTAGTTGTCGCTGTGGCAGGTATATTTGTATGGAAAAAATATGGTCCATCGAAGGTGAAAGCTGATTTGAATGAATATTATGGTGTAGATGCCGCAGAGCAAGCTGCAGTTATTGTGAACAATACGATTCTGGAACAGAAAGGGATTGTGTCTGACGGACAGTTTTATTTACCATATGAGGCGGTACGTCAAGAGATTGACGGTGGATTTTACTGGAACGCAGCCGAAGGCACACTGCGCTATACGTTGCCGTTAGATCTTGTGGAAGTACCGGCAGAAAGCAAGGAATATACGAACGCAGGTCAGAGGGAATCCAAGGACTATGTAATCGTAAAAAATATCGGGGACCAGACTTATATCGCAGTGGATTTTATTCTGGAGTTTGGGAATGTCACTGCAAAGACTTATAAGAGTCCGAACAGAGTAGTTCTCTTTGATGATTGGGGCAAGGTGAAGACGACAACTGCAAAGAAGGATACGCAGATGCGCTGGCTTGCAGGTGTTAAGAGTGATATTCTGACGGAAGTTAAGAAGGGTGACCGTGTATATTTTATAGAAGAGGAAGGTGACTGGAAGAAAGTCCGCACAGAGGATGGGATCATCGGATATATAAAGAGTAGTGCATTAAAGTCTGTGAAGACAGAAACAATCACCTCTTCTTCCAAAGCACCGGAATATACAAGTATGACAAAAGATTATAAGATCAATCTTGCCTGGCATCAGGTTACGAATGAAATAGCAAATGAAACGTTAAGCGAAACGATTGCATCGACACAAGGATTGACAACAATTTCACCTACATGGTTTACAGTTGCCGATACAGAGGGAAATCTGAATTCTATCGCAAGTTCAGCTTATGTGGATACGGCTCATGCAGCGAATCTGGAGGTATGGGCACTTGTGAGGGATTTTGACGGTGGCATCGACTCGCCGGAAGAGACATACCAGTTGTTAAGTTCTTCTTTGGCCAGAAAGACTCTGATCGATAATCTGATGATGCAGGTACAGCAGTATAATATTGATGGAATCAACGTGGATTTTGAGAAAGTTTCTGAGGAATGTGGAGAACATTTTATTGAGTTTATCCGCGAACTTTCTATAGAATGTCGAAGAAATCAAAAAGTTCTGTCGGTAGATAACTATGTGCCGATGGGATTTAATAGTCATTATGAACTGGAGGAACAGGGGAAGGTTGCAGATTATGTCATCATTATGGGATATGATGAACATTATGCCGGCTCGTGGGAGAGCGGTTCAGTGGCTTCTATTGACTATGTGGAAAATGGAATCCGGCAGGCGACAAAGGATGTGTCAGCAGAGAAAGTAATCAATGCAGTCCCATTTTATACAAGATTGTGGGAAGAAGTGCCAAAGACAGAGCAGGAACTTGCCGCGCAGGCTGGAACAGAGCAGGCGCAGTATAAGATGAATGTTACAAGTGAGGCTCTTGGAATGCAGGAAGCCGAAGCGTGTGTGGCACAGGCTGGAGCAGCCGTCACATGGGATGAAGAGACACAGCAGAATTATGCGCAATGGGAGTCGGACGGTGCCACATATAAAATATGGCTGGAAGATAGTTCTTCTATTGAGGCAAAATTAAAATTGATGGAGAAGTATCAGCTTGGTGGTGTTGCTGCATGGAAGCTGGGATTTGAAAAGCCTGAAATCTGGTCCGTGATTGAAAAATATATAAAATAGCGTCAGATTACAGAAAATTTCATAGAGAAAGAGAAATGATATTTTATTTCCCCCTCTCATATATTGTAATGATATAGGAAGAGGGGGGATTTTTTTGCAGAAAAAGATAGAGCTGATGATGGGAATTCTGCTGATCATGGCAGCCTTGATCGGGGGGAAGACATTGACGAACGCAGTTTCCGGGAAAATTTCAGAACAAAAAGAACAGGCGATTGTGATGATCGATCCAGGGCACGGAGGTTTTGATCCTGGAAAAGTCGGGGTAGATGGTTTGGCTGAAAAGGATTTGAATCTGGCGGTTGCCAAGAAGCTTCAGAAGATTTTGACAAAGAATGGTGTGCATGTTGTGATGAGTCGTGAAGAAGACACTGCACTTTGTGAGGAAACAGCTCCGAATAAAAAGATTCGCGATATGAAAAAAAGAACAGAATTGATCAATCATAGCAAAGCGTCTATCGCTGTCAGTATTCACCAGAACAGTTACCAAACAAGTGATGTGAAAGGGGCGCAGGTATTTTATTTTACACATTCCGTAGAGGGAAAGAAGGCAGCAGAAATTTTGCAGAAGCATTTAAAAACGGTAGATGAGACAAACAGGAGAGAGGCAAAACCTAATGATACTTATTACATATTGAAAAAGACAGAAATACCAACTGTGATTGTAGAAGCGGGATTTTTGACAAATCCAGAGGAAGCTGCAAAACTTCAAGATGAGGCATATCAGGAGAAAATCGCACAGGCAGTCTGGGAAGGACTGAAGGAATATTTAAACTTGTAAAGAGGTTTATTTTTTAACAAAAGAATGCTATAATAGTGGGCATGGAAACGATAATAAAAGAAATACAAAGAACAAATATTGACGAAGATGTGATCGGAATGGCAGGGGTCATCCTGAAGGAGGGAGGGCTGGTAGCTTTCCCGACAGAGACTGTATATGGACTCGGAGCACATGCGCTGAAGGAAGAGGCGGCAAAAAAAACATATGCGGCGAAGGGAAGACCTTCTGATAATCCATTGATCGTTCACATTGCAGAATACCGGGCATTGGAAGAGATTGCGGTGAATATACCAGATAAGACTGCACTGCTGGCGAATCATTTCTGGCCAGGACCGCTTACGATGATTTTTGAAAAAAGTGCATTGGTACCATATGGAACTACCGGAGGACTGGATACTGTAGCAGTCAGAATGCCGGCGGATGAGGTTGCGCGTGTGATCATTTTGGCAGGCGGAGGTTATGTGTCTGCTCCGAGTGCAAATACATCCGGGCGCCCGAGTCCGACAACTGCGATGCATGTGAAGGAAGATCTGGATGGTAAGATTGATATGATCATCGATGGAGGAAGTGTGGAGATCGGAGTGGAATCGACGATCCTTGATATGACTGTGACACCTCCGATGATTCTTCGGCCGGGAGCGATCACAAAGGAGATGCTTGAGGAGGTGATCGGTGAGGTCACAGAAGATCAGGCAATTGTCAGTGATAAGAGCAAGGAAGCTCCGAAGGCACCGGGCATGAAGTATCGACATTATGCACCGAAGGCAAAGCTGATGATTATTGAAGGAGATACAAAAGAGGCGGTCAAGGCAATCCGGCAGGTTGCGTTTGAGCAGGAAAGACTTGGTTATAAAGTCGGAATCATTGCTACAGACGAGACGGCAGAAAAGTATAAAAGAGGTATTGTAAAAAATATCGGGACACGGGAAAATGAATATACGATCGCTCAGAATCTGTATCGTGTCCTCAGAGAGTTTGACGAGGAAGATGTCGATTATATTTACAGTGAAGCTTTTGCGATGGATGGGATTGGCTCGGCGGTTATGAACCGTCTCAAAAAAGCTGCGGGGCATCATATGCTTCGGGCAGAGGAGATCACGAGACTACAAAAATACAGACGGATCCTTTTCCTGAGCAATACAGACAGCAGCAGAGGACCGATGGCAGCAGAGCTTCTAAGAAATCAGGAACTTTTGCAGGAGTATGATATTGAGTCAAGAGGACTTGTCGTACCACTTCCGGAGCCGGTCAATCAGAAGGCAGAAGCGATCATGAAGAGTCAGGGCATGTCGATCGCAGATTATAAGTCAAGGCAGTTTACGGAGGAAGATCTTGACGAGGAGACACTGGTGCTTGCCATTGATGACAGGCATAAATGGAGTGCAGTGGCAGATTATGAGAATATCAAAAATGTATATACACTGGGAGAATATATAGATGATGACAGGAAAATCCCATCTGCATATGGACAGCCATTGACGGAGTATGGTAGTGTATACGAGATGATGAAAGAATTTATCGAGAAACTGGCACAAAAGCTGAACGAGGAGGTAACAAAAGCATGATAGCAATCGGATGTGATCACGGTGGATATGAATTGAAACTGGAGATTATCAAATATTTAGAGGAAAAAGGTCTGGAGTACAAAGATTTTGGATGTGACGGGGAATCTGTGGATTATCCAATTTATGCCAAAAAAGTAGGACAGGCAATTATAGACGGAGAATGTGAGAAGGGGATTCTGATCTGCGGAACAGGAATTGGGATTTCCATCGCAGCAAACAAAATGAAAGGGATCCGCTGTGCGCTCTGTTCAGACTGTTTTTCAGCAGAAGCGACAAGATTACACAATGATACGAATATTGTCGCTTTAGGAGGACGTGTGGTAGGACCGGGACTTGGTGTGAAGATTGTTGATACATTTTTAAACACACCGTTTTCCGAAGATGAAAGACATAAGAGACGTATTGCATTAATTGAAGAATAGGAGAAAAACAATGGGAAAAGTACTGGTAATGGAACATCCGCTGATCCAGCATAAAGTAGGAATTATCCGAAGAAAAGAAGTCGGATCAAAAGATTTCAGAGAGATCATCAGCGAGATTGCAATGTATATGTGCTATGAGGCGACAAGAGATCTGAAATTACAGGATGTCGAGATTGAGACACCAATCTGTAAGACAACTGTTAAGGAACTGGCAGGAAAGAAACTGGCTGTTGTGCCAATCTTAAGAGCTGGTCTTGGAATGGTAGAAGGTATGCTTACGATGATTCCGGCGGCAAAGGTAGGTCATATCGGACTTTATCGTGATCCGGACACATTGGAACCGGTAGAATATTACTGTAAGCTTCCGGCAGACTGTGGGGAGAGAGAAGTATTTGTCGTAGATCCGATGCTTGCGACAGGAGGATCCTGCGTTGCAGCGATTCAGATGCTGAAGGATAAAGGTGTGAAAAATATTCGTTTTATGTGTATCATTGCGGCACCGGAAGGTGTGAAGAAGCTTCAGGAAGCACATCCGGACGTGGATGTCTATATTGGGGCTTTAGATGAGAAATTAAATGATCATGGATATATTGTTCCGGGACTCGGGGATGCGGGAGATCGTATTTTCGGGACAAAATAGGAACGAGAGCAAAAAATAAAGAGAGCATAAACTCCCAGACAAGTCCATATATATGAGATAAGAACAACTGGAGAAGGAAAAGATGGATGAAAATCGTTCAAGCATCGTTGTAAATTTTATTGTCCGGGCAGTCGTTGGTCTGGGAGTTATTTTCTTTACAAATGAAATCCTCGCATCCAGAGGAATTTCAGTGGCGGTGGGGCTGAATGGCCTTTCCCTTTTGACATCGGGAACCCTTGGATTGCCGGGGGTCTGCTTACTTTACGGGATTCTTTTCTACCAAAACTTGTGAGTATTTCACAAAAAGCGTCAAATCTAAAAATGCATATAGACAAAAGGAAAAGATGTCGATATAATACAACATACAAACAGAACATTTCTAAATGAAATATCATTCTATGGTCAAGGGACCATTACATATCAAAAGAGGCTGGCAGTAAGTACAGCCAGATTCCATTACAAATTCAAAAGGAAAAATCCAAAACACAAAAATTCAAAAAGGAAACTTCAAAACACATAAACAGAAATGGAAGTGATTCATTGAAAGGAAAGATACTTGCAATCTGTACACAAGAGCCAGAGTATGCAAGAGGTCTGTCGGAGTACATTTTGGGAAGAAGAGAACTGTTGTTTCAAGTGATGGTCTTTTTAGATCTGGAGAAATTAAGACAGTTTATAAGTGAACATAGAGTAGACCTACTGCTTCTGGATGATATTTATGCTGATACAGAAACGATGGATGTTAAACAGGTATTTATGTTGTGTGATGATCGGAATTGTAAAGAAACAGATTGCTATCATCCAATTTATAAATATCAAAGTGGAGAGAAGATTATTGCAGAAATTCTAAGCTGCTGTGCAGAGGAGGAGGGAAGTGAGATAATTCTGAGGATACAGAAGGCAGATGTGGAGGTGATCGGTGTTTACTCGCCGATACATCGAATCGGAAAGACACAGTATGCACTGCAGCTTGCAAAAGAATTTGCAAAGAAAGGGAATACACTTTATTTGAACTTGGAGGCATATGCTGGCAGACAGGAGGGAGAAGAGGAGACAGGAGGACTTACAGAAATTTTGTATTATCTCAGGCAGGGCTGTAAAAATATGGGGATCCGGCTGGAGACATTGGTGAAGCATGAGGAGGCGGTTGACTATCTGGTACCGATAGAAATGTATCAGGATCTGAAATCGGTCACAGAAGAAGAGTGGAAGCAACTTTTGACCGAGATTGCTGAGAAAAGTATTTATGAGACAGTAGTGCTTGATATCGGGGATGCAATTCGGGGAACGTATGGAATATTAGAATTGTGTTCCTGCATTTATACACCAATTGTGCAAGAGGAAACGGCACAGAGAAAACTGGAGCAATATCGGCACAATCTGACTGCAATGGGTTTGGATTGTGTGCTTGAGAGAACAATTTTTGTGGAGGTGAGGGAATTGTTATGAGAGATACAGAGCATTTATATCAGAAAATCATGGAGGAGTTGGATCTGTCCAGAGAGATAGAAGACGAAGCGCTGATGGAGTTGATCTATACCGTATTATCGGAAGAACGAAGAGAACACTATATGTCACTTCAGGAGATGAATATGCTTGGAAAGGAGTTGTTTAATGCATTCCGAAAGCTGGACATCCTTCAGGATTTGATCGAGGATGAGGAGATCACGGAGATTATGATCAATGGTGCGCAGCATATCTTTATGGAAAAAGCAGGAGTTGTGACAAGACTGGAGAAGCGGTTTGCATCGAGACAAAAGTTGGAAGATGTTGTGCAGCAGATTGTTGCAGGATCCAATCGAATTGTGAATGAGGCAAATCCGATTGTGGATGCAAGGCTTCCAGATGGTTCCCGTGTCAATGTCGTACTTGCTCCGATTGCGCTGAACGGACCGATTGTGACGATCAGAAAGTTTCCGAAAGAGGCAATGACGATGGAACGTTTGAGGAAGTTTGAGGCAATCTCAGAGGAGGCAGCTGATTTTCTGGAGCAGGCAGTGAAAGCAAGGTATAACATCTTTATCAGTGGAGGGACCGGATCAGGAAAGACGTCCATGCTAAATGCGCTTGCACAGCATATACCTGCTGGGGAGCGTGTCATCACAATTGAGGATAATGCCGAACTTCAGATTCGGGGAATTGAAAATCTTGTAAGGCTTGAGGCTCGTAATGCAAATGTGGAGGGAACTGGTGAAATCTCAATCCGGGATCTGATCAAGTCAGCGCTTCGCATGCGACCTGACCGGATTGTTGTCGGGGAGGTCCGGGGAAGTGAGGCGATTGACATGCTGCAGGCGATGAACACCGGGCACGACGGCTCACTCAGCACGGGACATGCCAACAGTACAAAGGATATGTTCAGTAGACTGGAAACAATGGTGCTTATGGGTGTGGATCTTCCATTGAGCGCAGTACAGAGGCAGATTGCTTCCGCAATTGATCTTGTCGTCCATCTGGGAAGACTGCGCGATAAGAGCAGGAAGGTGTTGGAAATCTCAGAGGTGCTTGCTTATGAAGAGGGGGAGATAAAGGTACAGAGTCTGTATCGATTTGAAGAGACTGGAAGAAAAGATGGAAAGGTGCAAGGGAGGCTAAAATGGGTTCATGAATTACAAAAGAAAGAAAAGCTACTGGCAGCAGGATATTAAAAAGGCAGATTATGGAAAGGTAGCGTTCAAAGGATTAGCGTTGTTATCAGGGATTGCATATCTATTTTATGACTTCTTTTTAGGGGGTCTGATGTTCTCACCATTTCTGGTGATCTATCTTCGTATTTGGGAAAAACAATATATAAAGAAACAGCAGCAGGAATTTTGTGCTCAGTTTAAAATGAGTCTGCAGTCGATGTCCTCGGCGCTCAATGTCGGATATTCGGCAGAAAATGCACTGAAGGAGACGGCAAAGGATCTGTCATTGATCTATAAAAAAGATACACGGATTATGAGAGAATATACTTATATGATTCATCAGCTCAATATGAATGTACCTTTGGAGCAGATCTGGAAAGAGTTTGCAGACAGGGTAGGACAGGAGGATGTCTCGAATTTTGTATCTGTCTTTGTGGCAGCAAAGAGAGCAGGAGGGGACAGCATTGAGATGATCCGAAATGCGGTAAAGCAAATCTGTGAGAAAATTGAGGTGAAACGCGAGATTGAGATGACAATGTCAGCAAAAAAGTTAGAATTTCAAGTAATGTCGGTGGTTCCCTTTGGAATTATTTTCTATATGAGGATAGCATTTCCGGATTTTGTAGAGGTACTTTATAGAAATTTTCTTGGGATTTTTGTTATGACTGTCTGTCTGGCTGTTTATGCAGGGGCATTTTATATGGGAAAAAAGATGATTGAAATCGAGGTGTGAGATGATTGTTTCGATAGGAATATTTATAGCATTGGCAATCGCCGTTATTTTGTATCAAAAGAGAAAGCTTCCGGAATGGTGTATGAGAAAGAACAGCAGAAATATTTTTCTGATGCTGCTCGGTGTGAATTCACTTGCCGCGTATCTGTTTTATGTGGATCAACAGGCGGAATTTATGGGAGAACATGCAAGACTGGAGCGAAATAACTGTGGGGAAGGAGTGCGAACAGAGAAGTTGATCGCAAAGACAGGTGGAAGAGAGATTCCGATTACGATAGAACTTCCTGAGAGGCAGTACAATGGAAAGGAGTTGGAGAAAGCATTTGAAACAGCGATGAAAGAGTTGGATGGTATTATTTTGGACAAAAATAAGACATTTGATGAGGTGCGGAAAGATTTGCATTTCCCATCCAGGATTTTGGATATGCCGATTACCGTTTCCTGGGAAGTAGACAACTATGAGGTGATCAATGTTCTCGGAGAGTTGCAGACAGAGGCGCTCAAAGAAGAGGGGACAATCGTTCAGATTACAGGGAAACTGAAATATGGAGAAGAGGAGCGGATCTATATGAGAAGCGCCAACCTGTTTCCACCTAAATTAAAAGGCGATGAGAAGATTGTAGCTCAGCTTGCAGGGCAGGTTGCAGAGAAAGAAAAGGAACATCCGGAACAAAAACAGGTAGAATTACCAGAGACTTTAGAGGGAAAACCGGTCAGCTGGCGACGTCCGGAGGAAAACAGAGGATATGTCATTTTAGGACTTGGATTGGTTGGAAGTATTCTTCTGATTCTGCTGGAGAAAGAAACGCAGAAGGAAGAAATGAAAAAGAAGAAAAAGCAGATGATGATAGATTATCCGGAAATTCTAAACAAATTTGTGTTGTTTCTTGGAGCCGGAATGACAGTAAAAGCTGCATGGCAGAAAATCTCTTCTGATTATGAAAAAGGGAAAATAATAGGAAAGGAGCGGTTTGCATATGAGGAAATGGCATATACGCTTAGAGAAATGCAGGCAGGGGGTTCAGAGAAAGAATGTTATGAGCATTTTGGAAAACGGTGTGAGGCTGTGTGTTACATGCGCTTTGGAGCTTTGCTTTCCCAAAATCTGAAAAGAGGATCAAAAGGGTTAGCAGATCTTCTTAGGCTGGAAGCAGTCAATGCATTTGAGGAGCGAAAGCGTGCGGCAAAAAAAGCAGGGGAAGAAGTGGGGACAAAGCTTCTGGCACCGATGTTTTTCATGTTGACAGTTGTTCTGGTCATTGTAATCGTGCCGGCATTTTTGTCTATGCAGTTTTAAAAAAGAGAAAGAAAAGAGGAGAGTGGACGGGATGGAGCAGAGATATTTCGAGAAACATTTTGCGGGAAAGGGGGTGAAATTATGTGGCGGATCCGACAATTTTTTGCATGTTTGAAAGATGAAAAAGGAATTGGTGTTGTGGAAGTGATACTGATCCTTGTCGTGTTGATCGGACTTGTAATTATTTTTAAGTCACAGCTGACAAGTCTGGTAAACTCAATCTTTCAGAAGATCACGAGTGAAAGCTCAGGGATTTAAGGAGTGACAGAGAAGATGAAGAGAGGAGAAATGACAGCTTTTATCAGTCTGGTCTTTGTGTTGTTGGTTGGATTGATCGGGGCGGTGATCGAGAGTGCATCGGTACAGACTGCAAAGAACTATCGCAGAGCGGATATGGATCGAGCGCTGCAGTCAGTATTTGCAGAGTATCACAGAGAGCTTCTGTCAGAATATGATATTTTTGGTATAGCGGCCGGCTATGAGACCGGGACATTTTCTTTTGAAAATATTGTAAACCGGCTGGAATTTTATGAGGCGGCGGGAATGACGCAGGAACCAGAAAAGCTACAGCTTCTGACAGATGATCATGGACAACCTTTCAAGGAGCAGGCAGTCAGATATATGAAAAGTAGAATGAGTGTTGATCTTGTAGAGGAACTGACTGGAAACTGTGCGGTATGGGAAGAGCAGAGTCAGCAAAGTGGATCTTATGAAGAACAGGGAAGTGATATCTCACAAGAGTTGGATTCAAAACTTCAGGAAGGAGAAAGTGAACTTCCTTCGGAAAACAATCCGCTGGAAAATATTTCTAATATCAAAAAATCAAATCTTTTACAGATCGTTGTTTCAAATCCGGAACAGTTATCACAGAAACAAATATCGTTAGGGGGACTTCCGTCTCATCGTAACTTACAAAAAGGAATTGGAAGATTCCCGACAAAAAGTGATGCACAAGGTAAGATTTCTTCTCTCTTTTTCTGTCAGTATCTTCTGGAGCATTTTGGAAATGCAGTGGATCAGAAGAAGGAAAATACACTTTCTTATGAAATGGAATATATTTTGGAAGGAAAAGAGAGTGATCAGCAAAATTTAGAAGCGGTTGTGAAGAAGCTACTGTTGATGAGAAGTGGTGCCAATTATCTGTATCTTCTGACCGATGCGGGAAAACAGGCAGAGGCAGAAACACTTGCAGTATCATTGTCTACTGCGATCGCGCTTCCAGTGTTAACCGGACTTGTCAAGCAGGCAATACTCGTTGCATGGGCATTTGGCGAAGCAGTGATGGATATCCGAGCGCTTCTAGATGGAAAACGAGTTGCTCTGATCAAGACTCATGACACGTGGCAGTTGCAGCTTTCAGGGCTTCTGAAGCTTGGGACAGCAGAAGATCAAAAAGAAGGAATGGATGCCGAAGGTGGACTTCGCTATAAGGAATATCTGATGTTTTTATTTTTCCTGAAATCAGAGCAAGTCTGTACGATGCGCGCCCTTGATCTGATTGAGATGGAGATGAAAAAGAAGCCGGGCGAAGAGACCTTTCAGGTGGATCATTGTGTGACAAAATTACAGGTAAAAAGTAAGTGCAAGATTCGAAGAGGAGTGAATTATCAGTTTTCAACTTACTTCGGATATGAGTAAGCAACAGATTGTGTAACAAAAGAAAAGAATATAATACTAGGAGGTGAATGCAAATGCCCTTTCCGTCAAAAAGGCTCACAAATTCAGAACGAATTTTTATTCAAAAGTACAGTATAAAATTAAGAAAGGAGAAAGACTCTTTCATATCCCATGCTCACCGGGACAGACTACAAATCTTGGAAAGGGCATTTTCATTCATCTCCAAAAAGGTGAAAAGTTTCTTTGTTCAGAAGGGAGATAGGTACAAGAAAAAAGAACGAAAACTGCATGCGGTGATTACCATTGAAGCTGCACTTACAATTCCTTTGTTTTTCTTGGCAGGAGTGATGCTGATCTATTTACTGGAAGTGCAGGCGACTAGGATCAGCGTAAAAATGGGAGCCGATACAGCGGCAAAAAAAGCGGCGGAGCGAATCTATCTTGCTCCGGTGCTCCTACCATCAAAAGTAGAGTCAGATATTGTAGGAGCAATTGGGCAGAGACGGTTAAGCCAAAGTATGATTGCTGGTAAATCCGGAGGGATTGACTGTCACAAGTCAAGAGTGTGGCCGGGATCAGGAATCATCGAAATTGTTGTGGAATATAAAATTCAGCCACCAGTTAGAATTTTTGGGATTCCTTTGATTTCACAGACAGAACGGGTCAGGATCAAGGGGTGGAATGGTTATCAGCAGGGAAGTTATGCAGAAAAACAAGGGTATGTGTATATTACAGAAACGGGAACAGTCTACCATAAAAGTTATCAATGTACACATTTGAAATTAGCAATTCGGGCAGGAAACGTATCCGATGTTGCAGATCTCAGGAACGAATATCAAGGGAAATATTACCCATGTGAAAAATGCAAGGCAAAGTCTGCATCCGGGATGATTTATTACACAGCATCTGGGGATCGTTATCATGCTTCCCTTGGGTGCAGTGGGCTAAAAAGAAATATCCGGGCAGTGAAGCTGTCAGAGGTCGGTGGAAGAGGAGCGTGTTCAAGATGCGGACGGTAGGAACAATCAGTATTTTTTTATTTTTAGTAGTCTGTGCGGCGATAGATTTGAAAAAGAGGAGTCTTCCGATGTGGCTGCTGTGGGCAGGAAGTCTCGGAGTTCTTTTGATCAGTTTGTGGAATACCAGGCTGAATCTATTTCCGCTATTTCAGGGGGCTGTTCCGGGAATAGTTCTGGGGATAATAAGCTGGATCACAAGAGAAGCTGTCGGATATGGAGATGTATGGATCATCACTCTTTTGGGGATTTATCTCGGAATCTGGGATACCGTCACCTTGGTATGCATTGCGTTCTTTTTCAGCAGTATTGCCGCAGTGGGATGTCTGGTTTGGAAAAAATTCCGGAGGGATACGAGGATTCCGTTTGTTCCTTTTCTTACAGCAGCATATGTGGGGGTGGTTTTTTTATGAGGATGAAAGCAAGTGCGACCATTGAGGCGGCGGTTGCGTGTTCCGTATTTTTTCTTAGCTTTTTTTTAGTTATCAGAGGAGTGTTTTATTATCATGATAAAAATATTCTGATGGGAACTGCCTATGAGGCGGCAGTTGTGCATAGCCAGAAAAAAAGAAGTCCGGAAGCTTGTACTATTGCGGAGGCAGAGCAGTCGTTTGAAATTGCGGCAAGGAAAAGGATGCTGTTATTTTCAGCAGTGAATCTGACGATTGAGGAGACCGATCAAAAGATTACTGTACAAGGGATTGCATGGAAAGGGAGAATGAAAATTTCTGTGAGCCAGAGTGCGGCTGTGACAGAGCCGGAGAAATTTATCAGAAATATGAGAAAGGCAGGAATCCATGAAGACGGAGGTTAAAAGAAATCTTGACAAGACATACTTACTTATCGAAGAGGAGGGTATTTATGAAGAGGATTATCAAATGCATATGCTAAGGGAAAATAAAATTCCAGGTCTGCTTGAGGTACGTGGAAGAGGAGCCGGGGAGAACAGTCAGTACTATTACGATATCAGTTGTAAAGTTTCAATGAAAACAAAATATGAAAAAATTCCCATTGGGTATGAGGAATTGAAAGCATTTTTATATCAGCTTCTGACCGTTATGAAGGAAATGAAAAAGTATTTTTTAAGTGAAAACAAGGTGATCCTTAATCCAGAGTTTATTTATTATGAAAAGGGAGTGTTCTTTTTCTGTTTTTTGCCGCGTTATGCAAAAGAGACGACGAACGAGTTCCGGCATCTGGCAGAATATTTTGTCAGCCGGGCAGAATATCAAGAGAAAGAATGTGTATTTCTGGCATATGAGCTGCATAAGATTTCCATGCAGGAAAATTACTCAATGAAACAGATTCAAATGCTGATGGAAACAGACTGGAAAGAGCAGATGGAACAGCTGAGATCACAGCAGAAGGGGTATGTTACAGAGGAGGGAATATTGGATGAAACTGGTTGGGAAGCCGGAGAAAATATAGTGCTGCGGGAAAAGGATGGATGGTTTGTGGAATGGAAGAAGCATACAAAAAAGATTTTTTCAAAAAAGAAAAAATGGGGAGAATGGGACGAATTAGAGATGTTTCGGGATGACGATACAGTCTAGGAGGAAGGAGATGCTTGTGAAATTTGGACAAAGAGAAGGGAGATTCAAAGCGGATGCTACTGCAAAATGGATATTTTTTGTTGAGAAATCATTCCTTAAGTGGTATTATGAAAATTAGAAAATAAGTTCTACGAAATGAAGGAGGGTTTAACTATGTTAAAAGTAATCAGTACAGAAAAGGCTCCGGCAGCAATCGGACCATATTCTCAGGCAATGGTATTTGGAAATCTGATGATTTCTTCAGGACAGATTCCAATTGATCCTGCTACAGGTGAAATTGCAGGAACAACAATTCAAGAACAGGCAGAGCAGGTAATGAAAAATATCGGTGCTGTTCTGGAAGAGGCAGGAGCAAACTATACAGATGTTATGAAGACAACTTGTTTTCTTGCTGATATGTCTGATTTTGCAGCGTTTAATGAAGTTTACGGAAAATATTTCACAGGCAAACCGGCTCGTTCCTGTGTTGCAGTGAAGACACTTCCAAAGAATGTTCTCTGTGAAGTGGAAGTAATTGTTGCATTGGCATAATTTTAAGAATAGTTACAAGAGTGAGCAGTTTATGGTTGATGTGCTCACTCTTTTTGTACGCAAAATAAAAAAGAAACTGAATGTGGGGTGCTGTGATGGAACCGCTGGAATATATGGTCCTTAGGAAAGAATCCGGAAAGGTTCTTGACACATACCTATTTTTGCTTAATACTAATAATTAATGTGACTTTATAAAATGAAATGGTGGTAAAGCGTGAAACAGGAAAAGAAAGCAGTCTGTACAATAGCAATGATCGTGATCAATATCACAATATTTCTTGTCCTTTCCTTTCAAGGAATGACAGAAGATGGAATTTTCATGTTTCATCACGGGGCAATGTATGTACCCAGTATGCTTGAGGAGGGGGAATATTATCGCCTGTTTACAAGTATGTTTCTACATTTTGGATTTGAGCATTTGATGAACAATATGTTCATATTGGGTGTGATCGGATGGAATCTGGAATTAGAAATCGGAAAATGGAAATACCTGGCAGTCTATCTGTTAAGTGGACTTATGGGGAATCTGCTGTCTGCGTGGATGGACATACAGACAGGGGAATATGCTATTTCTGCAGGGGCGTCAGGGGCAATCTTTGGGGTGATTGGGGCATTATTCTATGTAGCGCTTCGAAACAGAGGACGAATTGGAAACATCAGCAGCAGAGGACTTGCATTTATGGTTCTATGTAGTCTCTACTTAGGCTTTACAAGTAAAGGTGTGGATAATTCGGCTCATATAGGTGGAGTTATCAGCGGAATTTTGCTGGCAGCTATATTGTATCATAAGAAGAAATATCCAAATGGCAGGGACAGTCAGCTTAAAGAGGAAGCGAAACTGTAAAGGTAGCCCCCGATCCCAGCTTTGAGGAGACGGTCAGAGTACCGCGGTGGGAGTCGATGATCCGTTTGCAGATTGCAAGTCCAAGTCCGGTTCCATTTGTCTTATAGGAGGTAAATGGAGAAAAAATGGTAGGAATCTGTTCAGAAGTAAGACCGCATCCGTCATCCGTGATTTCGACAATCACGTGATGGTCATTGCAAAAGGCCTTTAGTCTTATAAGGCCATTTTGTGTGATGGCATCTTTGGCATTCTGAAGAAGATTTAAAAGTACTTCCTGAAGCTTTCGCTGGTCTCCGATCAGATCCGGAAGATTGTCTGCGATTTCAGAACAAAATTGGATGTTCGTCTGTTCAAGAGAAAGTGCAAAGGACAGTGCGATGTGTCTGAGAAATACCGAAAATGGAAAGACAGACAGGTTTAAATGTTCGCCGTGATTATAGGAGGAAAGTTCGTCCAAAAGTCCACAGATATATTTGACATCCTCAAGTGTATCTGACCAGTGCTGGATTTTTGTAAGTTGTGGATGTTGCGCCTCCATTAATTGAAGAGAACTGTACACAAGTGTCAGTGGGTTACGGATTTCGTGCGACATTTTGGAAAGGATAAACTCATATTCTTTCATGAGTTTTTCAATCAAGATCTGTATTTCAGGATTTTGTTTTGCAAGAACCTTTAGCTTTTGTGAATCTGTTGTATTAAGCATACAAATCACCTCTCTGAGACGAGTGTAACATTGTAGTCACATGGATTCAACTATATTCCGACGACAAAGTTCGACAGAAAGAGGTCGGAAAAGTCAGACAGGAATGACATAGAAAAAACGAAAGAAGGAAAAATAATGAGAGATGAAAAATGTATTTTTTGTAAAATAGCAAATGGAGAGATTCCATCGGCAACACTTTATGAGGATGAGGACTTCAGGGTTATTTTAGACCTTGGACCGGCATCTAAAGGACATGCTTTGATTTTGCCAAAGGAGCATTATAAAGATTTGTATCATCTTGATGATGAGATCGCGGCCAAGGCGCTCGTTCTTGCAAAAAGAATGATCACAAAGCTGACAGAAGTACTTGGATGTGAGGGATATAATATTGTGCAGAATAATGGAGAATTGGCAGGACAAACTGTTTTTCATTTTCATATGCATCTGATTCCAAGATATAAAAACGACAATGTCGGGCTGGGATGGAATGTCGGAACACTTACAGAGGAAGATAAATTGGAAATTTTATCAAAGTTGAATGAACAGTAAGATAGAACGGGGTACCTGAGTGAGTCAGAAATTAAGTGAGAATATAGATTTTAATACGGCATATGACAAGTATGTAAATCTCGTTTTCAAAACAGCGTTGAATTACTCCGGAGATCACTATGTGGCAGAAGAAGCTTCTCAATATACATTTATGCAGTTATATATTCAGTTTGAACAAATAAAAAGAGGAAATATAAAGTCATGGCTGATTACAACTGCAAAAAATTATGTGTTGAACTATAAGGAGAAGGTAAAATGGGAGCTTACAGACGAGAATATCGTAGAATTATGTGATATGAGGGAAGCTGCCCGCAGTACAGAAGAGAATGTGTTTATAAAAACAAAAGAAGAAAAGCATACATTGTTACGGAAAGAAATTTTTACTCAGCTATATCAGAAAAATCCGAGATGGTGGCAGGCAGTGGTGCTGGCGTATATTTATGAAGTACCGCAGGAAGACATTGCAGTGAAAATGAGAATAGAGCTAAATGCTCTGTATCAGATGCTTTACCGAGCAAGAAAGTGGATTACAAAGAATTATAGAGAGGAATTTGAAAAGCTGATCTAAAAAGAGACTGTCACGAAAATATTTTGTGACAGCCCCTGACGTTTTAGAAAGCATCCGACTATTTGCACACGGATTCAATCAGTTCAATAATTGTGTCAATGGAATTTTGTTGATTGGATTGCTGCATCGCTTTGATATAAGATTCCTTGTCGCGGAACAATGTCTGCAAAGAATCAAGTAAGGTGGATTTATTTAATTCCTCTTCCTCGAGAACTTTGCTGAATCCTTGCCGTTCAAAAGAGCGAGCGTTCAAAATCTGGTCTCCGCGACTTGCATTTGCAGAAAGTGGAATCAGGAGATTCGGTTTATGCAGAGCGAGCAGTTCACAGATGGCATTGGCGCCCGCACGAGAAATCACTACATCAGCCAGGGCAAACAAATCTTTCAATTCGGATTTAATATATTCAAACTGAACATATCCTTCCAAGGACTTGAGAGAATCGTCTACCTTGCCTTTTCCACAGAGGTGGATCACATGAAAATCTTTGAGAAGATCAGGCAAAATCTCGCGGACTGCATTGTTGACGACAACGGAGCCGAGGCTTCCTCCAATGATTAGAATGACTGGTTTCTCTGCGGAAAGGCCACAGAATTTTAATGCGGCATCAGCATTTCCCGTGAGAAGTTCCTGTCGGATCGGAGAGCCGGTGAAGACCGCTTTTTCTTTTGGCAGGTGTTCTAATGTCTCCGGAAAGTTACAGCAGATTTTTGTGGCGGCAGGAATCGAAATTTTATTTGCAAGTCCCGGGGTCATATCAGATTCATGAATGATCGTTGGGACTTTACATTTTTTCCCAGCCATTACAACCGGAACGGTTACAAAGCCGCCTTTGGAAAAAATGACATCTGGCTGTAGTTCTTTGATCAGTTTTTTTGCTTCGCCAAATCCTTTTAATACACGGAATGGGTCTGTAAAGTTCTGCAAACTGAAATATCTGCGGAGCTTTCCTGATGAAATTCCATGATATGGGATGCCAAGCGGTTCGATCAGCCCTTTTTCCATACCATTATAAGAGCCGATGTATTGAATATCATACCCGAGTTCCTTTAAACGGGGAAGAAGGGCAATATTAGGTGTTACATGTCCGGCAGTTCCTCCGCCGGTAAGAATAATACGTTTCATGATGTTCCTCCGAATCTTTTCTATATCTAAGAATCATATTAAACAGATTTGAGAAAATGTCAAGAAAAAACAAAATAGTGAAGGTTGAGAAAAGAGAAGCGCATGTAAAAAATTCTATTGCCGTATATAAATGAGATAAAAAAATAAAATTCCTTTTGAGAGAAAGAGAGGTGGCAGATGGAAGAAAAATTCAAGCAGTTTTTGAAGAAGCAGATGGAAAAAGAGGCGGAACAAATAGAAAAGGAAGTTCTTTCAAATGAATCTTTAAAAGAAGTTCAGGCGCCAGACACATTGCGGGAAGCACTGGCAAAAAGCATAAAAGAATATGAAAAGAATCGGACAGATGCTCCTAGTGAAGAGTCAGAGGAGATTGGAATCAGTATAGAAGAGTTTTGTGAGAAACTTTCTAAAGAAGATCGGGAATCTTACTTCAGGTGGAGAGCGGCCGAGGAAAAGAAGAAAGCAAAGAAAGCGAGAAAAAGATTCCATTTTCCAAGAAAAAAAAGGGCAGTGTTTGTTGTTGCCGCAACGATGGTTTTGGTATTGGGGATTGGCATGACAAGTCTTGGTGGCAGACCATACTGGTTGAAAGTTGCGGATCTGGTGCTGGGGAATGAGAATACGGTAAAGGTTAATACGGAAGGCGAAGATAGATTAGAAACAATAAAAGTAGATGAAAAAGAAGCATATGAGCAGATTAAAGAAGAATTGGGAATTGAGCCTGTGCAGTTACAGTATATGCCTGCGGGGATGGAGTTTTATGATAGTGTGATAGAAAAAGAACTGGGAAATGTAAAACTATTCTATTTGTATAAGGAGCAAACAATAGAATATGAAATATGTTATCAATATAGTGATGTAGCCAGAAGTATATCAAATGAGGACAATTATTTAAAATGTTATTTAAAAAAATGTAATGGGGTAGAGATTGAAATCAAAGAGTTTCAAATAGAAAATGTAGAGCGAAAATTATATAGCGCTACTTTTAAAAAAAATGAGGTTTTGTATCGTCTAAGAGGTGTGATAGAAAGAGATGAAATAGAAAAAATTGTAGAAAATTTATTTTTTTTCTAAAAATGCGTAAGTTTTTTGCAGTTCAACTGTTTACTTAAGTAGAGGAGGAAAAAAGATGAAAAAGAAATTATTAATGTTTTTAACAGCATTGTCCATTATTGCAGGAACAAATTTGACAAATACGAATCAAGTACAAGCTCAATCTAATTTAACGGAAGATATTGAGGCTGAAGGAAGTACAGGTACAAATGCGCGAGGGCAGTATCTTATGGAAGGAACAACCACAATAAGAAATGCGGGGAAAGGAACTGTTGCAGCAGGAGGAGATACAACAGCGCAGAAGATTGTAGAGACAATTCAAGTAGCAGTGATTGTTGAACAGTATAATAATGGTTCTTGGTCACAAGTTTACTCATGGAGAGAAACAACTCATAATACAGTATTTGCAAGTACAAGCAAAGTATTGGATGTTCCAAGAGGCTATTATTACCGTGCCAGAGGAATCCATTCCGCCAACACAGATATAGCAAATTCTTTCACAGATGGAATTTGGATGGGCTAATTTGTAACTAGTATGTGATTTATGGATTTGCGTATCCATAATGGAATTACAAACTTGTCATAAGAAAACTGAATAGAGTTAAAGCAAAGGGACTATCTCAGTCTCTGCATCCGGTATGTTTGGGGAATGATTTTCATACCTGCAAAAACCTGTCATTTTCCAATAGAAAACGCCACACTAAAAAACCAAAATAATAAGGTAAATACTACATATTGGGATGCAGAGACTGAGATGGTCCCTTTGTAAAATGAGTAAAAGTAGAAAGAGACAAACTGCATGAAGACTTGAAAGATTGTATGTTTGTCTCTGTTGTTTTTTATTTTCCAGTAGCTTCTTTTAATGCTTGTGCAAGCTGGTCTGGACAGGATGTAGATTTTGCACCACAGCGGATTCCTTCCATACGTGCGATGGCATCGTCTACCTTCATACCTTCTACGAGACGGGCAACTCCCTGTGTATTGCCGGAGCAGCCTCCAACAAATTCTACGGATTTGATAGTATCTCCGTCTAAGTCAAATTTAATTTCTCTGGCACAGACACCGTGTGTTTTGTATTCCATAATAGCACCTCACTTTCATTTAGATTCAATGTTTCTTTTTTATTATAGCAAAAGGGCAAAAAAAATACCAGTCTGTTGAAGGATTTGCGCCAGATA
>OLRB01000049.1_pt1 | contig 103369 bp, 89 predicted proteins | sample 1672751 | NCBI WGS metagenome assembly OLRB01 (sample SAMEA3136720, study PRJEB25190) | human gut metagenome | biome: human gut; feature: human-associated habitat; material: faeces | place: Austria | collected 2013
GCTCGCGTGGCCCGGAGCCGGCGCGGCGTTTGCGGTGGGCACGCTCGTGGTGGCGCTCGCGCTTTCGGGGTCGCCGTTTTTGGCGCTCGCGCTCGCACTTGCTGGCGTAGCGTGGCTTGTACTCGGTGGCGCACGGCATCATGCGTGCGCGAATGTGGGCATAACGGCTGTTCTGGCGGGCGCGTTCGGCTTCGCGCCGGTGGTGCCGCTGCTCGCGGGGTATTTCCTGAACGTGAAGCATGCTTTTGCAGCTACAGCGTTTGCCGTGGTTTCGGCGTTTTGCCTGGCATGCGCGGGCTCGCTCGATTTGACGGGTTGGAATGTGTTCGCGTTCGGGGCTATGCCGGGCGCGAGCGCTATGGAGGATGCGGCGTTGTCGCTCGTCGCAAGCCCGAACGTGTGGGCCATGGCGGTGTCGTGGCTGGTCGCTGCTGTGGTAGGCTCGCTTCTGTGCGCCCGCGGCAACCGTGGCCTTGCGGCCTGCGGCATGCTTGCGGCAACGGCGATTTTGGTGCTCGGCGTTATTGCGGCGGCGCGTCTTGGTGGCGCCGATTTCCCCGACGTGGCGCAGCTCGCTCCCGCATTGGTTGCCGGTATCGCTATGACCTGCGCTACGGCGGCCGGCGTGCCTTCTCGCGAGTAGCGCTTGTCGGTATTGAACCATTCGCAGGAAGGGAGCGTGCCGAATCGCGTTCTTTTTTTACGCCTTGGTTTTTGTTTCTATGTAGTCGATAAGCTGCTGTTTGGAATGCACGCTGAGCTTTAAGTAAATCGATTTTACGTGCGCGCGAGCGGTGTTTTCGCTGATGAAGAGTTTCTTTGCGATTGCTGCGCGCGTGTGGCCGTGTATAAGCAGCATCATGACTTCTGACTCTCGCTCGGTAAGATGGAAAGTTGCGGCGACTTTGCCGCACGCCTCGTCAAGTGGGTCTTTCCTGGCGCTTCCGACAGCCTCGGCGATTTGGGGGGAATTGGGAGGCTCGACGAAATCGTCAAGGGTGACGATGCTTGTTCTATAGGCCTTTTCGCCGCCCGTATTTTCCCCAACGCTGCTTTTGCTTGGTTCTAGTTCGGGGCAAGGGGACTCTGCGGGAATGATGCTTTCCGAATTGCCGGCGAACATGAGCATGGCGCCAATGACGGTTGTCATGGCGACGCCGACCACAACCACGAACATGCTCTGGCTGTCGGTCACGTATAGGGGGCAGAGCGATTGCCCAATGAGAGTCCCTAATGCATAGCCTCCGCTTAAGATGGACCATCCTGCGGGGAATATGAGCGCGAGGCTTATCACGCCTCGTTTTGAGACGCTGACGAGCAGGCCGAACATAATTATGCAGAGAAGTCGCCATGAGAAGAGTGTGGCGGCGAGCCAGATTTGGGCACGGTCGAGGGCTACGATGTTGAGAAGCATGATGCCTACAATAACGGGCACGAAAACGCGCAGCGCTCCAATGAATGTCGCGCGGTTTCGCAAAATAAGCCATGCCCCCAGTGCGATGACGCCTGCGACAAGCGCGACGGTGCTCACGTTCTCGTTGATGGTCGCCATCTCTATTTCGGTTGCGGCGTGGGCGGTGCTTCCGGCTGTAACACCGAGGGCGCCTGCAAAGAGCGTTGCCGCGGCTGCAATGCGCATGTAGGTGCGCGTATTTTGCGGGCGCACGAGAATCTGGTCGTTTGGCATTATCGAGTCGCCGAGGCTTGCGAGGAACCCCGCGAGCGAAACTGCGCCGAAGAAGGGCGCTGCGATAACCGAGCGCACATCGCCTCCATGCATGAAGAACAGGTCTGCCGCCGAGGCGAGCACGAGGGCGCACGCAAGGTTTCGGAATGTGTCGCTCAGTGAAGAATTCGCCGCGATTCCCGCCCATAAGAACGCGCATGACGCCCAAGAGAATCCAACGACGACGGCAGCGACGTAAATGCTCCATGTCGGTAGGAGCCGCGCGGCGATGAGACATGCTGCAACGCTGCCTGCGATGATGCACGCGATGAACCATGCGGCAAGGCGCGCATGCGAAAGCAGCGTGGAATCGGCGCGATAGCTCGCGTAGCAATAGACTACCAGAAGCGACGCTGAGAAAAATGCGGCGAACAATGGCGAGATCGCCATGCCGGCGGAGGGCGCGAAAAGGTAATTGGAAAGTGCGCTGTGCCACGCCAGAAGCCCCGCCAGTCCAATGGTAATCATTGTTTGGCCGCAGGCGCCAAAAGCGTGCGGGACGTTTTGCCCCATGCGTATTTTCGTCATGCTTTCCTCCCTCATGCGTACGATTATACGTGATGGGAAGGCCTTTTTCGAAAGACTACCCGTTTTGGGTGAGCTTCCTGGGGCTATGGTTCGCCTCGAAAGGTCGGCTGGGGAACCGGTCGATTGAGGCTGCAGGCGAAGGGCCTGCGGCGTTGGGGACCCAAGGAGGGAATCATGAAAAAGTGTAATGGCGTATCGCGTCGCTCGTTTTTGAAGGGTGCCGCTGGCGCGGGCCTTTCCGCGGCCGCTCTTGGTATGCTTGCGGGTTGCAGCCCGGCGGCAACGTCTACGAAGGCGGAGGAATCCGCGGCCGCTGCTTCGGACGCGTCGGGTGTGGCTGTTGGCCAGCCGAGCTCCATTGCGGCCAATGGTGGTGTTGCGCCGTCGTGGCTTGGCGAGAAGCCTGAAGTGCCGAGCGATATCGCAAAAACCATCGACTGCGATTTGCTCGTCATTGGCGGCGGCAATTCTGGCATCGTGGCCGCTCGCAAGGCTGCCGAGCTTGGTGCCAAGGTTGTCGTGATGGAGAAGCAGCCCCAGGATACCTGGTCTCCCATTGGTTGTGACTGTGGCACTATTAATTCACAGGCGTACCTCGATACGGGCGCCGAAGCCGTCGACGAGATGGCCGTGTTCAATGAGTGGCAGATTCGCTCTTTCGTGCGCACCATGCCGTACAACGCCAAAGTGTTCGCGACTCGCTCCGGCGAAGCTGCCGACTATGTGCGCGGTGTTGTTCCCCAAGAAGATCTTGACGAATACAGCGTGTACTACAGCTTCCCCAATGGTCGCAACAAGACTATCGTAAACCACAGCGGCTACACGAGCTTCCCGGGCACCATTTCTTACCGTGACTTCAACAACAAGCTCGGCAATGGCCAAAACCAGCCCGCTTGGAAAGTTGTCATGAAGGCCAATATTGACGCCGCCGAAGAACATGGCGCCGAGTGGCTGTGGCAGACCAGCGCCACCGTGCTTCTTCAGAACGAGGGCGGCGACGTGACGGGCGCTGTGGGCAAAGGTCCCGACGGCAACGTGCAAGTGAACGCCACATCGACGCTTTTGGCATGCGGTGACTTCTCCGCGAACGGCGAGATGGTGCTCGCGCTTCAGGACGAGGTTCGTCAGCTCGCTGAAATTTCCGGCATCGACACTACCGACCCCTCGGCATTCATGGGCATGGGTCAAGACGGCATGGGCCAGAAGCTTGCCTGCTGGGCTGGCGGCGTGATGGAGCCCGGCCCGCGCGCGGCCATGAACTTCGGCAATGGCATGGGTGCTCCCGGCCTGACGGCTGTGGGCAACTACCCCGTGTTTGGTCCCGACGGCAAGCGCTTCTATAACGACGCCCAGCTGCAATTCGGCGGTCAGGGCTTCTTTGCCCGCCGTCTTCCTGGCGAGCTGCTGTGCACCATTTGCGACGGCAAGTGGGAAGAGAACATCATGAATCAGGGCTACGAGCACAACATGAGCTCTACCACGTGCGCCCGTGAGTGGGACCTGGTCAAGGAGGATCTGAAGAACTATAAGACCGGCCCTGACGGCTTCGAGGTGTATGGCTTTACCGGTTACGGCATGAACAAGTCGAAGATGTATGCCGCCGAGACCCTTGATGAGCTCGCTGATATTTTGGGTTATGAAGGCGAGGCCAAGCAGGGCCTGCTCGACGAAATCGCGCATTACAACGAGATGTGCGCCGCTGGCAAAGATACCGACTGGGGCCGCGATTCCGACCTTATGAATGCGCTCGACACTCCGCCGTTTTTCGGCATGGCTGGCACCACGTCGAAGGGTCGCATTTCTTCGGGCATGGTGCAGATGTCGGGCGTTTTGGTGAACGACAAGTATCAGGTTCGTCGCACCGATGACACCATCATCCATGGCCTTTATGCCGTTGGCAACACCGCCGGTGGTCGTTATGCCATTCAATATCACGCGATGCTCGCGGGCAACTCGGTCGGTTTTGCCATTACGCAGGGCATGGTTGCGGGCGAACACATTGCCCAGTTCGCCGAACAAGACGTGACCGATGCCATTGCCTACGAGGAAAAGCTTGCCAAACTCAAGGAAGAGATGGCAAGCCAGCCCCAGGGCGGCCCTGGCGGGGCGCCTAAGGGCGGCGACGCTAAAGAGGGCGACGCCGAGAAGAAATAAGATCGTTTTCTAGCGTTCGTTATTGTGAGATTCGCTGCTCGGGCACACCTCCCTCCTTATGAGCCCGGGCGGCGTTCTTGTTTCATGGGAGAATGTTGCCAGGTGGGCAATGGCTTCGGCCGTGTACTGGCGTTTGAATGCAATAAGAGGGGTTTGTTATGAGCTGCGCGATTTCCGTCAACATACCGTTCGTTACTGGTCGCTGCGATTTCTATGGGCGCAATCTTTACCCGAATACGGCACCAGCGGTGAAACACGCCTATTTGGATGCGCTTATTACGGAGGCGCGCAGCGTTGGCGACGATCTCGGCGAGTCGGTCTCGTGCGTCGCGTTCGAGGGTGGGGCCCTTGGCACCATCGAACCGCAAAAGCTGCGAGAATTCCTCTCCGAACTCGCAAGTGCGCTGCCCCTTGCCGACGATTGCTTTGTGTCCGCCGAGGTCGATCCCGGGCTTTTGTCAACCGCGACCATGGACGAGTTGCTTGCATTCGGCATTTCTGTGCTGCGATTCCATTGCCTTACGTCGAATTCCATTGAAAGCGAAAGGCTAGAGCGTGCGGGCGCCGTGGGCGAAATGGCGAAAAGTCGCATCGTGCTCGAATCGGCGGGATTCTTCAATATCGATGCGCAAATTCTGGTGGGGCTTGTGGGGCAGACCGAGAAAACGGTGTTGAAAACCTTGCGGGAGCTCGTGCTTTCATCGGACGTGAACCACTGTACGCTGCTTCCCGCGCGCGGGTCCGTGGCCGGCGATGCCGTTTTTGCAACTGAGATGTTTTGTGTGGCGAGCTCTTTTCTGAAAGAGCACGGCTTTGTGCAGTATGCGCCCTTGTGTTTTGCGAAGCCTGGTTTTGAACTCGCAATTGAGCGTGTGCGTAAAAGTGGCGATGTAGTGGGTTTGGGGCCGTCGACGGTATCGCGCCTTGGCGATTTGACGTGGGCGAATGGCGGCGATATCGACGCATATATCCGGTCGGAGGCCGATCCCGAGGTTATTACCGAAAGCGTCGTCGAGATTGCGGGCCCGCTCGCATCTGCGCAAAAGGAGATTTCTCGTTTGTGGCAGCTGGGAAGCACTTCTCTTTCTGTCGATTTTGGCGATCTTGTCTGCGAGGGGCGGCTTACTGCTCAAGGTTGCCTCGATTTTGACGAGGTCGCTCGAAGGATCGTCGCCGAGTTCGTCGAATAGGCATCGGGCCGCTTGCCGCGGGCCTTCGTGCTTCCCATTACGTCATACGCCGTCATTTTCCTGCGGCTCATGTGGCTGGTTCCGTGCGGGGCCAGCCTCTTTTCGTCTGATGCTAAAGTTTGGTTCGCTATAAAGGGGACGTGCGGCGTTGTCACTCGTCGCAAGCCCGAGCGTGTGGGCCATGGCGGCGTCGTGGCTGGTTGGTGCCGTGGTAGGCTCGCTTCTGTGCGCCCGCGGCAACCGTGGCCTTGCGGCCTGCGGCATGCTTGCGGCAACGGCGATTTTGGTGCTCGGCGTTATTGCGGCGGCGCGTCTTGGTGGCGCCGATTTCCCCGACGTGGCGCAGCTCGCTCCCGCATTGGTTGCCGGTATCGCCATGACCTGCGCTACGGCGGCCGGCGTGCCTCAAAGGCCCGCCCGAATCGAATAGCGGGATGCCTTTCGCTCACGGGGCGGGCGTCCCGATTGGAACGCGCAGCGGTTTAGTGATCTCCGTAATGCGATTTGCAAGAGGCAATTTCTATATTTGGTCCCAATATGCGATACACGAGCCTGTTTTGTTCATCGATGCGACGTGACCAGAAGCCCGATAAGTCTCCTCGAAGAGGTTCGGGCTTGCCCGTTCCCTCTGAGGCGCCGTTGCGCTCGATGTCTTTAACCAGAGCATTGATTCTCTTGAGAGTTTTTCGGTCTTGAGTCTGCCACCAAACGTAATCGTCCCAGGCCTCTGGCGACCAGACCTTATTCATCGTCGGTCAATTCGTGCGCAACGCCGTGGCCGGCATTCAATGCTGCGATTGAGCGGCGAAGATGGGCGAGGTTCTCTTCGTTGTAGAACGGATCGACCGACACTTCGAAGGGAATACGACGTTCGCGCCCCACCTTTTTTGCGAAGATAGTAAAGGCCGTGGTCATGCTCATGCCCAAGTCTTTGCAGACGGCTTCCATGTCGCGTTTCGTGGCTTCGTCTATGCGGATGTTAATCGTTGCTGTCGCCATAATTCACCTCTTTTGTATGTGGCTCCATTATAGCTAGAATCAAGTTATTGTAAAGCTGCTGTATATACATTAGCTTTACAATTTTGATGCAGGCTCTTGGTAAAACCGTTTTGCGGGGCTTGCTTTTTGTGGAGATTCACGACCTGGCGTATCGAACTAATTCGTGGCGTCGTAACCGAGGTTCACGATGACGTCGTATTCTTCGGAGGAATTTTCGCTGCGGTGGTCGTGCGGGCCGCTGACGGCGGTGTTGTCCAAGTTCAAAATTGCAGCGATTTGCGCAGCGGCTTGCTCATATTGGTCATCATAGTAGTGAATCCAGGTTGTATCTGACGTGCTGGGTGCGTTCTCGTTGTTCTGCGCGGTTGCGCTTGCGAAGCCGTGCGATGCGAGTTCGCTCGCCGCGTCAGCGGCGAGCCCCTCAACAACAGTGTTGTTTGCAATAAGGATATTCGCTTCGGGGTAGGACCCCTCTGCGTAGTCGAGCCCATCTGTGATTAGTTGGTCGAATCGTTCACTGGTCATCTGCGATGCAACGCGATGGTCGTAATAGCCCGATTTGATGCGCTCGGTTGCCGCTTGGTCAACGGCAGGCTGACCGTCGGTTTCGATGCTGCTCTGGCACGAAGGGAGGGTCATTGCGCAGGTGAGGAAAAATGAAATAATGGCAGATGAGGCAATTGTTTTTTCGAGCGAGTTAGCATTGGCCACTGCTGTTACCTCCCTAATCCTAAAGCCTATTGGGACTCGCTTAGCGCCGACAAGAGCAAAACTACGGCAATGATGTTCAGCATGGGGAGCCCCCCTCTCTTAAATCCAATGTAATACTGAAAGGAAGCGCAGAGAAGGAAAATTCGGTAGGCGTTAGGTTCCGCTGGTTATTACGTCATACGCCGTCATTTTCCTGCGGCTCATGTGGCTGGTTCCGCGTAGGGCCAGCCACTTTTCGTCTGATGCTAAAGTTTGGTTCGCTATAAAGGGGGCGTGCGGCTTTTCGCTGCTCGCATTGCATGGAAGGATGTTTGTTGTGCTGGGCGTTTTGATTCTTAACACGGGAACCCCCGATGCTCCAACGCCCGAAGCCATTCGTCCTTACTTGAAGCAATTCCTTTCCGACCGCAACCTCATCAATGTGCCGCGGCTCATTTGGAAGCCGGTGCTCAACTTCTGCATTCTGCCGAATCGTCCGAAGAAAACCGCTGCGCACTACCAGCAGTTTTGGACCGAAGAGGGCAGCCCGTTTTTGCTCACGTCGCTTGTGCAGCGCGACAAGCTTCGCGCCCGCCTGACGGAGCTCATGGGCGAACCCGTCGCGGTTGAGCTGGGCATGCGCTACGGAAACCCGTCGACGAAATCGGCCATTGAAGCGCTGCTTGACGCGGGCGTTTCTCGAATTGTGGTTGTGCCGCTCTATCCGCAAGAGACGAAGGCGTGCGCGGGCACGTGCTTGGAGGAATTCGAGCGCGCTTTCGGCGAGGCTATGGCCGAGCGTCCCGAGCAAACGCGACTGGAAGTGCGCACGATTTCGCACTATTGGAATGCGCCGGGCTATCTCGATGCGCTTGCGCAGTCGGTGCGCGATGCGTGGTCGTATGAGCCGGGTAAAAAGCTCGTGGTTTCCTTCCACTCCATCCCCGTGAGCTTCCAGGCGGCAGGCGACACCTATCCCGAATCGACCAAGGCCACGGCCGAGGGGCTGGCGTCCAAGCTGGGCATTGCTCCCGAAGATGTGGTGCTCACCTACCAATCGCGCTTCGATTCGCGCAAATGGCTCGGGCCTTTCCTCGAGCCTGAGCTGCGTCGTTTGGCGGCCGAGGGTGCGCACGACGTTGCCGTGGTGTGCCCCATTTTCTCGGTCGACTGCATCGAGACTTCGTATGAAGTGGGCATTGAGGCGCGTGGGGAATTCGTTTCGGCGGCGCGCGAGGCGGGCACCGAGGCGCCGAATTTCACCTATATCCCGGCGCTTGGCGCAGCCGATTCGATTATCGGCGTGCTGGCGAATCTCATTATGGCGAAGGGCGCGTAAGGCCCCACGCCCCCGCGCCTTCTTATCGCGCATGGCGTCGCTATTCTTCCTTGTGTGCCATAAAGCGTAGCCTTTGGGTCTTCTTTCTGGATGGTCGGCTTTCTCTTTCGCGCACGAGCGGGCATGTGCCCCTTCGGTTTCGCCGCGAATGCGAAGTCTCGCCTGCGCGGCGTTTGCGCTATTATCGAACGCCGAAAGTTTCGCGGCGCGTCGGTGCCGCCATTTGTGAAAGGACTCGCCCGCATGCCTCGTTTCATGCCGAATGCAACGCTCGTGTTTTCTGGGCTCGGCTATGCCGCCGATGGCCCATATCTGCTGGTCAATGACGTGTATGGAAAAAAGCAGATGCGCCTGCCCGTTCTGGGCCGCACCTTCACGCTCCGCCATACGCAAAAGCGTTTCTGCATTGGGCCGTTCGATTTGAAAACCTACCAATCGAAGGCGTGCGAAAACAGCGTGGAGCTCATGCCGTTTTCCCAGTACAAAGACGACATGTGCCCGGCCTGCCGCGAAGAGACGGGCTTCAATCCGGCTTTCTACAACGCCGACAGCATTTCGGCCCAGCAGCGCGCCTACAACCTCACGCCGCACTTCGTGTACATGGCGTATTTCTCGCCGCAGCATTTGAAAGTGGGCATTTCGTCGGAAACGCGCGGCATCGAGCGCCTGCTCGAGCAGGGCGCGCGCGTCGCGGGCATTTTGAAGCGTTTCGCAAACGCCGATGAAGCCCGCGCACTCGAGGCTCACTTGTGCGCGCAGGAAGGCATTTACGAAACCATGCGATTGGGCACGAAGGTTCGCCTGCTTAGCGATCCGTTCAAGGCCGATGCCGCCATTGAAACGGTGTACGAAGCGGCTCGCGCCCATGGCGTTGAGCCCGAGGGCGGCGTGCTTGACCTCACGAAATACTACTTCGGCGACGTGGAAGCGGCGCCCGACATCGTGCAGCTGCCCGACGATTCGCCGAGCGATATGGTCGCTGGTCGCTGCGTGGGCATGGTGGGCGGCATTTTGATGCTCGAGCAGGGCGGAAACGTGTTTGCCGCGCCTGTGAAGGAATGGGAATCGTACGAGGTCGAGATCACGGTCGGCGAGCTTTTATGCGAATACGAGTACGAACCGCAGCAAATGGGGCTGTTCTAGCGCGGCATAGTTGGCGCCATACGCAAAAAAGGCGGCGCCACAACCCCTCCCTCGGTGGCACCGCCCGCATTGGAATCATAGCCGTTTTTTCGGGCAAATTCGCCCAGGCGTCGTAAAAAAGTCACTGCACGGGCGGCCCTGTTCCGGGTATATCCATTGGTTGCTCTGTCCTATCGCCGCTCGTTTGTGCCCAAATATGGCAAGGGGGCCGCCCATGGCGGTTGGCATGCTAGAATTGCGCCCATGACTACTTTATTAACATCCTCCGCCCACGACACCATGCGCCGCCACAAGAAGGTGCGCGAATATTCCGTGGGCGAAGAAATCGGCAATTCGATTACGCACGGCGTAGGCGCGGCTTTGGCCATCGCGGCGATTCCCATTAGCATTGTGCGCGCCGTCGGCGATGGCGCAGGCGTGCTTTTGGCCGCGGCGCTCATCTATTCCATCTCTATGCTCATGGAATACTTGGCCTCGACGCTTTACCATGCCCTTGCCATCGATGGCGCGAAGCGCGTGTTCAAGGTCATCGATCACGCTGCGATTTACCTGTTCATTGCGGGAAGCTATACCCCCTATTGCCTGGTTACGCTTTCCGAATCGGGCGGCGTGTACCTGTGCGCGTTCGTGTGGGCGCTCGCGATTATCGGCATGGCTGCCGAGGCGTTCTGGACATTCCGTCCTCGTTGGGTGTCGGTCGTGATTTATTTGATCATGGGCTGGTGCGTAGTGGGATTCTTGCCGGCGCTTGTCGAAAACCTCGCGCCAACCGGCCTTTGGCTGCTTGTCGCCGGCGGCATTTGCTACAGCATCGGCTGCGTGTTTTATGTGCTGAAGAAAATTCCCTTCATGCATATGGTGTTCCATCTGTGGGTACTCGCTGGCAGCGTCCTGCAGTTTTTCTCGATATTGTTGTTCGTGCTGTAAGCACACCCGCATGGCTGCGGTGATTTAAGAAAGCGGTGACGTGCCTTTATGGACGCAGGCCCTACGAGTTCGACCCCTTCTTTTGAAGAAAAGCCTTCATCGAAAGGCTTCCTTTCGATGTTTTTCGGCGACAAGCGTCGCCAAGAGGTCTCCGAAGACGAGATTCGCACAATGGTCGCCGACAACGAAGAGCTCGACGACGAAGAAAAGCGCATGATTCATGAGGTCATGGACCTCGGAGACGCTACGGCGGAAGAAGTTATGACTCCGCGCGTCGACATGATTATGGTGGGCTCCGACGAAACGGTGCGCCAGGCTATCGACCGCATGCGCGGCACAGGCTACTCACGCCTGCCCGTGTTCCGCGACGATGACGACGACATCATCGGCATCGTTCGTTATAAAGACCTCATCGACCCTTTGCTCGAAGATAAAGAAGACGACCTTGCGGCCGATTACGTGGCCGAGGTGGGTTTCGTGCCCGAAAGCAAGAGCTTGCTGCCGCTGCTCAACGAGATGCAAACGAATCGTCAACAGATGGTGATAGTCGTTGACGAATACGGTGGCACCGCTGGTTTAATTACCATCGAAGACATCGTCGAGGAGATCGTCGGCGAAATCGTCGACGAAACCGACTTCGAAGATGCTGACATCAAAGCGCTTGGCGCGGGCTCGTGGTGCGTGAAGGGTTCGTGCCCCACAGACGACGCGGCCGAGGCGGGCTTCCCCGTGAAGGTGAGCGACGATTACGAAACCGTGGCCGGCTGGCTTATGGATGAATTCGATTGCGTTCCTCAGCTTGGCGATGAATTCGCGAAGGACGGCTTTACGTTCAAGGTGCGCAAGGTGCGTCGCCGTCGCATTTCGGAGCTTTTGGTGACGAAGACAGAGCAGGCTTAAGAGCGCGGCCACGTGCCGCGCGTGGCGAGAAGGAAGGGCACGTTGGCGGCAACGAGGAAAATTTATCGCACCGACGATACGGCCATTGCCGGCGTGTGTTCCGGTATTGCTGAGGGGCTCGATATGGACCCCGCCGCCGTTCGCATTCTCGCCGCGCTGCTCGTTCTTGCTACGTTCGGGCTCTTTACCCTGGTATACGCCACGCTGTGGCTCGTGTTGCCCAAGCATGTGGCGATTTCCCCCGAGACCCTGCCGTGTGACGCGTATGCGGCCGACGGCTCGCCGCGCCCGTGCCTTTCTGAAGACGATTCCCCTTGTGGCATTGGCCCTCATGGCTGGTCGCGTGCGGGCATGTGGATTGGCACCGCGGCGCTTGCGGTGATTACGGCGTTTTCCCTCACGATTATTGCGCCGAAGGTCGAGTGGTGGCAGTTTTTGCCTATCGCCGTTTGCCTCACGGGCGCAGCTCTCATGATCACGCCCTCTCGCAGCATGGCGCGCCTGCGCCGTTTCTCGTTAGGCCTCATGCTCATGTTCTGCGGGCTGACGCTTTTGGCCGTCTCGGTTGGGGTGGTTGGTTTTGAGACGCTTCTGTATGGCATTTCTAAGCTATGGCCTGGCCTTTTTGTCGTCATCGGTCTTGTGCTCATTGGGAAAGCCATGCAGGACGATTTGTTCTATTTCGCGGCTGCTGCGTGCTTCGCCGTGCTCTTGGCTGCAGCGACGTTTGGTTTTGCGCCTCCGGCTCCGCTTGAGGTAATCGAGATATCGCCGTCGCCCTTTACGCCGTTCGGCATGTTCTAGGAGGCGTATCGTCATGGCTCAAAAATCTTCAGGAAAACATGGCAATGCTCCGCAGGTCGCCGTCGTTATTGGCGTGGTACTCATTCTTATTGGTGCATGGAATCTTGTGAATGTGCTTGTTCCGGCCGCCGCTATTTCGAGTTTGATCAACTTCATTCGTCATTTGTGGAACGTCGTGTGGCCCTGCGGCTTGCTTGCTGCCGGCGGGTATTTGCTGTGGGCGACTAAATCTGGAAAGCTGTCGGGCTTTGCGCAGCCTGGCAACCATGAGGCGTTTCGCCGCTCGCGCGCCGACAAGCGCATCTTCGGCGTATGCGGCGGAATCGCGTATTACTTTGGCGTCGACGCTACGGTGGTTCGCATTATCGCGGTTATTCTGCTCGCCGCATTTCCCCCAATGGCCACGGTGGCGTACCTGGTTATTGCTCTTTTTGTGCCGCAGGTGTGAAGCCGCGGGCGCCATTCGCGGCGTGGATTTTGAGCCCTCTCGGTTTCGCGATATAATAGGATAGTTTTCTTGTATTGGCAGATGCGTTTCGCTGGTCAGCACGTATGTGCTTTCTGCCGCGATTCGTCGCATGAGGTTTGGGCGGCGCGCATCTTGAACATTGGAGGCCGAGTGGCTCGTATCGCTGAAAAACGCGGCAATAGGCACGCGTTCGCAGCGGCGTTCATCGCCGTGGCGGTTGTCGCCCTTGTTGCTGCGGGGTTCACGGTCATCACCCTTGAGCCCGCCGTGGCATCCCATGACGTGGACAACTCCACGCTTGGCATCGGCGAGGCACGCAATACCGTTTCCGACGATGAAGCATTCGCTTCTCCCGAAGTCGATTCCAACGCGCAGGAGCGCATTAGCGATTCAAATTCGCTTACGAAAACCGCGTCGCGCACCATCACGGTGAAAGACCCCGATCCAGTTATCGCGCTTGCCGCATATGACGTCCTGAATTCGTCTACCGCCGAGGCCGCATTGGCCTTGGGAACCACCAATCCGCTGCCCACTGCACCGCGCATTCTCCCTGATGAGTCTGACGGCTGGTCGTACGGCATGGCTTCGGCGTACAGCCGCTCTGACAACGACGACGGTTCGGGCAACTTCTGCACCGATGCCACCGCGTCGGGCCGCCTGCTTTCTGAAAACGAGCTCACGGTGGCCGTTCCCCAGTCGCAGTCGAATTTGCTTGGGCACGCGGTTGCCATTCGCTACGGCGAAACCATCATTGTCGCAACGGTGACCGATACGGGCGGCTTCGAGAAATATGGGCGAGCCCTCGATTTGGCGCCGGGCTGTTGGAAAGCCCTCGGTGCAAGCCAAATCGGCGACTGGGGCGTCAAGCCTGTTTACTACAAATTCCTCTAACGCGCCGTTGACCTCGGCGTAGGCCGAAAGGCAGGAGTATGGCGAATATCATCATCGTTGGCTGCGGGCGTGTTGGCTCTCAGCTTGCAACGCTGCTTTCCCAGGGCGACGGCAACGTGTGCGTCGTTGACCGCAATGCCGCGGCGTTCTCGAATCTCGACCGCAATTTCAATGGCAACACCCTGCAGGGCGTAGGCTTCGACGAGGATGTTCTTGTGCGCGCGGGCGTGGAGGAGGCCGACGTTGTGGCTGCTGTTACGCAGTCGGACAACTCGAACCTCATGGTGATTGAGGTCGCTCGCCGTATTTTCCACGTGCCTCATGTTATCGCGCGACTTTACAACCCCGCGCGCGAGCGAGCCTATATGCAGTTGGGCCTCGACTATGTGTGCGGAACCTCGCTCGTTGCTGAGGAAATCTTCTCGAAAATCATGTCAGGACACGGAAGCCATCTCGATACGTTCGGCGACTTTGAGGTGCTTCGCTTCTCCATCGACCTGTCTATGACGCCCCGCGGCCGCGTGAAGGTAGGCGACCTTGAACGCAATCATGGCATTCGCATTATCGCGTTTGAGCGTCGCGACGGCTCCATGAGCTCCATTCCCACGCGCGACAGCGTGCTCTACCATGGCGATAGCGTGTTGGCATGCATTCGCCATGACCTGCTGAATTCGTTCTCGGTTTACATGATGCAAAGGTAGGCTGCGGTGTATATCGTTATCATGGGCGGCGGCAAAGTCGGCGAATACCTGGCGAGCGTCTTGTTGGGCAAGGGCCATGAGGTCGCGGTGCTCGAAAGCGACCGCGATACCGCCGACCATCTTTCCGTCGAGCTTCAGGGCGAATATCTCATCATTAACGGCGATGGCTGCGACTCCGACTTCCAGGAAGACGCAGGCATTCGTAAGGCCGACGTCTTCGTTGCCGTAACAGGCCGCGACGACGACAACCTTGTGGCGTGCGAAATCGCGACGCGCGTATTCAACGTGAATCGTTGCATTGCCCGCGTGAACAACCCCAAGAATCGTCGAATCTTTCGCGAGGTCGGCATTGAGAGCGTGTCGTCAACCATGCTTATCGCGAACATGATTGAAGAAGAAGCCCTGATGGGCGGCGTGGGTGTTGTGTCGGCGCTTTCGCGCGGAGACATCGCGTTGCTCGAGATCGCGATTCCACAGAAGCTTCGCCACTTCAAGATGGACGACGGCGTGCCCGTCGACGTTATCGACCTGCCCGAAGGCAGCCTGCTCATTGCCGTTGACCGCCGCGAATACGGCGAGGCTGAAGTAGCGACCGACGACATGGTGCTCTATCCGGGCGATAAGGCCGTCGTGGTCGCCGAGCACGATATCGTCGACGATGTTCGCGCGGTATTCGGCGCTTTGTAGGGCCAGATTGGGCTGCATGCTTTGGTTTGCTCTCGGGGATTGGTGCGGTCTCGGCCACCTTCGAGGGCTCCATACGAGGTAATTCTTATCCATAAGTGCGCAGAAGGCGCTGGGGCGGCCGATCGGAAATGCTCGGTTTCTCATTTCTCTTTAAAACGGGAAACCGGAGCTCGCCGCATAGGCCGCGTAGCGGCCGGTAGCCGAGCGGGCATTTCGGAGCGGCCGCCCCTGCGCCTTCTGCACGCGAGCGGTTGCCTTCCCGCCCTTAAGACATTCGCCCTTCGACTTTATCGCGATTCCGCGAGTTTGCGCCCCCGCTGTACCATTGGCCGTATAATAGCCTGGTCAATTCGCCTGAAAGGACCAGTATGATTTCTCGCTACACGCGCCCGGCCATGGGCGCCATTTGGGAGCTTGAGAACAAGTTCAACATTTGGAAGGAAATCGAGCTGCTCGCATGCGAGGCCCAGGCCGAGCTGGGGCAGTGCGGCATCACCAAGGAAGACGCAAAGTGGATTCGCGACCATGCGAACTTCACCGTCGATCGTGTTTCCGAGATTGAGGCCGTGACGAACCACGACGTTATTGCGTTCCTCACGAACATGGCTGAATATATCGATGCCGATATTCCCGAAGGCGAAGAAAAGCCCAGCCGTTGGGTGCACTATGGCATGACTTCTTCCGACCTGGGTGACACCGCGCTGTCGTACCAGATCACGCAGGCGCTCGACATTATTTTGGCCGACGTGAAGCAGCTCGGCGAAACCTGCAAGCGCCGTGCGTTTGAATTCCAGAACACCCTGTGCGTGGGTCGTACCCATGGCATTCATGCTGAGCCCATGGTGTTCGGCATGAAATTCGGCAGCTGGGCTTGGGCCCTCAAGCGCGCCGAGACCCGCCTGCAGCAGGCTCGCGAGGTTGCCGCAACGGGCGCCATTTCTGGTGCAGTGGGCACCTATTCGAGCATCGACCCGTTCGTCGAGCAGTACGTCTGCGAGAAAATGGGCCTGACTCCCGATCCGCTGTCTACGCAGGTGCTTGCTCGCGATCGCCACGCGCAGGTCATGTGCGCGCTTGCTGTGTGCGCCTCTACGCTTGAGAGCATCGCTTTGCAGGTGCGCCTCATGCAGGAAAGCGACGTTATTGAGGCGGAAGAGCCGTTCAAGGCTGGCCAGAAGGGCTCTTCGGCCATGCCTCACAAGCGCAACCCCATCACGGCGGAACGCGTGTGCGGCCTGGCTCGTATCGTGAAGGCGAACGCCCAGGTCGGCCTCGACGACGTGGCGCTGTGGTTCGAGCGCGACATCTCGCACTCGGGCGCTGAGCGCGTGGCTCTGGCCGATAGCTTCATTGCGCTTGACTATATGTTCGGCAAAATGCAGTGGATGCTCGATGGTCTGCAGACGTATCCCGACAAGATGGAGCACAACCTCCACCGCACGCGTGGCCTAATCTTCTCCTCGAAGGTACTGCTTGCCCTGGTGAACACGGGTATTACGCGCGAAGATGCCTATGTCATCGTGCAGCGCAATGCCATGGCCGTGTGGCACGACATCCAGAATGCGGTTGCCGGCCCCACTTATCGCGAGCGTTTGGAAGCCGACCCCGAGGCGAAGCTTTCCAAGGAGACCCTCGACGAGATTTTCGATCCGTGGGCGTTCTTGCAGCATAAGGACGAAGCCTTCAAAAAGCTCGAAGGCCTGGAATTCTAAGCCTGTTTGATTACTGCGAAGGAGCGTTCGGCGACCTGCCGGGCGCTCCTTTTCAGTATGCGGAGAAGGCGTCTTGTCCCGCGCGGAAGACTTATCGTAGCTCGTGTGCGGAAGGCGCCGGGCGGCCGCTCCGAAATGCCCGCTCGGCTACCGGCCGCTTCGCGGTCTATGCGCTGAGCTCCGGTTTCCCGTTTTAAAGAGAAATGAGAAACCGAGCGTTTCCGGTCGGCCGCTCCGGCGCCTTCCGTACATTGATGCGACTGCTGCTAGGTTTTTGAAGGCCAACATTGCACGAAAAAAAGGGCGGCGCTTGAAGCGTCGCCCTTAGGCTGGTATTGGTTCGTTTGGTTGGGCGTGCCTTATGCGGTCCACACGCGTACGAGGGTATAAGCGTCGTCTTCGTTAGTGCTCATTCCCAGATACGTGACGAGGGAGTTGACGTCACCTTGGCTGGCGAGGAAATCGCCGTAGTTGTCGCAATCGTCGGGGCAGTCGAGCGAGAACATCTCGCGCGTGCTTAAATTCACGCCTGCGACCGTGCGAGTCGATTTCACAACGAGGTTTCCGCCGCACCATGCGGGGGCGCATAGCGGGTTGCGGTCGAAACAGAACCACTGGCCGCCCGTATCGTTGCTTACGGGAGCATACGTGCCAAGGCTCGCGAGGCCTTCGCCGTAGGTGTAAATAGAGTCGAATGTGAACGAGAACCGTCCATCCACATAGGCGGCTTCGAGCGGGCGCATCGAAGCGGGCAGCGTGAGCGATTCGCGCATGGCTCCCGATTCCGCGTCGATGAGCGTGAGCTGCGAATACGAGCTGGAGGCTTGCGAGCGCGGCGAAATGCAAATGGCGTCGCCCGTGGAATAGGGCGACGTGCTCATGCGGCCATTGCTCTGCCAATCGACGCGCACGTCGCTCGACCCGAAGGCCGCCGATTTCAGCGCGGACGGCTCAGAGGTGGCGTTTCCGCTTGTTGAAGGCATTACCTGCCAAAACGCTCGCGACTTCGCAACGGTGATCGATGGCACGTCCCAGTCGCCATTGCCTGAGTCGACTTGCTTGGCGTCGCCCGCAACGCCGCGCGAAAGCGTGGCCTGGAAAACGCGCCACTCGCCCGTATAGCAATTGGATTCAATCCACACGATGCCCTGGTCGTTGCAACGCACGTCGTAAATGTCGAAGCCGCGTTCGCTGCTGTGCGGGCCGTCAAGCACGACGGTGTATTGTCCGCTGGAAAGCGAGAGAACGGCAGCCTGCGTGAGTGGGCTTGAGTTTTCGGTGGGCAGAAGGCATGCCGCATAGGTTTCGCTGTTCGCCCACACCAACGTGCCGTAGGGCATTTTGAACTCGCCGGCGAGCGAGAGCGGAGCGGAATCGAGCACGGTGCAATCGGAAATCGAGAATACCGATTCCTTATTCACGGCAAGCGCGTCGACTTCGCTGTCGGCCTTCTTTTCGTTGCTTGCGGCTGAGGCGGCGGCTCCAGCGACCACCACAGCGCCAATGCCAAGGGCTCCAATGAGCAATTGGCGTCGCGTAATGGAGAGGCTTTCGCCTGCCGGCAGGGAGATGCTGATTCGTGCGTCAGGCGCTTGGGACGCTGCGGTAGGGCGCCCTGTGCCAATGCCCACATTGGGGCCAGGCGTAAAGGTCGCAGAGCCGAGACTCTGCTTCACGGTGCCGTGCGCGCCGCGTCCCGCATTGCCGCGAACCGTCGAGGCGCCATGGCGAGGTGCCCTTGTTGCTTGGTTGCGCGCCGACGGACGTGCTGTTGCGCCGCGCGACATGCGGGTTGCGCGCGTATTTTGGGCATGCGGACGCCTGCTGCGCTGCGAAGCGCCGCGTGCGGAATGTCGAGGTGTTTGGTTTCTTTGGGCCATAGGGGCTTATTATGTCGTTTTGCCAGCAAATGGCCCACGGTTGCGCCTGAATCGTTACAATAAACCCAAATCGAAAATTGCGCGCGGCATGCGGCCGTACGCCGGGGTCGCGTGTCGGCCTCGAAATCAATACAGCAGGGGAGCATTCATCATGAGCAACGAAACGCGACGCATTCTCCTCGTCGAAGACGAGAAGGCAATCCGCGATGCTGTAGCCGCCTATCTCGAACGTGAGAATTACTGGGTGACTGCCGTTGGCGACGGCCAGGAAGCCCTCGAAGAATTTTCCAAGCATCATTTCGACCTGGTCGTGCTCGACCTCATGCTTCCCCGCGTGCCGGGCGAGCGCGTGTGCCGTGCCATTCGCGACAATTCCGATGTGCCTATCATCATGCTCACCGCAAAGGGCGAGGTTGAAGACCGCATCATCGGCCTCGAGCTTGGCGCCGACGACTATCTGGTGAAACCCTTCAGCCCCCGCGAGCTCGTCGCCCGCGTTCGCGCCTTGCTTCGCCGCGTGCATGCCGATTCCGAGCCTCAGCGCGAGGTGCTCGAGTTCGGCGAGCTCACGATTGACGTTTCGGGCCACAAGGTGCTCGTCAAAGGCAAGGAAGTCGACCTTACCGCCAGCGAGTTCAAGCTGCTCACCACGCTTTCCCGCTATCCCGGCCGCGTGTATTCGCGCATGGAGCTCGTCGAGAAGGTTCTCGGCTACGACTTCGAGGGCTATGAGCGCACCATCGACTCCCATGTGAAGAACCTGCGCGCCAAAATCGGCGACAATCCGCGTAATCCCAAGTGGCTGCACACCGTGCATGGCGTGGGCTATCGTTTCGAAGACCCCACCAAGCAGTAAGTCGGTTTGCGCCGGCTTGCCGGCATTGAGAAACACGAGGGCGAGATCGCAGCAATCATGGCGTCAGAACCTAAGCAAGCAAGTGGCAAGAAGCAGCGAACCGATGAACGAACCGCGCGCCAGCGCATTTATGATTGGTTCTTTGGCTTCTCGTATACCACTCGCGTAACCGTAACCTTTTCGCTCGTTGCCATCATGACCGTCGTGGTGGCAATGGGCGTTCTTTCCTATGTGTGGGAAGAGCATTTCCAGGCCTATACCCGCGAGAATGTTCAACAGCTCGCCGATACCACCGCCGCCAACATTGCGAACCGCTACGAGCGAAGCAACTCTGCAACGCTTGACGCTATTGGCGAGGGCAATAAAATGAGCTACCCGTCGCTTTCCATTAACGATGTGGAGCCGGCCGAATCGGTGCATATGCTGCAGCCGGGCATGGGCATTCAGGTAATTTCCTCTTCGACCGAAACTGTCGTGTACGACTCGTCGCGCCCCAACGGCTCTTCGTATTCCTCTTCGAACAACATTGACGAAACGGGCTCGTTTGCACCATCCGATGGCAGGATGGCTTCCGCGGCCATCACGCTTGGCGATGGCCAGGTTGTCGGCACCGTTCAAATTTGGGTCTATGGCAGCGACTTGCTGCTTTCGAAGGCCGATCAAGAATTCCGCATGCAAAGCTACCAGGGCATGTGCCTTGCCGCTGTGCTATCTGTCGCGCTTGCGTCGCTTATCGGCATCCTGTTCGCCCGTGGCCTGGTGCGCCCTATTAATCGCATCACGAAAACGGCGCAGGAAATCAAGGAAGGCAACCTTTCGGCTCGCGTGAACCTTGATGGCAAAGACGAAATCGCCGAGCTTGCTAAAACGTTTGACGCCATGGCCGAAAGCGTTGAGAGCAACCAGGAACTTGAGCGTCGCCTTACCACTGACGTGGCGCATGAACTGCGCACGCCCCTCATGGCGATTCAATCGACGGTCGAGGCCATTATGGATGGCGTGTTCGAGGCCGATGAAGAGCGCCTGAACACGATCGACGCCGAGGTGCAGCGCCTTTCCCGCTTGGTCGACGCCATTTTGAAGCTCTCGCGCCTCGAGAGCCGTTCGACTCCCATGAATGAGGAGGTCGTCGACGTGGGCGACCTTATTCGCCCGCTCGTTATGTCGCATGAGGCGTTCGTCAACGACGCCGGTCTTACGCTCGAGTATGACGCAGAGCCCGACGTTATTGTTTACGGTGATCGCGACATGCTGCGCCAGGCGACCGCGAACCTCATCTCTAACGCGGTTCGCTATACGCCGGCGCCGGGCAAGATTACCGTTTCGGTAAAGCGCGGCGATGTTATGGCCGCGATTGCCGTTCGCGATACGGGCATCGGCCTTTCCCCCGAGGAGCGCCGCATGGTGTTCAAGCGTTTTTGGCGTGCCGAGGAAAGCCGTCAGCGTCAAAGCGGCGGTTTGGGTGTAGGCTTGGCCGTTGTGAAAGAAATCGTCGACCGCCACGGCGGTTGGGTGCAGGTGGAAGGCAAGAAGGGCGAAGGCGCCTGCTTTACCATCCACGTTCCGCTTTATGATGAAGAGCGCATCAAGGCACAAAAGGAAAAGGCCAATTCGAAAGAACGCGGCGCAAAAGCGCAGGCGGCAAAACGAAAGGGAAGGAACTAGGCTGTGAACCCCATTACCATCAAGCCCGACGCGCAGGGCAAGGTACGCGACATTTACGATCTTGGCGACACGCTGCTGTTCGTCGCGACCGACCGCATTTCGGCGTTTGACTACATTCTGGAAGACGAAATTCCCCATAAGGGCCAGGTTCTTACCCAGATCAGCTGCTTCTGGTTCGAACTGCTCGAGGGCGTTGTCGAAAACCACCTGGTCTCTTCTGACGTAAATGATTTGCCCGAACAGTTCAAAGAGTGGAGCGACTACCTCAACGGTCGCTTCATGATCGTGAAGAAAGCCCAGATGATTCCTATCGAGTGCATCGTACGCGGCTATCTGACTGGTTCTGGCTTCAAGGATTACCAGAAAACGGGCAGCGTATGCGGCATCGAGCTTCCTTCCGGCCTGCAGAATTCTGCCAAGCTTCCCCAGACGCTGTTCACGCCTTCCACGAAGGCCGAGATCGGTGACCACGACGAGAATATCAGCTTCGAGCGCGCGGTTGAAATCGTGGGCGAGAAGGCCGCGACCGACATTCGCGACCTGTCGCTGAAGGTGTACGAGACCGCTGCGGAGCATGCACGCAAGCAGGGCATCATCATCGCCGACACGAAGTTCGAATTCGGCGTGCTTGACGGCCGCACGATTCTCGGTGACGAGGTGCTCACTCCCGACAGCTCTCGCTTCTGGAGCGCCGACGATTACGAAGTGGGCCGTGAACAGGCAAGCTTCGACAAGCAGTTCGTGCGCAACTGGCTCAACGCCAATTGGGACCGCCAGGGCAATCCGCCGCATTTGCCGGCCGACGTTATCGAGAAGACCACCGAGAAGTATATCCAGGCATACGAGAAGCTTTCGGGCCGCACGTTCAACTTCTAGGTGGCACCCGCTTCACGATTTTGAATGCGCCATATTGCTGGTATGACGAGTGGTGCAATAGCGCATGCAGGCTGCGCATGGGAAATGCCCCAAGGTGCGCCCGCGCCTTTGTTGCGTCCTTTGCGCGATAAAGCCACCTGCCAATTTTGGCGTGAATGCGACGTTTTTCAACGAAATGCCAAAAGGTCCCATTGAAGGTTTGCCTTTGATGGGGCCTTTCTTTATTATTTATGCCTTGGATTTACCAAGCGTTTTCGAGAAGAAAAGTATCCATATGAGCACACGAAACCCGATGAACGACCGCTATCAGACCGACGGACCGAAGGGCCAGACCAAGAAATCTGCCTCGTCGCTCAAGCCGAAGTCGAAAGCCGCGTCGAGCGTGTACGTGAAGTCCACGCAAAAGACTCCTCAGGAAAAGAAAGCTGCGCAAAAGGCCGCTCGCCAAAAGCAGGCCGAGCTCGACCGTAAGTATTACAATCCGCCTACGGCTCAGTACAAAAAGTACAAGCGCATTTGGTGGGGCATGCTCGGCGGCGCTATCGTCTGCACGTTGGTCGCCATGGGCGCTGGCTCCTGGTGGCCCGATAACCCGAATATGACGTGGTGCTTCCTGATTCCTGCATACGCGTTGATTATCGGCGCGCTGTGGTTTGACTTCGCCAAGGTGCGCAAGGTTCGCCGCGAGTACCAAATGGAGATGCTCAAGAAACATCCCAAAGAGGCTAAAAAGCATCCCACCACGGCAGCGAAGAACAAGATCGATGCCGCTAAGGAAGCTGAGCGTGAGGCCGCGAAGGCGGAAAAGAAGCGCTTCGGCCATTCCTTCATTCGCAAGGTAAAGCCCGAAGAGGCAGCTGAAGGCGAAAAGAAATCTGAATAGAGAAAGCCCGCTCAATCGAGCGGGCTTTTTTATGTGATGCCGAAGGGCGTGCCGCGTCTCGAGAGGTCTCTTGCTCCGCCTTTACACAACCTGGAACAAGAAGAATTTGAGGTAGTCGGTTTCGGGCACGCCCCATACGATGGGATGGTCGGGCGATTGCTGGCGTTCCTCGATTTGGCGCAGCTGAACGCCGGCATCGTGCGCCGCGCTCACGAGCATTTTGCGGAAGCGGTCGGTATCCATGAAGTGCGAGCAGCTGCAAGTGGCCAAGTATCCGCCGCGCGGCAGGGCTTTCATGGCGCGGTAGTTGATCTCGTGGTAGCCACGTGTAGCCGAATCGATGGTCTTGCGGCTCTTCGTGAACGCCGGCGGGTCAAGAATGATGAAGTCGTATGGTGCTTTTTTCTGGGCCTCGATTTCGGGCAGCAAATCGAACACGTTGACGGCCTGGAAGCTCATGCGATTTTCGAAGCCGTTCAGACGGGCATTCGATTCCGCCATGTCGACCGCGAGTTGAGAGATGTCGACGGCATGTACGTGCTCGGCTCCGCCAGCGGCAGCGTTTAGGGCGAACGAACCCGTGTGCGTAAAGCAGTCGAGCACGCGACGCCCGCGGGCGATATTGGCCACGGCGCGGCGGTTGTATTTCTGGTCGAGGAAGAAACCGGTTTTCTGGCCGTTTTCGAAATCGACATGGTAGCGCACGCCGTTTTCGATGATTTCGGTCGTGGTGGGGCCGAATGCCGCTGCGGCTTCGTCGCTTGGCGCGAGAGGCGCGGGCACCGCCGAAAGCGCGGGTTGAGCTCCTAAGCCGGCAAAATCGTTTTCCAGGGGGAACCAGCCGCAGCTTTCCTGAAGGCCTTCGAGTTTGCGCGTTGACACGTCATTGCGCTCGTAGATGCCGCGAATGACGACGCCATCTTCAGCGAGCACCTTCACAAGCAGGGGGAACACGACGGGCTTCAGGCGTTCCATGCCGTAGGCGAGCGTTTGGGTTACGAGCACGTCGTTGAATCGGTCAACAACAAGGCCGCAAAAGCCATCGGCCTCGGAGAAAATCATGCGGCAGGCGGAAACGTCGTCGCCCATCACGGCGCGACGATGGTTCCAAGCCCAACGAATCTTGCGTTCCCAAAACGCCGAATCGAACGCGTCGTTCGCGTTGGTTGAAAGCAGGCGAATGCGAATCTTGCTTTGCTGCGAGAAAATGCCCGTGCCAAGGTATGCGCCTTTGCGTGAGAGCACGTCGACGAGGGCGCCGTTTTCCGGGGTGATTCCACCCGACTCGATCGATTCTTTCCACGTGCGAGCCGCTTCTTTGGGGTCGCCCGCTTCTACGATGCGCTCGACTTCCGCATCGTAGACCCAAGGGTGGCCGGCGCGGCATGCGCGTTCGCCTTTGGGCGTGATGAATGCCATAGGGTAGGGACGGTGGGTTTTCATGGGTTCTCCTTGGTTGGAGCGTGCTTGGCCGCATGGGCTGCATCGCAAGTAATACCAGGGCATTATACGTTGCGTTGGGGCGGGGCGGAACAAAGGGGTAGAATAACCGTAACTGAAATACGGCTTCGCCGAAGCGAGGACACGCACCTTGCCTCGAGCGATGGAAAAGAGTGCCCATGAACCCAGTTGTGATTATTCCCACGTTTGTGTCCGCGCGTGGGCGCGTTGAATCGGGTCCTGTTACCACGACATATGACCATACAACATCGATGTCGGCCTCGGGCGAGTTGCCCCGCTGCCTCGAATCGCTTCGGTGCGTGCGCGGGCTTGGGCATATCATTGTGCTCGTGATTGCCGAACCCGCTATCGAGAATAAGGCCGCGAGCAAAATTCGCGCCGTTGCCGAGCAATTTCCCGATTTGAATATCGCCGTGGTGGGCGCTCCCGAGATGGCGCTTGTGCGCCAGCGCATGGAGCAGCTCAACATTGGACTGCGCAACGAAGTGGGTCTTGCAGGCTATGGCGCAATGCGCAACCTGGGGCTTCTTCTTGCGGGCGCACTCGATTTCGATTCGGTGGTATTCGTCGACGATGATGTGGTGATTGACGATCCCGCGTTTCTGGAAAAGGCGATGTATGGCCTGGGCAAGCTTACGCGAAGCGGCGTGCCTATTCTTGCGAAGTCGGGCTTTTATCTGAACAAAGAAGGCGAATACCTCTCGAGCCGATCCACGAAATGGTACAACCGCTATTGGGACCAGGCCACCGCATTCAACAAGTGGATTTCCAAAGCCATGAAGGGCCCGCGCCTGTCTCGCTCGAACCATGTGTGCGGTGGTTGTTTGGCGCTTCATCGCGAGGCATTTCGTCGCGTGTCGTTCGACCCGTGGATCGCCCGCGGGGAAGATTTGGATTACATGCTCGATTTGCGCATGTACGGCAGCGATATCTGGTTCGACAACACGTGGTACATGCATCACCTTCCGCCCGAAACCAAGCGTGAAGGTCTTCGCTTCCGCCAAGACATCTTCCGTTGGCTCTACGAGTATCGCAAGGTGGAATACGGGCGAACCCAAATCGACCTGCTGCAGATCAAGCCGCAATCGTTGCTGCCATACCCAGGGCCTTTCTTGGAGCCGGGCATCACGCGCCGCATTAAGCGCACGGCGTGGCTGCGTAGCTTCGGGCGCCCCGATGGCGCCGGGTATCGTCGCGCGGCAAGAGCGGCCACGGGCGAGGCATCTCGATATGCCGAAGCCCACTGTTCGAAGTATTTCGGCTTCCAGTCGATGTGGCCTGCGGTCATGAAGCGCATGGCGAACGACGCGATTCTCCAAAGCGTGCTTTTGAGCTCGTCGAACCGCGATGTGCGGCAAGCCGAGGCGCAACGCGCCCAGCGCGCGGCATGGGGAGCCGCCGGCGGAATCGACCCTGGCGCAACGACGGAGATTCGCCTTAATATGGGCAACGCAGAATAGGGTTTACGGGAAGTTCATTCATGGTTTCGTTCTTCATCGCCGCGCTCGTTGGCGTGGGCGTCGGCGTGCTTTCAGGGCTTTTGGGTATTGGTGGCGGCACCGTTATGGTGCCCCTGTTCCGCCTGGCTTTTGGCATGGAGCCCATTGTCGCTACGGCGACTTCGCTGTTCACCATTGTGCCAACGTCAATTTCGGGCATGTGGAAGCATGCTAAAAACAAGACGTCCCTGCCGCGGGTGGGAATCGTGTGCGGCCTGACGGGCGCGTGCCTCTCGCCCGTTGGCGTGTGGGCCGCAAACGTATCGCCGGGTTGGGCGATTATGGGCGCAGCTGCGGTTGTCGTGATGTACTCGTCGTTCACTATGCTGAAAAAGGCGCTGGCGGCGCCAAAGGGTGGCGCAGCGAAGGGAAGTCGCAAGGCGTGCGAGAAGAAGTCGACGACGAGCGACACGGCGGCGGTGGGCGCTGCTGTAGCGACGGGCGATGCGGCAGCGGCAAGCCTCGCGGCGACGGCGCCTGTGGCGGCGGACGGCTCGAGTGCCGCAGGGGCGCAGGCCGCTCCTCTCGAGGCGCCGGCAATCAAGCTCACCCCCAAATACGTGGCGAAGGTGGCGCTCATCGGCGTTGTTGCCGGCTTCATGAGCGGATATGTGGGCGTGGGCGGCGGTTTCATTATGGTGCCGCTGTTCGTGAGCATGCTCGGAATTCCCATGCGCTTGGCGTCGGGCACGTCGCTTACCGCGGTGTGCATTCTGGCGATTCCCGGCGTTATTGAGCAGGCCGTTTTGGGCAATATCGACTACATGGTCGGCGTTGCGATGATGGTCGGTTCTATTCCTGGCGCGATTGTCGGCGCCAACTTGGTGAAGCGCGTGCCCGAGCGTGCGTTGCGTTTTACCTTTGCGCTATTTTTGCTGCTGATGGCCGTGCTTTTGGTCGTGAATGAAGCAAGTGTGATTTAGGGGAAGGCGATCGCTCCGACGTGTCGTGCGAATGTGGTGCATGGCGCCTCGGATTGATCTCCTTCTCCACGAGACGTTCTCGAAATTCCGCCCAGCGGGCGGCGTTGCCCAACGTATGAAAGGAACCTCATGTCCAAACCACCTCGAAATATATATGCGCGTGTGCTCGATGTCGTGCTTGCGGCGATATGCGTGCTCTCGGCCGCGGTGCTTGCGTGCGCGATGGTCTGGCCCGAAACGGTGGGCAATTTGAACGTGGTCGCGGGTATTTCGTTCACCATTTCCGTGGCACTGCTCATCTATTCGCGCCTTAATCCCGATACGGTGCGTGCTCGTCAGTCCGATACGATTCTTAAAATCGCGTCGCAAACGCTTGCGTGCTTCCAAGAGGGCTTCGACATTCCCACGGCGCAGAAGGTGTGCCATTTGTTGCTGCCCGCCATTGGAGCTCAGGCCGTGGCGATTACCGATCGTGAGTCGATTTTGGGTTATGCCGGAGACGACGAAGAAATCAGCCCAGGCGGCGCGCCCATTCGCACAAAGGCTACGCATGCCACGCTTGAAGACGGCAAGCTGCGTGTGCTGGGCACACCGCAAGAGATTGGATTCCCCGATAGCATCAAAGGCCTGCGAGCCGGCATTATCGTGCCGCTTACGCGAGGCGACGCCATTATTGGCACGCTGAAGTTTTACTATCGCCGTTCGCGCGACATCACCGAAACGCAGGTGGCGCTCGCGGAGGGCTTGGGGCAGCTGCTTTCGACGCAGATTGCCGCCGTTGAGCTGGAACAACAAACCAAGCTTGCGACCACCATGGAGCTCAAGGCGCTCCAGAGTCAAATCAACCCGCACTTCCTGTTCAATACCATCAACACCATTGCGTCGCTCGTGCGCACCGACCCCGATCGCGCACGCATGCTGCTGCGCGAGTTCGCTGTGTTTTACCGTCGTACGCTTGAGAACTCCGACGATTTGCTTGAGCTGTCGCGGGAGGTCGAGCAGACGATGCGCTACTTTACGTTCGAAGTGGCGCGATTCGGCGAAGACCGCCTTGCCATGGACATCGATATCGAGCCGGGCCTTGAAAGTGTGATGGTGCCCGCGTTCATGGTGCAGCCGCTTGTGGAAAACGCCGTGCGCCACGCCATGCCGCAAGAAGGAAAGCTTGAGATCCATATTTTGGCGTACAGCGAGGGCGATGATTTGTATATCGCCGTTTCCGACAACGGCGTGGGTATGGATGCCGAGCAGCGCCGCAAGCTTTTGCGCCCCGAAGCCTCGAAGGGCTTGGGTATCGCAATGAAGAACATCAACGAGCGCTTGCGCGGTTATTTCGGCACTGAGTCGCGCATGGAGGTTGATTCGACGCCAGGCAATGGCACCCGTGTGACCATGTTCATGAAAGACGGCTTGGTGGAAGACTAGCGTTATGGCGTTTTGTCGGCGACTGGTTTTCCTGAGCTGGCGAAAGGTATGAATTTCCTGATGAACGGCATTATTCATTGGCGATATCTATAGCTTGCGTGAAGTGGGGCTAAAGGTGTCCCATTCTAGGGTTTCCATGCTTTCAAACATCGCGAATTTGGGCTACTATTCGTATACGGGCATCGCTCGCCGACGGTTTTACGCCGTTGGCATGGGGCGCTTGAGTCCGCCTTCCTTATACGAACTTTCCGGTTATTGGGGGATGCTGTGCTGAACGCGATTATCGTTGACGACGAAGCTCCTGCTCGTTCCGAGCTGCGTTACTTGCTGGGCGAAGTCGGTGGGGTCGAAGTGCTCGCCGAAGCCGCAAGTGTGCGCGAGGCTATTGAGAAAATGCAGAGCTACCCCGTGGACGTGTTGTTCCTCGATGTGAGCATGCCTGAGGTCAATGGCATTCAGTTCGCCGAGGCCCTGCAGCGTTTGAAGAACCCTCCGGCGGTCATTTTCGTTACCGCCTATAGCGAGCATGCGCTCGAAGGCTTCAAAGTGAATGCCGTCGATTATTTGGTGAAGCCGGTCGAAACCGATCGTCTGCAGCAGGCCGTGAATCGCGCGAGCGAGTACATTACGCTGCATGTGAAGGCCAGCCAGTCGGAGCGCATCCCTGTCGAAAAGGGCGGCAAGAAGATTCTCATTCCCATCGACAGCATTCGTTTTGTTATGGCGCGCGACGATTACGCGTACCTGCAAACCGACAACGATCGCTACTTCTCCACCGTGTCGCTCGCTCAGCTCGAAAAGCGCCTCGATGGCCACGGCTTCTTCCGCGTGCATCGCGGCTACTTGGTGAACCTTTCGCATGTCGAAGAGGTCGAGCCCGTTCCCGGCGGCACGCTGCTTTTGTCGCTGAATGCCACCGACGAGAAAATTCCTGTTTCTCGCCGCCGCGTTTCCTCGCTGAAAAAGGCGTTGGGGCTGTAGAATGCAGCAAAAATGAACTTCGAAAGGCTCGCCTTGGCGAGCCTTTTTATATGCGCTATCCTTCTTGTCGCTCGATATGCTTACGGGCTTTTGCAATGTCGCGCTTAATGCCGGCGGCCGTTCGCAGCCTGCGTGCTACGTCGACGCCCGCGGCCTGTTCTATCTCGTCGGTCACGGGGCTTCGATAGCTGAACAAAAACCAATTCTCGGCCAAATGGCTGCCTTCCATGCGTAAAAGTGCGTCGGCGACTTGGGCGGCGTTTCTGCTCCATCCCATATCGCTGCGAAGCAGGCGCAAGGCGAAGAATGCGGCGTAGCACATCAGAAAATGCGCGCGCATGTGTATGGCGTGGGCCACGGGATAGGGCGAAGGCGAGAAATCGGATTCAAGCAGCTGGAATGGCTCGGTGAGGCGCCACAGCTCGCGATAGATGTGAAACAGTGTGCCGGCGGTGAGCTTCGTTTCGCTTGATGATATGCAAATGTAGCCATCGAGGGCCAAATCGCGTGCCTCGTCCTCGGCGCGGCCTTGTTTGCGGGCGATTTTCGCGTAGTCGCGGCCCCAGAGCACCGTGTCTTTGACGCGAATGCCCGCCATCTCGTCGGTGCGCGATTTGACCTTGTAACTGCCCGATTGCGTGGTGATGTAATCGGAGGCATCGGCGACCCATGCCTGAAGGTCGAAAGCGGCGGTTTCGAGCGGCCGGAAAAAGACGAACCCGTCGCCGCTTTCGGCGAGCGTCTCAGCGATTTCTCGCGCGTGGGGAGTGCGGCCCGCAACCACGATGACGCGTTTTGCGCCGAAATTGCTTTTCGCGCTCGCGACGAGCCCCGATACCTCATCGGCGCTCGGCGTGGCACTTGTAACGTGGTAGGTCATGGGAATGCCCGTGCGGTCGAGCAACATGCCAATGCCCATCGACAGCCCTTCATCGCGATCGATTCCGCCCGCCAGTCGAGCGTTTGTTGCGTTCACGTCGCCTGTGTCGGCCAGGGTGAACGAGGCAAGAACCAGCAGTACCGAATTGACCTGGTAGGGCTCGCGAATTGCCTGGTAGGATTTTGAGAGATGCGCCACCAACGCTCGCTCGTTGCGTGCGAAACACTGGAAGGCGGCGTACGTATCGGCCAAGGTGAAATCGCATGTGCGCGGGAATGAGGCGCGGCGTTGCCACGTCTCGCGCTTGGGGGCCACGTGAATCATGCGTTCGGATGCGAGCATCTCGAAAATGCGGCCCGCATGCGCGGGAAAGCCGACATGTCCCGCGCGATTTTCGAAGAAGCGCCGAACGCCTAGCGCATCGAGGTATGCGAGCGCGATGGCGCTTCCCCAGCGAGCTTGGGCAATATGGGTGTCATCGATGGTCGCGTCGCGCGGAAATGTGAAAGCGATGGGCGGGTTTTCGCTTTTCGCCCGTTCGTTGAGCTCGGCGACGTAGGCTTGGAAGTGGGCGATAGGGTCGGCGTATTGGCTTGTGAATTGGTCGACATAGCCGATCGACTCGATGGTCTTCGTCTTCGTTTTCCCGCCTTCTCGGTAGTTCTGCACAACCGAAAGGTATACGCGCTCGCCGCGCTTCGTTTTCTTCAAGTGCATAGCACACCTCCTGAGTGTAAGTATAGCCTTGCCACTCGTTCGGAATACCCCGCTTACCCCCGCATAATGCCGATGGATAAGGAAAAATCGTTTATGCAGGTCGGCGGCGCGTACAATATGCGCGTTATCGTTCGCGGCGCGTGTGCGCCCGAAGGAGAGGAGTTATTTGTGCTGCCGGAAAAGAAGCAGTGGACCTATCGCGAGAAAATGGCGCAAGCCAATCGTGAGGCGAAGGCGACCGTGGTCGCGCTCGCGATTGTTGTGGTGGTGTGGATAGCGGCAGGCTTCGGCCTTTCCGCGTTCGATGTGGAAGTATTCGGAACGCCTATTTGGGTGTTCGGCGGAACGCTTGGCACATGGATCGCCGCCATCGTGGCGGCTGTGGTGCTGGGCCGCCGGGTATTCGCCGATTTCGATTTGGATGAGGAGGAGCGCGATGCAAACAACTAGTATTGCGGGCTTGCTTCCCGTGCTCATTTTCCTCGTACTTGCTCTCGGGCTCGCGATTGCGGCGCGTCGTCGCTCGCGTGCTGCGGGCGAAGGCGGATTCGTGAAGGAATACTTCATCGGCAACCGCACGCTTGGCGGCTTCGTGCTGGCCATGACCACCATTGCCACCTATGGCTCGGTGAGCTCGTTTGTGGGCGGCCCCGGCCAGGCGTGGCAAACTGGCTTTGGCTGGGTGTATATGGCGGCCGTGCAGGTAACGACGCTGTTTTTGCTCTACGGCATTATGGGCAAGAAGATGGCGCTTGTTTCGCGTAAGCTTGGGGCGGTCACGGTAATCGATGTGATTCGTGCCCGCTTCCGCAGTAATGCGTTGGCGAATGCTGCGGCTCTGATTATTGTGCTGTTCTTCGCAGCAACTATGGTTGCCCAGTTCGTAGGCGGCGCGAAGCTGTTTGAAGCCGTGACAGGGTATTCGTATTTTGTTGGCTTGGCCATTTTCGGCGTTGCTGTGATTATTTTCACGACGGTGGGCGGTTTCCGCGGCGTAGCCGTGACCGACGCGTTGTGCGGCATCGCTATGCTCGTGGGCATCGTGGTGCTTGCGGCCGGCATTCTTATTGTGGGCGGCGGCTGGGAAAACATCATGGGCACCATTCGCACGAACCATCCTCAGATGCTCGAGCCTCTTTCGGGCGGCACCATGCCCGTGTCGTTGTACTTCACGCAGTGGCTGCTCGTTGGCATTTTCACGTTCGCGCTGCCCCAATCGGTGGTGCGCTGCATGGGCTACAAAGATACGAAGAGCCTGCGCGGCGCGATGATCGGTGGCACCATTATTATCGGCGCCATGATGATTGGCGTTACCACGCTCGGCGTGCTTTCCGCGGGCGTGCTTACGGGAGACTTGGCCTCGTACGGTGGAAGTGTTGACAATATTATTCCGCGCACCATTGTGGAAACCCTGCCGCCATGGCTTGCCGGCGTTGCGATCGTCGGCCCTGTTGCCGCATCGATTTCTACCGTGTCTTCGCTGCTCATTGCTTCGTCCTCGGCCATTATCAAAGATTTGTGGCTGCATTACGCAGATGATAGGGGCCAGCAGGTAAGCGATGCCGTCGTGGCGCGTTCGAGCCAGATTATTACCCTGGGCGTGGGCGTTATCGTATTCGTGCTTGCCGTGGTTCCGCCGAGCGTTATTTGGAAGATCAACATGTTCGCGTTCGGCGGTCTTGAAACGGCATTTTGCTGGGTTCTTGTGGGCGCGTTGTTCTTCAAGCGAGCGAACAAGGTGGGCGCGATTGCGTCGATGGTGGGCGGCACTGCCGTCTATTGCCTGTGCATGGCGCTTGGCTTCAAGCTGTTCGGCCTGCACCAAATCGTGATCGGCATCACCGTGTCGCTTCTGTGCATGGCGATTGGCTCATGGATTGGCAATCGTCGCGCAAATGCCGCCGATGCGGCCGCAGACGCCGAGATGCGCGAGGTGTTCTTCCCCAAGGTGTAAGAGGGGCCTGGCTCATAATCCTCCCAAAAAGAAGAGCCCGCAGTTCATTGAGCTGCGGGCTCGTTTCGTTTCGTGGGGTGCGCCTATTCGGCCGCGCTCTCTCGCTCGATTTCGTCGAGAACCTTCATGATGGCATCGCCCAGGGCACGAATTGTCACGCCGGAATTGTCGGGCAGGTGCAGGTGCATGCAGCGGCGGCCGCGCTCAATAAGAATCGAGAGGTCGGCGGCGGCCTGCGTGCGTGCAAGCATTCCCAGGCTTTCGGGCTCAACGTGGCGCAGTGGGATGTCTTTCAATTCGTCGGCGGAAACCATGAGGAATACGCCGTTGTTGGTGCCGCCTTTTTGCAGCTGGCCCGTGGAATGCAGGTAGCGGGGGCCAATCTCGAGGCAGCTTACGACGCCGAGCTTGTCGGCGACGCCGTGGCGAATAACCTCGAGCGCTTCGCGGCGTCCCTCGCCGTCGAAAGGCAAGAACGCGTCGAGCGCGAAGTAGTCGCCCGGCTTAATCGACGCGAACAGGTTGCGCAAAGCGCCCATAAGCGTGTCCGATTTGATGCACGGCGCGATGGTGACCTCGGCTTCGCCCATGTTCATGTTGCCGATGAAATTCTCGGTGAAATCGGGCTTCGGGCAGCCTTCCGCGAGGAATTTCAGCGCGGCGGCCTTGGTGGAGGCGACGTCGGGCTGGTCAAATGGGCAGCGCTTCATAAGATAGCCGCACATGGCCGTTGCGTATTCCCACATCACGAAGTGCTCGGCCAAATCGAGCACGCTGTCAATGCGGAAGGAAAGGCGCGGAATGGCCGAATCGATGTAGGCGAGGCTCATGTCGAAATTCTTGCGCTCGTCCCACAGGTCGGTTTTGGTTTGGTAGGTGATGACGCTGCGGTCTTTCGGGTCTTCGGTAAGAAGCAGCGCGTCGAGCTCGATGTTCGGCAGAATCCCCACGCCCTGCTTGCCGAGGCTTTCGGCGACGAGCTGCTCAATCCAAAGGCCAAGCACGCGTCCGCGCTTCGGCGTGAGGAAGCTGAATTTGTCGCGGCCGTTCAAGTAGTTGTCGTACAGGAAGCTTGCCAGCGTGATGGCGGGGTTGTCGATAGAGTTTTCGCTGCACACGCGCTCGGCATCTTTGGCATGGCCCAAAAAACCGCCCAGGTCGATGCCGACGAGCGCAGCGGGCACCAGGCCGAATACCGAAAGCGCGCTGAAGCGGCCGCCAACGGTAGGCTCGCCAAGGAAGCATGCGCGCCAGCCTTCGTCGTGGGCGCGCTTCTCCAGGTCGCTGCCGGGATCGGTGATGGCGACCAGATGGGACGGGATTTTCTCGGTTTTCAGGTACATCTCAAAGTGATCAAGCACGGCGTCGAGTACGCTGCGCATTTCGATGGTGCCGCCCGATTTGCTGGAAACGAGCACGAGCGTGCGTTCCAAATCGAGGCCGGCTAGGATTGAGCGCACGCGAACGGGCGATACGGAGTCGAGCACCTTGAAGTCGAGCGCGTTGCGGTCGACTTTATTATATTTGGTAATGGTCATAGGAGCCTGAGTGGAGCCGCCTTGACCAATGAGCAAAACGGTTTTAAAGCCCTCGGCGATGATGCCTTCTGCGAAAGCCTGGATTTTTTTATAAGGATAGGGCGGCTGGCTCGCGAGCGTTGCCCAGCCGGTGTAGTTCTTTGCGCATTCGGCGGCAGCTTCGTCGAAATCGTAGAGACTTTCATCCTTGGCGTGAAGGCGGCTGGCGACTTTGTCGCGAACCAGAATTTTCGCCGAGGGATAAAGCTTCTCGGTGTCGTTGATGAGCATGGTTCCTCTTTCTCGCAATTATTATGCGAATGCGGGGAGCAATCTGGTACGGGTGTTGCCGAAAGCTCCCCTTCACGAAGCAGGCGCGCAGAAAACGCGCGCCTGAGTCATATCTTCGTTGTTGGGGTATTGTACCGAAATCGGACCTCAACTGGAAATTATCACCTGTTCAATGTGGAGGTGACGTGATGGAGGAGCGGATGCGGCCGCAAGAAAATGGGGGCAGGAGGATGTTTTTCCTGCCCCCATTGCGGGTAATTAACAAATGCGCGGAAGCTGTTCGCCCACGAGCATGTCGAGGATGCGGCGCGTGCCGAAGCCCGTTTCCAGGAAAACCTTTGGACCGCGGTTCTCGTTGGCTTCTTCGACGCGGCCGATAATGGCGGCATCGGCGCCGTATTTGTTGGCCTTCATGGCGGCAAGCGCCGCTTCGGCCTGCTCGGCGGGCACGATGCAAACCATTTTGCCTTCGTTGGCAACCTGGAACACGTCGTAGCCGAGCATGTCGCATGCGCCACGCACCACGTCTTTCACGGGAACGTCGTCTTCCGAGACCACCATGTCAACGCCGCTTTGCGCACCCAATTCGTTGAGCGTCGAGGCCAGGCCGCCGCGGGTGGGGTCGCGGAAGCAGCGCGTATTGGGGGCGGCGGCGAGTACGTCGGCAATAAGGCCGTTCAGGGGGGCGGCGTCGCTTTCGATAGGGGCGTTGAACGAGAGGTTCTCGCGTTGGCTCATGATGCAAATGCCGTGATCGCCCAGCGTTCCGGAAAGCAGAATAGCGTCTCCCGGTTTGCAGTTCGCGCCAGAAAGCTCTACGCCAGCTGGCACCAAGCCCACGCCTGCCGTGTTGATGTAAATGCCGTCGCCGTGTCCGCGATTCACGACCTTCGTGTCGCCCGTCACCACATGCACGCCGGCCTCGGCGGCGACTTCGCGAATCGTTTCGCAAATGCGGCGCAGGTCATCCATGGGAAAGCCCTCTTCGAGAACCATGGCGACCGAGAGGTATTTCACCTTGGCGCCGCTTGTGGCGACGTCGTTCACTGTGCCGCACACGGCCAGGCGGCCGATGTTGCCGCCGGGAAAGAAATGCGGCGTGACCACGAACGTGTCGGTGGAAAACGCCAGGCGCTCGCCGGGGGCGGGGGCGGGCAGGAGCGCCGCGTCGTTGCCCTGGGCAAGTTCTTCGGAGCCGTAGGTCGCGGCGAACACGTCGTCGATGATGCGCTTCATCATGGTTCCGCCGGAGCCATGACCCAAAAGAACGGTTTCGTCAGCCATTATGAAAACTCCCTTCATCGGGTGATGAGTGTGGACCCATCCAGTAATAGCGGGATTCGCTCAAATTCGTCAGCTTTATAGCTTGACGCATTGGAATGAATCTTCAAACGGTAGAAATGCCCGATGTTTCGTTTGCCTCGCCAAAAGGCGAAGCAAACGAAACAAGTATTCCCATCGTCCAGCGAACGAGGAAAGCGCCGCGTTTTCCTCGTTCGCTGGACGGTTTCGGGAGCGCCGGGCGGAGGGGGCCGATTTGGCATGCTCGGTTTCTCAATTTCTCCTAAAACGGGAAACCGGAGCGAGGCGCATAGGCCGCGAAGCGGCCGGTAGCCGAGCGGGCATGCCAAATCGGCCCCCTCCGCCCGGCGCGGACAGCAACCCTAGTAATACCTGAAATATGCGGCGCAGGAGCCCTCGGAGCTCACCATGCAGGGTCCCACGGGGTTTTCCGGCGTGCAAACCTTGCGGAACAGCGGGCATTCGCTTGGCGCCATAATGCCGCGCAGGACATCGCCGCAGCGGCAACCCTTCGGTTCAATTGTGGACTCTACCTCGACCTCATGCACGCGCATCGCATCGAAATCAGCGAACTCGTCGCGAATTCGGTAGCCGCTTCCCTCAATGGGGCCAAGGCCGCGCCATGTCGCGGTGCAGGTATCGAACACCTCGTCAATCGCGGCAAGCGCCACGGGGTTGCCTTCGGGCATGACGCCGCGCGCGTACGCGTTCTCGATTTCGGCGCGTCCTTCGTGCAGCTGGCGCATGATCATGGCGATGCCTTCGAGCACGTCAAGCGGCTCGAACCCGGTGATAACGCCAGGGATGTGGTATTTCTCGGCCAAAAACTGGTAAGGCTTCATTCCGATGATGGTACTTACGTGCCCCGGCAAAATGAGGGCGTTTACCTTCAGCTCGGGGTCGCCCATGAGCACATCGAGTGCGCCAGGCATGTTCTTGTGCGCAGCATACACGCTGAAATTGGCAAGCCCCATCGCCTTGGCGCGTTTGATTGCCATGGCAACGAGCGGCGTGGTGGTTTCAAAGCCGACGCCTACGAAAATGACGGGACGCGTGGGGTTTTCCTTGGCGACCGTCAGTGCGTCGAGGGGCGAATACACAATGCGAATGTCGCGTCCCGCGGCCTGCTCCTTAAGGAGCGAACTCGTGGAGCCAGGTACGCGCGTCATGTCTCCGAAGGTAGTGATAATCACGTTCGGAACGCGAGAGAGCGCGATAACCGTATCGATGTCGTGGTTGCTCGTCACGCATACGGGGCAGCCCGGACCGCTTGCAAGACGGCAGCCTTCGGGCATGAGCGAGCGAATGCCGTTTCGGGCAATGGCGACGGTGTGCGTTCCGCACACTTCCATAAGGGTCGCATGCTCGGGCGCGAGGGCTTGGATGCTTTCGATGAGCCCGCGTGCAAGCATGGGGTCTTTGAAACTGTTTTGGTCAACCATGGCTGCCACCTACACCGCGGGCGCGGGTTGCACGTCGTCGGCGAATTCGGGGAATTGGCGAATAAGGTCGAGCGTTTCGTTCGCGGCCTGTTCGCTTACCACCTCAATCGCGAATCCCGCATGCACCAACACGTAGTCGCCTACGGTTGCCTGCGGAGTAAGGTCGATGGAAATGGAGCGCGTGACGCCCAAAATGTCGACGGTGGCCATGTTGCCCTCGTCGAGCTCGGTGATTTTTGCGGGAATCGCAAGGCACATACTGGGTTCCTTCCTCTATTTCTGCGCATCTGCCCCAGCGTGGCGCGCTGCGGCGATGACGGCTTGTCCGAATGAAACGCCGCCGTCGTTGCACGGCAGCTCTTTATTGAGCGCAACGGTGAAGCCGGCGGCTTCGAGCGCGGCGAGCGTATGCTCGAGCAGGTAGCGGTTCATGAATACACCGCCCGAAAGCGCAACGGTGGAAATGCCGTAGGCCGCGTTTGCCACCAGGCATGCCTGCATAATGGCTTCGACCATGGCATCGTGGAACTTGCGGGCGATGGCCGACGTCGCCACGCCTGCCGCTATGTCGTCGAGCATGCTCGCGAATACGGGCTGGGCGTCGAGCAGAATGACGCTCGTGTCGTGCGCGGTGCTGTCGGGGTTGGCGCAATTTTTTGAGATGCCCATATGGTAGGCGTCGCCTGCGGCTTCAGGGTTGACGGTTCGCTTTCGGCCCAGCGAGGCGTCGCTTATGGCCGCTTCCAGCAGCACAGCGGCTTCGCCCTCGTAGGCGGGGTGCTCGCATACGCCCAAAAGCGCGCTCGCGGCGTCGAACAGTCGGCCGACGCTTGAGGTGCGCGGGCAGTTCAAGTCGCGTTCGATCATATGGTCGCACACGTGGGCGGCATCGCCGAGCGCCTCAATCGCAGGGGCGGCTGCTGGGTGATCGAGCAAGTCGAATTCGTACAACGCCCCATAGGCCATACGCAGCGGGTTTTTCACCGCCGCCGCGCCGCCTGGCATGGGGAGGTAGGCGAAGTTCGCGAACCTCTCGAAATCGGTTCGATTTGCGAGCAGAACCTCGCCGCCCCAAATACGCCCGTCGTAACCGTAGCCTGTGCCATCGAAGGCAACGCCAATGGTCGCCTCGTCGAGGCCGCATTCGGCCATGGCGCTTACGATGTGCGCGTGGTGGTGCTGGATTTTCTCAAGGGGCAGCTCTTCGCCTGCGTCGACTGCGCGACGATGGGCCTCTTCGGCCCATTTCGACGAGAGGTATTCGGGGTGCATGTCGGCCACAAGGCTTTCGGGTGCGGCTTGGAACAGGCTCTCGAAATGCTTTTTTGCCGAAAGCCACGCGTCGAACGTCTCGGCGTTTTCCATGTCGCCAATATGCTGGCTCACGAACGCCTCGTCGCCGCGCAGCAGGCAGAACGTATTCTTTTGCTCGGGGCCTGCGGCGAACAGCACGCGTTTTGTTTGGCTGCTGGTTTGGTCGCCCTTCTTCGCAAGCGAAATCGGCATGGGCGCGAACCCGCGCGCGCGGCGCACCATTTGCACGGCGTCTCCGGCGCTTCCCGCCGAAATCACGCGCACGACGGAATCGTCGAAGCGGCAACGAATGGGGCGATTGTTGCCCAGAAACGCGTCGGCGATGCTCGCGAGCTGGGAGCGCGCCTCATCATCAGTCATGCAAATGGGCTCATCGTGCAGATTGCCCGACGTCATGACGAGCGGTCCGCCGAACGCGGCAAGCAGCAGATGCTGCACCGGCGTATACGGCAGCATAACCCCCAGTTCGGGAAGATGGTCGGCGAGGCCCGCGGCGAATTGCGCGTCGTCGCGTTTCTTCAAGAGCACGATGGGTCGCTGCGTGCCTGTGAGCAAGCGGCGTTCGGCATCGTTGACCTGACAGGTTTCACGCACGTCGTCGAGTGTGCGAAACATAACCGCGAATGCTTTGCCTTCGCGGCGTTTGCGGCGGCGCAGCTCGGCGAGGGCTTCGCGGTTGCGCGCATCGCATGCTAAATGAAAGCCGCCAAGGCCCTTCACGGCAACAATGGCCCCTTCATGCAAAAGTTCGGCTGCGCGCGCGAAAATCGCATCGCTGGCCTGAAGAGTGCTGCCCCACAACGTTCCGTCTTCGTCAACATCGGCGCCGTCAAAGGCTTCGTTCGTCGCGGGGGTTTCCGTAAAGCCCTTTTCCCACCAGGAGATATGAGGGCCGCATTCGAAGCATGCGTCGGGCTGTGCGTGGAAACGTCTGTTGGCCGGATTGCGATATTCGGCGTCGCACGCTTCGCACATGGGAAAGCCTGCCATGGAAGTTTTCGCGCGATCATAAGGGAGGCTGTCGATAATCGTGAAGCGCGGTCCGCAATTCGTGCAATTGATGAATGGGTAATGGTAGCGGCGGTTGTGTGGGTCGAACAGCTCGGCCACGCATTCGTCGCATGTTGCCAAGTCGGGCGATACCAGGGTGGTCGCGTCGGCTTCGGCTTCGTCTGAATAGCGAATCTCGAAATTGGAGAACCCCTCGAGCGGGGCTTCTTTCATATTGATTTCGTCCACGCGCGAGGCGGCCGGCGCATTGCTATTGATTTCCATAACCAATGCGTCGATGTCTTCGGGCTCGCCTTCCGCGTGCACGAAGACGCCCGCGGTGGCGTTGAGCACCCAACCGCAGATGTTGTGGCGCAGCGCGGCGTTGAAGACGAACGGGCGAAAGCCTACGCCTTGAACGACGCCGTGAACTTCTATGTCGAGGGCTTCTCTCATGGATGCTCCTTGGGGCTAGTGCGTGTGGCTATGGCCGTGGGTATGCGGATGGTCGTGCGCGTAAGCGCGTGCAGCATTCACGGCATCGGTGCCCGGCGTGGGCTGATTGTCGTAGATGCCATGTCCCGTCGAGGTCATGGTGAGATGCCCGTGCGTCACGCCCTTTGTGCCCAGGATAATATTTGAGATGGTTTGAATCAGGCCGCTTTCGCCGCGCAGGATAATGACTTCCATGCAGGTTTCGGCATCGAGATGCACATGCATGCTCGAAACAATTTGCTCGAAGAACTCGTGCTGGATGCCGTCGAGTTTGTCGCGCACGTCTCCCGTGTGATGGTTGAACACGATGGTGAGCGTGCCCATGACCTCTTCGCCGGGCATGGAGCATTCTTCGTCGATGAGCGCGTCGCGCACCAGGTCGCGAATGACCTCGCTGCGGTTTTTTGCCAGGCCGCGTCGCGCGACCAGGGCATCGAAGCGGACCAAGAGGCTCTCGGGCATTGCAACCGAGAACCTCATAAGATCTTGAGCCATGATTTACACCAGTTTGACGGTTACGCCGCTGGCCTTTTCGGCGTCGTCTTCCAGGGCTTCTTTGGCGTCGTCGAGCAGCGCGCGAATGTCGTCGAGCGCGCTCATGGCTGCGTGGAGCTTCTCTCCAGCGGTTTCGAAGCCCGCGTCTTCTGCCTGGTGGGCCAGGTTGTGGGCCCAGCGGCGCTCCAGCTTGATGTGGTCGTCGATCTGTTCGATCATTTGCTCGAACTGGCCGGTGTTAATACCGTTGGTGCACATGATGGCTCCTCTCACTGCGCCTCGCAGGCAACGCTTTGGCCTCGCTGGCCGGTGGTCGTTGGGGCTGGCGCAAAAAATGGCGATGGGCGCGATGGGCGCTCATCCGTACGGTTTTCGGCGGGCGTTCGCTTTTAGACGTTACGTTGCCGCTCGCGACTGGAAGTGCGGCGACTGGGCGCGTTGCCTTTCGGGCGGGTTGCTCCGTCGGAGTTGCCCCGAAGAGGGTTTTGCTGTTTGGTCTCTCGGGTTTGGGGCTATTATGGTCCTGCGCGTGTTGCATTGAAAGCAAGAAAAGGGGATAGGTGTGAAAAAACCAGTGAAAAGTAACATGTATCTCGATGCGAAGTTCGAGCAGCTCGCGGAATACGATGCGGCTATTGCGGGCGACGTGGATGCCGATGCGTGCATCGTTGGTTTTGGTGGGTTGCCTGACCAGGTGTTTTCCGCGCTTTGCGCGGCATGCGCAGGTATTGGCATGCCAGACCCCGTGATAGTGGATGCGTCGCTTGTCGGCGACCCCGCGCGTGCGACGTTCGTAGTGGAAGCGCTTGACCCAGCGGCGATTATCGTGGCCGACGGGATTGCGGCGGCCATGCTCTCAGATGGCTACCATGCAAAGCTGCCGCTCAATGCCGCGACACGCTTGTTGGGGCGCCCGTTCGTGGCGTTCGAATCGTTCCAGGGCGATTTGTCTGACGATAAATTGAAGCAGCGCGACTGGGCGCTCATCAAAACGCTGAAACGTGCGTAACTTAGTTCTGCTTGTAGGTGGCTTCTTCTTCAATAATGAGTTCGGCCATGTGTGCCTCGCCCCAGACGCGCATGGCGTCGATGACGGGCTCGAGGCTGCGGCCGCGATCGGTGAGCGTATATTCGACGCGCGGCGGCACTTCGGCGAACACTTCACGCTTGAGCAGGCCGTCTTCTTCCATGGCACGCAAATTTGAGGTGAGCACTTTTTGGGAGATGCTGCCGATAGATTTCTTCAGCTCGCCAAAGCGTTTCGTGCCAGTAAGAAGGTCGCGAAGAATGAGGACTTTCCATTTGTCAGACATGAAGGAAAGCGTCGCCTCGACGGGAGATGAAGTTCTAGACAGCTTAGTGGCCATGCGCCATGGATCCTTTCGCTCGTGCGGTGTTTAAGGTGTGTGTAAGCGAAACTTATGAAATTGTATGCGGTTGCTGGTTGCACGGTGGTTAGTATCCCACAGAAACCTGATTACCGCAAATAATTCATAGGGTTTCCTATGAAAAAAACGAGCAATTCGAAAATGCAATTTGTTGCATGCGGCTACCTTCTGAACGTGTGACGTGGGGTTTTGCTAACGCGTTACAAAAAGCTTGGAACCGTTCAACGCCATTTCCGAATTTCTTCTTGCAAACGCTGCAAGTCATGGTATTTTGCGGTCAGTGATTTGAGCCGGCGGGGTGCCGGTTTGAGTTTTTGTCAGTGTTGATTTTCAGCGTTGAAGCTGAGTACACAAGTGAGAGGAGCACACAATGGCTCATCCTGTGCTTGAAACCGAAGAGTGCATTGGCTGCGGCATTTGCGTTGACGCTTGCCCGCAGGACGTTTTGGAGATTGCCGGCGGCGTTGTCGTTGTCGAGAACGAAGATGCATGCATCGCCTGCGGCGACTGCGTCGAGGAATGCCCCATGGGCTGCATCACCGAGATCAGCGAAGACTAATTCAAATTTTGGTTGCCTTTGAAGGCCCCGCGTTTGTGATGAGCGCGGGGCCTTCGTGCGTTTTTGAGCCGAAAGGCCGATTTCGGGCCGAAGGATGATTCTCTTGGTTTGCGCCTGTGGGGTGGAGTTTGCGAGATGAAGGCGGCTTGGTCTTGTGGAATAAGGTCTGTGCCATTGTTGATGTTGGCGCAGGTGGCGCTCGCTTTTCTGTGGAACCTTGCTCGAAGCGCCGCTCGCGCTAAAGGTCGCTTTGTTTGAAGCGACGTTGGGTCCAAAGACTGCGCCGCATATTCGGTGAAATAAAAAAGGTCAGGAGCGAACTCCTGACCTCAAGTTTTAAGTGGTGCGGGTGAAAGGACTTGAACCTTCATGGGGTTGCCCCCATACGGACCTGAACCGTACGCGTCTGCCAATTCCGCCACACCCGCATGGCTTCTTGCGAAGCGAGTTAGTACTATATCCGAAGCGATTCATGGATGCAAGCACCTTTTTCGAAAAAAGCGAGATTTTTGGTTTCGGCGCCATGGGGGCTGCTTTTTGGAGGCGCTCGTTTTCGCGGGCGATATCTTCCAAATAAAAATGCCGACACGAGGCCGGCATTTCTTTCGACGGTTGGGGCCTGAGGTGCCCAGTTGGTTCAGAGGCTACTCGTCCTCGTCGTCATCGTCATCGAAGAAGGTGAAATCGTCGTCATCGTCTTCGACCTCGCCGCGATCTTTGAACGCTTGGCGGGTGCGCCACTCCATAATCACGCACACCAAAACCGAAATCACGAGGCCCGCAAGCACCAGAATGCCCACGCCAGCGAATGACTCGAAGAAAAAGTGGTACAGCGACTCTATGCTCATGACGATCTTCCTAAGTTTTAGATGAGTAATTGCGCCTTGGCGCATCTGCGATTCTAAACGATTGCGCGCAGAAGTTGGGCGAGACTTGTTCATATTGCAGAGAACCAAACAACCTCGCGGGACGGGGCGTGCGTGCGGGGGAATTACGCGCTTGTGGCGCTTAGCGTGTTTTTGGGTGCATGCGGGCCGTTTTGCGCGGGTGCGTTTGCATTTTCGCCGAGGCTTGGCGGATGGCTTGGCGAGCCCGTGCGCGGTCGCGTTCGTGCGCTTCGGCGGTCGGTCGCCGGTGGATTAAGGGGGCCGTTAACGAGCGTGCGCCCGAAGACTGCGGGGCTTTGCGGTACTATAAGCGGTCATTGGTGAAGCAAATGCGTCGCGAAGGGAAAGGTTGGTGGGTTTTGAAGAAGTTGGGCGGTGAGATTGAGGTATCGAACCCCCGCAAGCGGGTGAAGCTTGCGCCGGCCGCCGCGTCGCTCGTGACATTTTCTTTTGCGCTTTTGCTTTCAAGTTCGCTGTTGTATGCGGCGCTCTTCCCTGGCTTTTCCGTGCCGAGCTCGTATGCGTCTTTTTATGCCGAGAAGAGCAACGCCGCATCGCCTGAGGGCATTATTCGCGCACTCGTCGGCGGTGGCTTGAGCGAGGTTTCTTCCGTTGACGGGAATGAGCCCTCTTCCGACGTTTCGGCCTCTTCTGCGCTTACGTTCTCGAGTTTTTTCGCTTCCGCGATTCAATCGGCCGAGGCGACCGTCTCGAAGACTGAATCCGTCAAAACACAAAACCCTTCATCGGACAATCTCTCTTCGGGTGGGGCGTCGGGCGACTCTGACCAATCGGGCCCGTCGGGCGGAAGCCCTGCTGGCTCAGAAGATTCGGGTGGCGCTGCTAGCGGATCGGGCGGCGGCGCGACGGCGTCGGGTCTTACGGCCGCCGAAGAAAATGAGTTTCACGCGTTTCTCGTTGATCGGTTCAATCAATGCGTGCAGCTTTCTGGTAGCCTGCGCGAGTCTTCGGGGCATTTGCAATACGATGCCGACTTGGGCGATTTCGGGGATGCCGCGCAATGGTATTCCGACATGCTTATTTACGACAACTCGATTGACTCCATGAAGGTAGAACTCAACAGAAAGATTCCCGTGGCCGAGCGTTCTCGCTATCGCAATTTTTGGAGCGAGATTCAGTACATGGTGAACGATTTGGGCACCATGTCGGCCGCGCTTGTGAATCAGTGGGGAATCGCAAAGCAGTCGGGCTCGGCGAGCGCCGTGGATACCTCTGCGACCTATGCGAGTTACCGCGCACATGAAGATAGGGCGAGGAGCTTGGCATGAGTGGTTGGCTTTCGGGGCTGCGCGACTCGCGGCCATTGGGGTATTCTGCGATTGATGGGGGCGGTGACCCTTTTAGCGGCGCTCGGGTAGTGAGCGTTGCGCACTTCGAACCAGCTGCCGGTATGCAGGGCGAAGCGCTCGATTCGTATAAGCGCCGTTTCGGCACGCTCTTCGTCGACGAATCTACGCGTCGTCGCGGCGGCATTGGGTCGGTCGTGCGCGCGACCAATGTGCTTGGCGAGCAGTTCGCGCTGAAAACGCTCGTTATACCCGAGCGTGATGAGCGTGCGAGTGAGGCTGAATACGAACGGTATGAAGCAGGTTTGAAAACCGCGTTTCGTCAGGAATTCGAGTGCCACAAGGCAGTTTCGGGCCTCAAGGGATTTCCTCATTTGTATGGGATGGGCGAGGTCGTGGGCATGCCTGCCATCGTCATGGAATGGGTGTGCGGCGAAACGCTCGCGCATGTATGCGACGCCCTTGCGGTTGACGGGGCTGGCCGCATGCCTACGCTTGTGGCTGCTCAAATTGGCCGCGACGTGTTTGATCTGCTCGCACACCTTGATTTCCTTGAAGGCGGCTTTGTCCATCGCGACATCTCGCTCGCCAATGTGATGGTTCGCACGTCTCGCCTTTCTCTTGCCGAACAGGTTGAGGAAGGCTTTTTCGACGTGTGCCTTATCGATTTCGGGTCGTCGACGCCGGAGGAGATGCAGGGCTCGTCGTTTACGAGAGTCAGTTCTCTTACTCGCAAGGCGACGGCCGATTTTGCACCGCCCGAGATGCTTACGGAGGATATCGCGGGAATCGATGCGCTGCGCAAATCGCCCAAAATCGATGTGTATGCGACAGCGAGCGTGATATACCGGCTCGCCTGCGGGCGTGCTCCGTTTGACCTGGAGGCGGAAGCCGCGCAGTCTGCGGCCGAATCGGGCGATGCGACCGATTCGAGAGGCGAAAAAGGTTCGGGAAAAAATGCCGAAGCAACGAAACGCGCGTTTTCTCCGTATCGCGTAAAAACCGAGGTCGCTCCCGCCCGCCCCGTGTTCGCACATGCTGCGGCGGCCGATATCGCCGCCGTGGTTCTCTGCGAGCCGGAGGTGGACAAGGCTCTTCGTCGCGCATGCTCGAATGCGGCGCAAGCCCCGAGTGTCGACGAAGTGCGCGATGTGCTCGCGTTTGTCGATGACCAGCTCGCTTCCGTGCTTTTGGCTTGTCTTTCCGCTGATCAGGGAAAGCGCCCCACGGCGCATGAGGCCTTCAATGCGTTTTCGGCATTTTGCGGTCACTATTTGGAAAACGTTGTGCTTTCGTTTCGGGGCGAACCGCTGATCCCATGCACGTTCGATGGTTCGGGTGCAGGATCGATGCGCGATATGTTTGCCGCGCGATTGACGGTGCGTATCGCCGCGTGGGCGGCTTCGGTGGCAGTGCTCGTGGTTGTAGCCGTGTCGGCGGCGTATTCGGCGGACGGCATGGATGCGAGCCTCCTTTTGCCCGGCATGCAATGGCAGGGGGCGCTTGAGCCTTGGATGGTTGCCCTCGCATTGGCTGCGCCCGTTGTGCTCGGAGCTATTTTTCGTGGTCCGAGCCTACATTCGCGAGCTGGCTTCATTCGGGCGAGTTTCGGTGTTGCGGCGGCGAGCGTGGTTGAGGGCTTCGTTTTGTCGAATGCGACGGTGGCTCCGTCGAGCGCGCATGCGAGTTTGGCGGCGGCCCTTTTTGCGGCCGCTGCTGCGGCATGGTGTCCGTTTGTGGCCGATTTCGCGTTGGCGGTGGTATATGGTCCCGCTCGTAAGAAAATGCGGGGAGCCTTGCCAGCGGGTGCGGCGCCTCGAGGCGTGTTTGGCGCTGCGGCAGTGGTGCTGGAAGAGCCCCAAGGCGATAGGGCGCGCGAAGACGCTTCGGCCGAGCAGAAAGTTTCGGCTGATCAGGAAGATTCGGCCAATCAGAAAGATTCGACTTTAGAAGACCCAAGGAAAGGAGGCGGCCAGAGTGAATAACAACCCTACGCCCTGCGGCGCCCTGTTTGACGTGATGAAAAAGCACGCTAGCATCAGCTACAAAGAGCTTGCGGGCCTTATTCTGTCGAATCGCCCCCTTTCGGATGGTCGCAGCCCCATAAGCCGCGTCGGCGATAGAACGTGGATTTCGCGCTTCATCGTGCATGCGCCGGCGGGATCGCTGCAGGAGCGTTATTTCTGCGATTACGGCGTGGCGGCGCTTCGCGTCATGGCGCGTCTTCGTTCTCGCACCAATCGTCCCATGCGGGGCGGCGATGTGCTTGTTATGCTTCGCGACCAAGGGATTCCCAAAATGACAGCCGCTCTTTCGCGCATTGGCGAAGATGCGAGCGTCTTGCGTAACGTGTTCGACCGCCTGGTATGCGGGTCGGGTTATTCCGAGGATGAGCGGGCCGATGTGGCCATGGTGCTGTTCATCTCGGCCGGTTGCATGGGAAGCGCTCGCAAGGCGGCCGCGTTTGCGCTTGAGTATGCGCAAACCTCGCACGGGGGCAGGCTCGCGGCTACGCCCGCCATTATGATGCGCGATGATGACGCCGAAGATGCGCGTGAAATAGAGCCGCTTCCTTTGTCGCTCGGCCTTCTTCGCGTCGTTGACGGCTACGTGAAGGGCTCGCCCCATTGGGTCGACCCTGGCAGCAAAGAGATTGAAATTGGCGCGCTTGCCTTGGGCGATGGCGATATCGCCGACGTGGGAGCGGGTGCTTCGGCCCACCACGCGCGTCTCGTGCGCGAAGGTGCGGCCTGGTTTGTGCGCGACCTTGGCTCCACGAACGGCACGGAAATCGTGAGCGGCGCCACGGGCGAGCGCATGGTCGTGCACGAAGGCTCGACGTCGCGGCTGAACGCGGGCGACCGCCTTGTCCTCGGAGACGATACGGTGTTCATCGTTATTGAGGGAGCGCCAGGGGCGTAAAGCAAATAAATAGAGAGGGGCTGTGCCTGGGCGCCCTTATGGCCGCTTTCGGTCCTCTCTTGTGCAACCTTCGCGCAGGTAGGGCGGCGCGTGGCATGAAGTGCGCGCGTTTGGGCTATACTTTAGCGATATATTTCTATTGTCCCTCGCGATGTGCGCGGGGCTCAAAGCCACCGAAGGCGGCGCGCCGCGCGCCGCAGCCACTTGAAGGAGTGCCAGGCCATGCTTGATATTCGCTATGTTCGCGATAACCAGGAAGCCGTTGCCCAGGCAATGGCGAACCGCAATTTCCCATGGGATGCCGAGCTGTTCGCGTCGCTCGACGAGCAGCGTCGTGAGGCTATCTCCGCCGAGGAAAGCCTGCAGGCCGAACGCAATGCCGCTTCTAAGGAAATCGGCAAGCTCATGGGCGCTGGCAAAAAGGAAGAGGCCGAAGCTGCCAAGGAGCAGGTTCGTCAGATCAACGAAAAGCTCGCCGAGGCAAGCGCCAAGCGCGAGAAAGTCGACGCCAGGCTCAATGACATTTTGGTGGGATCGCCGAACATTCCGTGCGACGCCACTCCGGTGGGTAAAGACGAAAGCGAAAACCCCGAGCGCCGTCGCTGGGGCACGCCGCGCGAGTTCGATTTCGATTTCAAGCCCCATTGGGATCTTGGCACCGATCTGGACATCCTCGATTTCGATCGAGGCAATAAGCTTTCGGGCAGCCGTTTCACGGTGCTCGGCGGTGCGGGCGCTCGTCTTGAGCGCGCGCTCATCAACTATTTCCTCGATACGCACACGTCCCGCGGTTTCAAAGAATGGTGGCCGCCTATCGTCGTGAAGCGTCAGACCATGTTCGGCACGGGCCAGCTTCCCAAGTTCGAAGACGACGCGTATCACGTTTCCGGCGACAACTTCCTTATCCCCACCGCTGAAGTCGTGCTTACCAACCTGCATGCGGGCGAAGTGCTCGATGCTGCCGATTTGCCGAAGTGGTACACCGCGTTCACGCCGTGCTTCCGCGAAGAGGCTGGCTCTGCCGGCCGCGACACGCGAGGCATCATTCGCCAACACGAGTTCGACAAGGTCGAGATGGTGAAGTTTGCCACGCCCGAAGATTCCGATGCCCAGCTCGAGAGCATGACCGCCGAAGCCGAATATCTGCTGCAGCAGCTCGAGCTGCCCTACCGCGTTATTTCGCTGTGCACGGGTGACCTGGGCTTTTCCGCGCGCCAGACCTACGACGTCGAGGTGTGGCTGCCCAGCTACAACGCATACAAAGAAATTTCCAGCTGTTCGAACTGCGGCGACTTCCAGGCGCGTCGCGCAAACATCAAGTATCGCGACCCCGCGAACTTCAAGGGTACGCGCTACGTTCACACGCTGAACGGCTCGGGCTTGCCCGCGGGTCGCACGATGGCCGCCATTCTGGAGAACTACCAGCAGGCCGACGGCTCCATCAAGGTGCCTGATGTGCTCGTTCCCTACATGGGCGGCATGGAATACATCAAGGCCGAAGCGTAAAAACGCAAAGGCATACGAATGACCGAACCCCTTCGCGATGACACACGGGGCGCTGCGGCGCCCCCACCGCCTCCTCCGCCGAAATACGCGCCGGAGTTGTCGAGCCCTGCGCCCAGTGAGGAACTTCGGCAGGAAAGTGGAAGCGCACGAGACTCAGCTGCGTCACGGGCGAAGCTCAAGGCAAAGGGAAAGGCTCGCGGAGGCAAACGCGTGGTTACCGCTTCTACGATCGTTGCCCTGGTTGCCGCATGCATCGTTGTCGCCGCCTTGATTTTCGCGTTGTGGGCAATCGGCTTTGCGCAGAAGTCTCCCCTCGACACCCGTCTGGGTGATGCATTGTCGCAAAATTCGTCGAGTGCACGTTCGTCTTCGTCTGACGAAGCCACGAAAAACGACGAGGCGAAGCGAGCGACGGCCGATGCGCAGCAGGCTCTCAACGCGCTTGCTGCCGATGAGGATAGCCGGTTCCTCGATTGCGTGCAGGAATTCGTGGACGCATACGATTCCGTCGTTGACGAGAGGAGCTACTCGCTCGCCGATTTGGATATCGACGCCTCCGATTTGGCTCCGCGTTTGCGCTCGGAGTTCGAATGCAAAGTCGTCCAAGCTGATGTATACAACGGCATGGCTTGGGTCGATATCGATGTGACCTCGAAAAACATAGCGAGCGCGGTTGATTCGTTCGCTCGCGAGGTGGCGGGCGATGCCTTGTCGTATGACGATGAGGATGCTTATCGCGCACATTTGAAAGAAGCGCTGCTCGATTCGATCGACAAGCAAAAGCCGCGCACGGTGCGCGTGCTGCTTACGCTCGAGCAGGGCGATGATGGGTGGCAAGTTTCGCAAAGCGACGTGGAATCGCTGCTCGGTTCGGCATGGGGTTCATAGTGAATTTTAAGAAAGGGCTGCAGTAGGAATGGCCAAGTCTCGCTCGAACGATCCTCATGTACGTCCTTCCGTGCGTCAGCCCGCTTCGCAGTCCGCAAAAGAATTCCTTGAACCAGCCGATTCGTTTGACCTGGGGGACGATGCCTCCAGTGCCGAGGCGGCTGCGGGAGAGTGGCTTGGCCGCAAGGCTGCGGCGAAATCGCGCAAGAAAAAATCGCTGAAAGAAAAAACCGCCCGTGGCTCGGTTGCGGCTGCGGAGACGAAGGAATCGGCGCCTGCGCAGAAAGCTTCTGTCGCACACGATGCGGCGTTTCCGTCGAGCGGGGCCGAGTCGGGCCGTGCCGACGCGTCGTCTTCGTCTGGCGCAGATGCCCTCGCGAATTCCGCACCGGATGAGACGTGCCTCTCCGATGCGGGCTCGTCGCCGCGCAATCGTCCTTCGCGCAGGGGGTCAGTGGCAAAGCCCCACTCTTCGGAGCATCGCAATCGCATTCTTAAGATCGTCGCCGTATGCCTTGCGGCAGTGCTTGTCGCATGCGCTGCCGTGGCCGCATTCTGGGCGTGGGATACGTGGCTTCGCTTTGACGATTCGGCCGATATTCAGGGCGAATGGCTTACCGCCAACGGCACCGCGCTCGTGGTTATCGATGCCGAAGAAATCCATATGCCCGATTCGGTCGATTTCAAATACACCCTGGATACGAACAACAAAACGATTTCTTACGCGTTCGTCGACCTTACGGGCGGCGGCTCATACGAGTTTTCGCGAGATCGCGCGACGCTCACTATCACGGAGTCCGACGGGTCTCAAACGGTGTTCCAGAAATACTCCGACTCAACCGATGGGGAGCCTCGCGTGCTTTCGGCCGATGAAGCGGCGGCTCTTATGAATGCTGGTCAAAGCCAGGAAAATGCCACTGCTCAAGGTTCTGGTGATTCAAGCGAAATCACGGGTGAAGTATCGGCTGAAACTTCCGGTGAAGCAGCTAGTGATTCGGCCGCACAAACCGAAACGACCGGTGGGTCGGCATCTGCTGCCTCTTCGGCCCCCGCGTTAGATGAAGAGGAGAGTGCCAAAATCGCCGAAGCGCTTAACTCGAGCTCGGGCGATTTGTCTCCTGGGTCGAATGCCGTGCAGCCTGGCGCGATGAGCGCAGCTGCAGGAGCGTAGCCTTGTTCCCTCAACGAAAGCCGCCTGAATCTGCCAAAGCGCCCGAAGCTTTTCGGTGGGCGTGCCGAATCGTGGGCATTGAGGTTCGACCCGACCGTATGATCGCTTATGTGGAAGTATCCGATGAGCGATTCTGCTTTGCTACGCCGGCGCTCATTGCCGACCTTTTGCCGCGCTTTCCGAATATCCTGTCGCACACGTGCGTGAATGAGCGTGGCGAAACGTTTATGAGCGTGGCCGCAAACACGTCGATTCCCCATGTGCTCGAGCATTTGGTTATTGACGAGCAGGCTCGGCTTGATGAATCGACGAGCAAGGTGGTGTTTGTCGGCAAAACCGCATGGTCGAATCGTTCTGAGCGCAAAGCGTGCGTGCAAGTGAGTTATGCCGACGAGCATATTGCCCGCCAGGCGCTCGCCGTCGCGCAGCGCGAGCTGAACGACGCTTTGCTCGCGCGGGTTCGCTAGGCAGACGGTTTTTGCACTGGTGCTTTGTGCGCATGGCCTGGTTCGATGCTCATGTGTTTTGGGCGAACCCGGAAATCGCCTGGGTTTTTGCGCTGGTAGCGCGATATGGGGGGCGTCGACGGCCCTATGCGCCGTGCGCACCCCGTTTTCTGTGCGGCAGTCTTTCGCTTCAACATAACGGCAACGCTCGCGTTCGCGCGGGCGTTTTCTTTTATAATGGCGCCAATACGATAACAACGTCGTTGCGTGGCGGCGGCGCGTACTCGAGGAGGCAAATATGAACAACAAACTCGGTGTGTTCCTGGCGGGCGGATTGATTGGCGCGGGAGTCGCATTGTTCTACGCACCTCGCACGGGCGTTGAGACGCGCGCGATGGTGGCCGACAAGGCCCAGGCAATGTGGGGTCAGGCTCAGGGTCTGGGCGCACAGGTTGCGGTTGACGCTCAGCAGTTCTACGGCAATGCCGCCCAAAATGCCCAGCAGGTCTATGGCGCCGCCGCCGCTAATGCGCAGGCCGCTTACACGAACGTCGCCGCTTCCGCCCAGCAGGCGTACACCAACGTCGCTCAGGGTGCCCAGCAGGCGTATGTAGCCGCGTCTGATCGCGGCAAGCAAGCTGCCGACGCTATCGCCCAAGGCGCTCAGGCCGTTGCGGGCCGCGCGCACGAGGCGGCCGAGGGCGTGAAGCCCGTATTCGCCGAAAAGAACGATGAGCTGCGCGCGAAGATCGACGCCGCCCGCGAGCGCATTGCCGCCCAGGTGGCGAAAAACGCCGAGCAAGCATCCGCGAACGCTGGGCAGGTCGCAGAGGAGCTTCAGGCGGAGGCCGCTGTTGAGCAGGCCGTCGAGCAAGTCGAAGAGGCTGCTGAAGAAGAGCAGAAGGCAGAATAGCGCCGCAGCTACAGGAACAGCACAATGAAGGGTCGGCCTTGCGCCGGCCCTTTTCGCGAACGGAAGGGGAGCCGACATGGCTCGTAAGAAGCTGGTGACAAGCCACGATATTCGCAAGCTCCGCGTTGTGGGCGGCAAAAAGGGAACGAAGCGCATCGGTAAGGTGAAGTCGTGCGTATTCCATCCGACCGAGCGACGCTGCATTGGCTTTATAGTGAAGCGCCCCGATTTGCTCTGGATGTTTCACCGCAAAGATATCTTCGTGGCCCTTGGCGGCTTCGATTTCGCCGACGGCCGCATTCGGGTTAAGCCCGATGCGCCTACTTCGGGCCATGCGGTATGTCGAGCCATGGGGCTCGATTGGGATAAGTGCGTTTTGTGGGAAGGCCTGCCAATCATGACTGCCGACGAAACGGCGGTCGGCTTCGTGAGCAATATCACGTTCGATATCGAAACGGGCCAGGTCGAAGCCGTGGAGGCGAGCAACGGTGCTACGGCGAAGCTTCTTTTGGGAACGCTCGAGGTGCCGGCGAGCTACATTGCGGGCTTTAAGCGCGGCATGGGTGCCGATTTGGCCGTGAAGGAAGATTCGCGCGAAGCGGGCGAAGAGGTCGTGTTCAAGGGCGCGATTTTGGTCTCCGACGATGTGTGGGAGCTCTCTCCCGAAGGTGGTTGGGCCGAGGCCGCGGGCAAATTCACGGCGAAGGCTGGAGCTCGCGCGAAAGAGACGGCTGCCGCGGCGAAAGAAGCAGCTGTCGCTGCAAAGCCTAAAGTCGAGGCCGCAACGGCTGCCGCGGGTGCTGCGGTGAAAGAGGGCGCCGAGGGCGTTGGCCGCCAAGTGAGCGCGACCAAAGATGCATTTGGGGCATTTAAGGAAGAGTTCAGCAAGGCAGCCGCAGGCGAAGAGACCGAAGTGGGCGAAGAGGTCGCCGAGCGCGAATCGAAAACCAAGGGCATGTTTGCCGCCTTTAAAGAGGAATTCGATAAGGCCAAGGCCGGCGACGAGGATTCCGAGGAAGACGTCGAGGAAGAGTACGACGAAGGTGAGGCTCTGGTCGAGGAGGCCGACGAAGGCGAATACGAAGAACCCGAAGACGACGAATATGACGACGAATATGACGATGACGACGACGATGCCGACGAGGAGCCTTCTCGTAAAGACCCTGGCATAGGAGGCATGTTCGCCGCGTTCAAGAGCGAATTCGACAAGGCGGCGAAGGGCGAGTAGCTCGGTCGAACGAGCTCCGTTCCGGCGGCGCTCGGCTTTGATTCGCAGGAGCTATTGTTACGACAATCTAACGAAAATACGGCAAGACGGTGGCATTCGGGTTTTTCGCCTGGCGCCACCGTCTTTTGCGTCACAATGGCGTCAATGCGTTTGGGTGAGGCGCTTTGATGAAACTAGGTGAACCAGATGGCGATGAATTCGTCGGGCATGACTGGCAAGATTGCTCTGAAAAAAGAAGAGTTTCAGGAAAAGCGCGAGGAGCTTCAAGAAAAGCGCGAAGAGCATCGCGAGAAATACGAAGCGAAAAAAGAAGCCTTCAACGAAAAGTACGAAGTTCCCGTTTCCGAGCGTCCTTCTCTTGCTCGCCTGACCAAGGCCGATATTTTCAAATTGGTGGGTTTGGGATTGTTTTTTGTGCTTATGGCGGGCGTGTGCGTGCTTATCGCGCCGTGGATCGCCGAGCTATCCGAGCCTGACGGTTTGCAACGCGTAGTTGAAGATGTGCGCAACGCGGGCGTCGGCGGCGTGTTCATTTTGCTCGCCTTCCAATTCCTGCAAATTGTGGTGGCGTTCATTCCCGGTGAAATCGTGCAAATTGCGGCTGGCATGATGTATGGCCCGTGGATTGGCGCCCTCGTCGTGATTGTGAGCGCCGTGATTTCGAGCGCCTTCATTTTTGCGCTCGTGCATAAACTCGGCGCGCCGTTCGTTCGCGCGATGATTCCCGAGAAGTGGATGAGCAAACTCGAGCGCTTTGAGAATTCCGAAAAGCTCGACGTTATGGTGTTCGTTCTGTTCCTCATTCCCGGTTTGCCAAAAGACGTGTTTACCTATCTGGTTCCGCTTACGAATATGAGCATGCGCAACTTTGTGGTGCTCGCGAATGTCGGGCGCATTCCGGGCGTGCTCATTAGCACGCTTGGCGCCGACAAGCTTATCGAAGGGGATTACGGCCAAAGCGCCATTCTGTTTGGCATTGCGGCGGTTATCGGAATTCTTGCGATTTGGCAGCACGACCGTATTCTGCATGTCGCGGCAAAGCTTAGACTTTCTAAGAAGAAGGGCACTGGGCGGGAGAAATAAACGAATTCGGAAGATGCGTGGCGCGGTGCGGCGCACAGGGCCGGACTGCTACACTTGACGGGCTGGGTTGTCTAGCCCGTTTTTCGTTTTTGAAGAGGAGTGCGCGCTATGCGTTTGGTTTCATGGAATGTGAATGGCTTGCGGGCCGCGGTGAAGAAGGGTTTCGAGGATTCAGTGCTCGATTTGGACGCCGATGCGATTTGCCTCCAAGAAACGAAATTGCAAGAGGGCCAGATCGATCTTGATCTTCCTGGCTACCTGCAGTTTTGGAGCTATGCCGAGAAGAAGGGATACTCGGGAACTGCGATTTTTACGCGTCGCGAGCCGCTGCGCGCGCTTCGCGGTTTGGGAGTGCCTGAACTTGATACCGAGGGGCGCCTCGTCGCGTTGGAATTCCCCGAGTTTTGGCTCGTTGATGTGTATACGCCGAACGCGCAAGATGGTTTGGCTCGTATAGACCATCGTATGGCCTGGGACGATGCGTTTCGTGATTTCTGCAAGGGGCTTGAGGCCGGCGTGATTCCTGCGGGCGTGCCCGTGCAGGCGCAGGGGGCGGGCGAGGGACATGTGTGCGTCGCCGAGCTTCCGCGCACGGGGGCCGATGAGATTGCGCATCCGAAACCCGTGGTCATGTGTGGCGACTTCAATGTGGCGCATGAGGAAATCGACTTGAAGAACCCCAAGACAAACCGCGGCAATGCGGGCTTTTCCGATGAGGAGCGTGGCAAATTCACCGATTTGCTCGATGCGGGGTTTGTGGATACGTTCCGCACTCTACATCCCGATTTGGAAGGTGCGTATTCGTGGTGGAGTTATCGCTTCAATGCGCGCAAGAACAATGCAGGTTGGCGCATTGACTACTTCTTGGTGAGCGAGGCTCTGCGAGCCTCGGTTGAGGATGCCGCCATCCATAACGAGGTTTTTGGCAGTGATCACTGTCCTGTGTCGCTCGATTTGAGGCTGTAGAAAAAATTTCAAATAGGGCTTGACCGCGTTTTTGAAACTCGTATAATAATTACCCGCTGGTTCGACAACAGCCAGTTAAATGGGCGGTTAGCTCAGGGGGAGAGCACTACCTTGACACGGTAGGGGTCACAAGTTCAAATCTTGTATCGCCCACCATTTATATATGCGGACATGGCTCAGTTGGTAGAGCACCACCTTGCCAAGGTGGGGGTCGCGGGTTCGAGCCCCGTTGTCCGCTCCAGAAATTTTACAGCCGAGGCAAACGCCTCGGCTGTTTTTTGTTTTCGAGCACGGAGCGGGGCTCGAACCGATGAGGTGGAATTCCGTCAAGAAAACCGCCCAGTGGGCGGTTTTGTGCCAGCTGGCGTATAATCATGCAATTATGGATTTGCGAGCCTACAAAGAAACCTTGAACAGCCTGAAAACTCCCATGCAGGGGGTCTTCGTCGTTGTGCTGTGCACGGTGGCTTTTGTCGTTTGGCTTGGTGTGCTTGTCGTTATCACGAAGCTGTTGATGGGTTAGCGCGCTATGTGGCAGAAATTCTCATTCTATGACTTCCGCGTGATCGCGCACTATTTGGGCGTGCTCATGATGTTTCTTGCTGCTGCTGAATGCGTCCCGTTTGCTGTGGCCGTTGTGCTTGGCGAGTGGCAGCCGGCGTCGCATTATTTGTTCGGCATGGGCGTCGCGCTCATCGTCGGTTCGCTTTTGCGCCTTATTCTCCCCAGTCCTGGCAAACTCACGCCGAAGCAGGCTTTGGCCGTTACGGGCTTTGCATGGCTTGCGTTGGCTCTTTTGGGGTGCATACCTTTATATATGTCGGGCCATTATGGCAGCATGCTCGATGCGGTGTTCGAGGGAATGAGCGCGTGGACCACGACGGGCTGTTCGTTGGTGCAAGATATCGACCATATGTCGATCGCCGATAATACGTGGCGCTTCACCATGCAATGCATCGGCGGTCAAGGCGTTGTCGTTATCGCTTTGTCGCTGGGCTTGTTCGGGCGTGCGGTTGATTCGTCTTTGTATTCCTCTGAGGGCCGCAGCGAGCACGTTATTCCTAACATCATGCAAACGGCTCGCTTCATCGTGCGGTTCTCGATGGCGACCATTGTCATTGGCACGATTCTGACCACGGCGGCGTGCCTCTTCATTGGCATGGCGCCCGTGCGCGCGTTCTTCAACGGTCTTTGGCTCGCTGTTGCTTCGTTCAATACGGGCGGCATGACCTCGATGTCGACGGGCATTATCTATTACCATTGCGCGCCGCTCGAGATCGTCATTATGGTGCTTATTCTTTTGGGCTCCATTAACTTCACTCTGCATAGCGAGGTATGGAAGGGACATATCGAGCATTTCTTCCGCGATATTGAGATTCGCACGCTTGTCGTGTGGCTGAGCGTGATTCTGGTTGCGTTTGTGGCGACGCTGTGCGCGGCGAAGGTCTACGACGACCTGCCGACGCTTTTGCGACGGGCCGCATTCACCGTTGTGGCGGCATTCTCTTCGACGGGCTTCCAAACCATTAGCGTGAACCAAATGACCACGGTGATTTCGAGCGGCGCTCTGCTTATCATCATCTTCTGCATGGCGGTTGGCGGCTCGGCTGGATCGACTACGGGTGGTATCAAGGTGCTGCGCATCGGTGTTCTGGTCAAGGAATTGGTCGCCTATATCAAAGATTTGCTCGCCCCGGCTTCGGCGCGACAGGTGGTTATGTACTACCACGTTGGCCGCCGTCCCCTTTCCCACGATTTGGTTCGCGCAAACCTCGTGGTGTTGCTGCTGTATGGCGTGGCATTTCTCATTACGACCATCGTTACGGTCACGTTCGGCTATGCCGCCGCGCCTTCTATGTTCGAATCGGTATCTATGGTGTCGAACATCGGCATGTCGTGCGGCATCATTCAGCCTGGCATGCCCGACCCGTTGAAGGTGCTCTATATCGTCGATATGTGGGCCGGCCGTCTTGAATACGTAACGCTCATCGCACTGCTGGTTTCCATTATCGCATCCATTCGCCCGAGGAGGAGAATCCGTGCACGTTAGCGCAAACAGGCTATCGCGAACTGCTTTGGCTGCGGCTCTTGCTGCCGCTGTGGCCCTGGCGCCCGCAGGTGTTGCGTTTGCCGTCGATGGCGATGGCAGCTCGGCTGGATCGGTGTCGAATTCCGATTCAACTGCTACAGCCGACAAAAAGGATGTGTCCAAGGCACGCGTCGATGCCGCTGCCGCCGATGCCGATGCCGCAAAGGGCGAAAGCAACAATGGGGAGGCGCCCAAGCCCGTCGACAACCCCGATAATTCGATTGATGATGGGCAAACCTCCGACAACTCGTTTCTCTATGATGCGTCCATCGCCGATTTGGCTGGCGCCGATTCGTACTACGACAAACAAACCGTGCAGGTGACGGGCGAGGTGGTGGGTGAAGCCATTGCTGTGACGGGCGACGCCGACCATGCGTGGATTGTGCTGCGCGACTCCGATACAGGCTCGACCGTTACTGTATTCGTGCGTCGCAGCGATTTGCGCAAGATCGACACCTATGGGACATACGGTACGACGGGAACCACTCTGCGCGTTCGGGGCATGTTCAATCTGACATGTTCTCAGCATGAAGGCGAAAGTGACGTGCATGCTCAGGTGGTAAATGTGGTTTCGGCCGGCTATGAACATAAAGACGTCTTCAATGTCGAAGATTTCGTGCCCGGCGTCGTTGCTTTGGCTGTGGGCATCGTTTTGGCGCTCGTATTTTGGCGCATGCGGGAAAGGTCGCGTTAATTAATGCTTATGCAAGGAACTGTGATCAAACTTGACCGCGGCTACCCGCTCGTTCGCTTGAACGACGGGCGTGAGCTTCGCTGCGAGCACGCAACGGCTTTGGTGAAGGGCGCCGACGTGCGCGCGACAACGGGCGATATCGTCGACGTGTCTGCGCCCGATGGCCACGATAAAGGCATCATCGAACGCGTGCATGACCGCAAGCGCGCTTTCGTGCGCAAAGATCCGACCGAGCGCATGGAGCAGCAGGTGCTTGCGGCGAATTTCGATACGGTTATCGTGGCTGAGCCTTTGGTGGGCATCAATGTGCGTCGGCTTGAGCGCGAGCTCGTTTTGGCCCATGAGAGCGGTGCGAGCGTTGCTGTCGTGCTTACCAAGGCTGATTTGGCGGAAACCGAAGTCGAGCTTGCTCAGGCGCGCGATTTGGTTGAGAAAATCGCCCATGGCACGCCTGTTTTGGTAGTTTCTGCCGAAGACCTCCAAAGCGTTGAGGGGGTGCGCGCCCTGATTCCGGAAGGCCGCGTCGCCGTGCTGCTGGGAAAAAGCGGCGTCGGCAAATCGAGCTTGGTGAACCTGCTGGTTGGAAGCGATGTGCAGGCAACGGGCGCCGTTCGCGAGGGCGATGGCAAGGGTCGCCACACGACGGTTTCTCGCGAAATGATCGCGATTCCTGGCGCTGGCAGCGTTGTCGATATGCCGGGCGTGCGCGGTCTTGCCTTGTGGGATTCTGATGCGGGCATCGAAGCTGCATTCGTCGATGTAGAGCAGCTCGCCGAACAGTGCCGATTCCGCGATTGCCGACATGAAGCGGAGCCTGGATGTGCGGTGCGCGCTGCTGTGAAGTCGGGTGAGCTTCCCAAGGAGCGATATGACAGCTATCTTCGTTTGCGCGGCGAGGTTCGTGAGGCCAAGAAGCGCAATGAAGAGGCGAAGCGCATTCGTTCGCGCAAGGGTCATCCTCGTCGATGGAAGGGATAAAGCGCAGGTCGCTTTCGTGGCACCCCTATTCCTCCATCTTCAAATCTCTACTCATATGAGCAAAAATACACATGTTCGTCGTGTGAGTTGATGACGTTATCAGGCGGTTTTTAACATTCAGCCCTAGAATGTTCCGCTATGGAAACTTTTGCTGAAATACTCCCGCATGCTTTCGAGCATGCATTCATCGACACCTTGAAGCTCGTGCCGTTCCTTTTCGTGACCTATCTCGCCATGGAAGCGCTCGAACACTACGCGAGCTCGAAAAGCATCGTCGCCGTTCGTCGCGCTGGCACCGCAGGTCCCGTTATAGGCGCGCTTCTGGGCGTGGTGCCGCAGTGCGGCTTTTCCGCCGCTGCCGCGACGCTGTATTCCGCGCGCGTTATTACCCTGGGCACGCTCTTTGCCGTATTTCTTTCTACGAGCGATGAAATGCTGCCCATCATGATTGCCGCGCAAGCCCCAGCGGGGTTCATTGCTGAGGTTCTCGCGATTAAGGCCCTTTGCGGCCTTATTGCCGGCTTTGCCATTGATGTGGTGCTGCGGCTTCGCCACCATGCTGTAGAAGCGATGCGTATCCGCGATTTGTGCGAGCGCGACCACTGCGGCTGCGATGATGAAGACGATGCGCCGTCCGCGCTTTCCGATGCATGCCAAAAGCATGAGGAAAGCGCCGCTAACTGCATTGATAATTGGGGTGCCGAGCATTCGAACGAAGAAGAACGTGGGGCCGAACTTGCGTGCGCTTCCGACGAGCGACACGAGCGCGACCACGCTCACGACTACGATCGCGGGCATGACCACAGCCGCGACCACGTCCATGCCCACAATCGCTCGCATGGACATGCTCACGGCTTCGGTGCTATCGCGAAGAGTTCTTTAGTGCATACGTTACAGGTCACGCTGTTCGTATTCCTGGTTTCCCTTGCGCTTGAGATTGTTATCGACGGCGTTGGAGAAGACGTGCTCGCCTCGTTCATTTCCGCGAATTCGAACCTTTCCGTAGTGGTTTCGGCAATTGTGGGCCTTATTCCCAATTGCGCCGCGTCAGTTGTTCTTACCGAGCTGTATTTAGAGGGCGCCCTTTCCACGGGAGCCATGCTCGCTGGATTGTTGGTAAGCGCGGGCGTTGGCCTGCTTGTTTTGTTCCGCGCGAACCGTCCCATGCATGAGAATTTCCTTATTGCCGCGGGCTTGGTCGCATGCGGCGTGGTGTTCGGATTTATTGTTGGAGTATTCGGGATTGCGCTTTAGTCGAATTTTCGTCGAACTGCGTCTTTCGGCGAAATGATATGGACAATTATTCGGAAGCTGTTTAGTATAATCGTTCAGTTGAAAGGGCGTTTCTGGCGTTCGTTATTGCATAGGGGGTTGCAATCGTTCGTCGGCCGTTAGTGGCTTTTTGGCGCTCTTTTATCATGTAAACGGTATTGTTTCAATGCGGGGGGTTTATTCAGAACCGCTAATACTATTGGAAAACTGTTTGCATGTAATAAGGTCTGTGTCGTCGCATGCTTCGGCGAGGCGCGACATAGGGGAAATACTAGACGATGAAGGGAGGTCGGCTTCGTTGCGTGGCGAAACCGAATCCCAAGGAGTTCGCTTGAGCTCCGCCCAAAAAAGAATTCTAGGTTACATTTCGGCGGAAACGACGCTGTCCGACGGCGTGCGCTGCTCGAAAAAGGAGCTCGCTAAGCAGGCAGGCTGTAGCGTGCAAACCGTCGACAGGGCGATTTTCCGCTTGCGCAAGCTTGGCCTTGTCGAAGTTGAAGAGTGCCATGCCGAGTCCGGCGCGCAAACGGCGAACCTTTATCGTGCCAAGCGCTAGCACCACCTGGACTTTTTGCCTATAATTCGGCTTAATTGAAGATTTGCCTGCCCTCACCCCCGGGTGAGGGGCAAAAATGGCACCTGCATCGTTTCGTTAGGGGTCGCTCTTTGGTGAGCGATAGAAACGCTGCGGGTGCCATTTTGCTCAAGAGCGAATTCGTTTTGCGCCGCCCGCGCGGCGCGCAGGAATAAGGAGGCAACACCATGGCGAAACTCGATGCTGGCATGACGCGAGAAGCGGCATTCGATTTGCTGCAGGAGCACAACAAAGACGCGTTCCACATTGAACACGGCGAAACGGTTGAGGCGACCATGCGGTATTTCGCACGTGAATTCGATCCCGAGAATGAGGAGTTTTGGGGCATCGTGGGTCTTCTGCACGATCTCGACTGGGAAGAGCATGACGACGAACCCGAGATGCACACGCTGTATGCCACGCCGCTCATCGAAGCTGCCGGGGGGTCGCCCGAGCTCATTCGCGCGATTCAGAGCCACACGAGCGACTTCAATCCCGACTTGCCCAAGCCGGAGCTGCAGATGGAGAAGATCCTGTTCGCGACCGAGGAGCTTACGGGCCTCATTGGCGCGGCGGTCATTATGCGTCCCAGCAAGAGCGTGATGGACTTCGAGGTGAAATCGCTGAAGAAGAAGTTCAAGGACAAGCGCTTTGCTGCCGGCGTGAATCGCGATGTGATTCGTTCGGGCGCCGAGATGCTCGGTTGGGAGCTGGACGAGCTGTTCGACCGCACCATCAGGGCCATGCAGAGCTTCGCGCCCGATCGCGATACCTTTAAGCCTGCTGAATAACGAACAAGGCCGCCCGATAGGGCGGCCTTTCTGCTCCGTCGTTTTATTCTTCCACCGGCTGGCCCGAGAAATTGAGGCTTCCCGTGAGTGCGCGCGCTGCGGTTTCGTCGAAATCGTCTTTATCGAAGGCTTCGATTGCGCTGAAGGCGATGGCTTTCGTGCCGTCGAAAATATCCCAGAAGCTTTGCGTGCTCACTTCGTGGGTATACGGGTTTTCCCAGGGGTGGCGCATGCGATTGTCGAAGTCGCTCACGCGTGTGGCATTGTCGCGGTGCGACATGGATTTATAGAACGAGAATTGCCTGTTCAGGACGCGCGTTTCAATGACGTTGAGCGCGCTTTGCATGGTTCCGTTCGGCGAGTAGAACAAGCGCTGCATTCGGCGGAAATCGTGCACGGCGGAAACGAACAGGTCGACGGGCGGGAATGTACGGTACACCTTCATCGCGACGAAGGCGTACATTTTCCCGATGGTTTGCAGGGTGCGCTCGCTCGCGTGGAGCGCTTCTTCGAAGGGGCGGTAGGAGCGAATGGTGCGCCCCAGTTTGCTGAACAGCACCATTTCGTCGTATTCTCGTTCGATTTCAGCATGGACTTCGTTTTCCTGGCTGCGGTTGAGCCCGTCGATGCCTGCGTCGCAAATGGCGTATTGCTGGCAATACACGAGCGGATGCATTGCTCGGTCGAGCGAATAATGGCACAGAAAGCCCAGCGCATAGGCGCGACCCACGGGCAATTCGTGTTCCTCGAGCACCTGTAGGCTTTCCTTCAGCGCGGCGATGAGTTTGCTGGGGGCGTTGTGGTGCATGGCGCTGCCCAGTCCGAAGAATTGCTTCATGCTCGGTGAAAGAACAAGGTAGAACAGCGGGTCGGGGCCTTGGTTGCCCAGCAAGAACGCATCTTTCTCGTCAATCGATTTGCCGATGACGTGCGAATGCGCGGCATAGACGTCTTGGCCGAAGAAATCGTGGGTAAGAATTGCAGGCATGATGCCTCCCTTTCGGAAGTATGGCGCGGGGCGTTTTACGGCGAATTGACGTTAAGCCGCCAATACGCGCGTCCCAGTGTAGACCCCATGATATACAATCGTTTGAGCGTTTTTTCCGCAGCGCCCAGAACTTTACGCAAGTTGTTATTTTGGGCGTCCCTCCCACGAAAAAAAGGAAGCACGCATGTCCGCAATAAAATTGACGAAGCGCGAGAAGAGCTGGATTGTCTACGACGTTGGCAACTCGGCATTCGTGCTGCTGGCGTCGACCCTTATCCCCATTTACTTCTCGGCGATTGCCGACCCCGGTAGCTCTGTTGTAGTGGCCTGGGGCTATGCAACCACGGTGGCGTCGCTTTTACTCGCGTTGCTCATGCCGTTTTTGGGCAGTATCGCCGACTTGAAGGGCAACAAGAAACGCTTGCTCGTGGGCTCCATTGGCACGGGCGCCGTGCTGCTCGCATGCATGGGCATTCCTGGCAACGCGATGGTGTTCTTGGTGATGTACGTGGTGGCGACCATCATGCTTAACGCGTCGCTCGTGTTCTACGATGCGTTCCTTATTGACGCGACCGATTCCGAAGACCGCTACGACGAGGTATCTTCGCAAGGCTATGCATGGGGCTACATTGGTTCGTGCGTGCCCTTCATCATTTGCCTCGTGCTCGTGCTATTCGGCGAGAACTTCGGCCTCGGCCAGCTCGACGCCATTCGCATTTCCTTTGTGATTACCGCTGTGTGGTGGGTCGTTTTCAGCGTGCCCGTGCTGAAGAACGTGCACCAGACGCATTACAAGGAGCGCACCGAGCACCTGTTCCGCGACGCACTCGTGGGCTTGTGGGCCACGGCGAAGCGCATTTTCGCCGACAAGCGCGTGTTCATGTTCATGCTCGCGTTCTTCTTCTATATCGATGGCGTGCATACCATTATCACGATGTCGACGAGTTACGGCACCGATTTGGGCATCGGCTCAACCCAGCTCGTGCTTGCGCTGTTGGTCACGCAGTTCGTGGCGTTCCCCTCGGCTATCGCGTATGGCCGCCTGGCGGGCAAATTCGGCACGAAGCGCATGCTGCTCATTGCGATTTTCGCGTATTTCTGCATCACGTTGTTCGCGGCGTTTTTCCTGCGCTCCGCCACGGAGTTCTGGGTGCTTGCCGTGTGCGTCGGTTTGTTCCAGGGCGGCATCCAGGCCCTTTCGCGCAGCGAGTTTGGCAAGCTCATTCCGAAGGAACATGCCAACGAATACTATGGCTTCTTCGATATTTTCGGCAAGTACGCAACGGTGCTCGGCACGCTGCTCGTGAGCGTTTTCACCCAGATTACCGGCAATTCCTCTATCGGCGTGCTCAGCATTGCCGTGCTGTTCATCATCGGTTTCGTTCTTATGACGAAAGTTCCCGAGAAGTAGAATCCGCATCGTTCGCGCGGCGTATGCAACTTACGAAAACATAACGCTCATTTAACAGGTGGGCGGCGGCTTAAGGCCGTCGCCCTTTTTCGTTATAGTATGGCCCCAGCACATATTTCGGGCATCGCGAATATACGCGATACGCCGTTTTGAAAAAGGAGAGAGGTTATGGCTGAAGAGGCGAAGAATTCGGCGGCTGCGCATGCTGCTGAAATTGAGGTGCTCAAGCGTCAAATCGAAGAAATGAACAAGCGCCTCGAGGAACTTTCCGCGACCACGAGCGCGGGCGCGCCTGCCGAGGGCGATTCTTCTGCTTTGGCTGCTTCGGCTGAGGTTGCCGAGGTTACCGAGGTCGTCGAACCCGCGATTTCATCCGAGGCGCCCGCTGCCGATTCGGGCATGACGGGGTCTTTCGTTGCCGAAACCAACGCCTCCGCGGTCGAAGCGGTTCCCGCCCTCGCCCCCAACGTGTCGACCGCCGCGCCAGAGACTTTCGAGGCTTTCCCGAACACCCCGCCGATTGAGAAGGTCGTCGATGACGACGGCAAGCCGGTCGATCCCGCCTATGTTGCGGCTGCCGTTGCCGATTTCATGCCCACGTCGCAGCCTCCCAAGCCGGCGCCTCCTGTCTTCAATGGCGCTCCCTATGGGCAGCAAGGTGCGGCGTCGCAGCAGCCTGCCGGCCAGCCGCAGCAATCCTATGCGCAGCCTGGTTATGCCGCTCAGCAACCTTATGCTCAGCAGCCGGGTCAAGCAGCGTACTATTCGCAAAGCAATGGCTATTATGCGTCGAGCCAAGGTGCCTATCAGGTTCCCTACCAGCAGCCGCTCGTGCATACGAAAGACCATGTTGCCGCAGGCCTGCTTGCGATTTTCTTGGGCGTGTTTGGTGTGCATAAGTTTTATCTGGGCTATCACACCACGGGTTTCATTATGTTGGGCGTGACTATTTTGGGCAGCCTGCTCACGATCGGCATTGCAGCGGGCGTGGTATGGCTCATTGGCGTTATCGAGGGCATTATTTACCTTACGAAGAGCCAGTCGGAATTCGAGCAGCTGTACGTATTCAATAAACGTGAGATGTTCTAGCGTTAATCAGGTAAAACGTCGAATGACATGCCGAATGCGGCGGCCGCTGCAAGCACTGCGATGATTGCAACGAAGGCGATAAGAAGGGCGCGTTTGCCAGCGCTCTTCTTTTTTTGGTCTTCGGCGTAATGGACCGATTCCGCAGAGGCGGGCTTGGCGCCATTAATGGGTGCGGGGGCGATGAACTCGGTAATGTCGGGGCTTTTCGCCTCAAAAGGCGTGGGGTCGCAGAATTGAGCGGGGTTGGCATCGGGATAGAGAGCTGCAAGCGCGGCGATTTCGTCAGATTTTTCCTGCTCGAGGGCCGCTTTTTCGGCGCCGAATCCGGGGAGTATCGTCGTTTTGTCCGACGGTGCGGCAAGGGGAATCACGGTCGTCTTGCTGGACGATGCGGCAAGGGGAATTACGGTTGTCTCGTTCGACGAGCTGTTCGGGGCGTCGAGCTCGGCCGAGTTCGAGCCCTGAGCTTCTTCAATCTCGTCGTGATCGTTTTCGTCGGCGGATTCCGATATGCCGTGTGCTTGCTCGCTGGATTGGTCTTCCGCTGATGTTTCGTCTGGACCGCTTTCGTTGGCCGTCGCGAACGCGTCGAGGGCATCTTCGATGAGACCCTCTTCAATGGCAAGCTCTGGTGTGTCGAGGTTTTTCTCGCTGGAGCTGGTTGTGGGGGCCTCTTGAATTTCGATGCCGAATCCTTCTTCGTCGATGCTTCCGCTGTTGGCGGCAACGATATTTTCTGCATTGTCGGCGGGTTCGACTTTCTTTCCGCACATGAAGCAGAATCGTGCTTCATCGGGGAGTTTTGTGCCGCAATAAACGCAAAACATCGCATAACTCCTTCGCAATGAATTTTCTAAGCCCATGGGTACTTTCGTGAATGAGCCCATTGTAGTGCGCTCGGCTTTCGCTCGCTGAAAAGTCGCGAAAAGCGCAGCGACGAAGAGAGAGCCTCCCGTTTTGTCGCAGTTGTCGTTGTGGGTCTATTCGAGCGTGATAAATAGGGTGAGCCTATGGATAAAGGCGAATTCGTCTCGCTTTGCGATTAGAGGGGCACATTTGGTGCACGTGCTGCGACCTTCGACTATATTAAGGACATGTCGTTATGCGTCGCTGATGGGGCGGCGTTTTGGAATGGAGGAAGCATGCTGAGTGATTCCGAAAAAGCTCTCGCGGAAATGATGGCCGCGCAATTCATGGACAAGGGTGACGCTGCTGCCGTCGAACCCGCGGAAGGCACGGTGAAAATCACGTTCTTCGAAAAGGGCAACACCGTCGATGGCTCCATTGAGGGCATTGCTTCGCGCATGCAGTTCGATGGCTGTTTCGCGATTGACGAATATATGATTCAGCGCAAAGACGGCACACCGGTCGACGCTGGCTTTGGCGCCGACTTCAACGACGCGGGCGGTCCGGTGGCGTCGTGGGTATGGTTCTCGCGCCCCGTGAACGGTCCAGTGAGGGCGAAATTCGAAGAGCGTTTCAACGGCACGTTCGACGAAGAGGGCCTGCGCATGGACATTCCTACGGATGATTTCCTCGCCTTCGCCGATTCGGGGGCATGGAACGCATTCGCGGTGGAAGACGACGAAGACAATCAGGTTTTGTTCGAATAAACGCAGCCTTCTCGTTGAATAAGGCTTAAAAAGCCCGGGATGAAGATTCATTCCGGGCTTTTTGCGTTCGAGATGCAGATCGATGGAGCGCATGACGAAATGCAGGTTTAGCGTTGGAGCGCGGTTTAATGCTGGCGCGGAGCTTTTGTATCTGCGACGCGGTTTGGCGCGGGCGTGCAAAAGGACGCGAATTCGGTGCGGATGCGCGTCTTCGTAGCTTATTTTGCTTGCAACCGCTTTGTTTTGCGGCGTTTATGGATAAGGGCGCCCGCCAGCACGACAAACGCGGCGAAGCAGGCCAGCGCAGCAGCAGCTACGTAAGGGAGCACGGCCCGATAACCGATTTTTCCTTCCTTGGGATTCGCGATAATCTGAAATGTCGCGTGCGTGTCGCCAGCGCAATTGCCGATGCCCTTCACCATGAGCGTCGCTGTGCCTTCGTTCACGTTCTCGGAATAAGACACCTCGTAATCGACGCCCTTTACAAGGGTGCGCCCGTCGAGCTTCACGACGGGGTCGGGCTCAATGGGATAGCTTGTGCGTACATGGTCGGGAATCATGTCGATGGTTGCGTTCGCCAAGTCGGCCGGAAGAATCACGAAACCCGTTTCCACGATGCCCGTATAGTCGCCTGCGCCGGTGATGGTTACGTGCACGGTGCCGGGATTGATCAGGTCGCCATCGAATTGCACGTTGAAATCGACGCCCTCGCGAAGTGACGTCTCGGTTTTCTTGCCATCTTTGACCGAGTCAATGCGCAGAGTGACTGTGGGACGCTTTTCGGTGCCGTCATACATCATATCTTGCAGGCCCTGAACGCGGGCAGTGGCGATATCGGTCGCTTCGAGGGCTTCGAGGGTCTTTTTCGCCTGGTCGTATGTTGAAAGTGCGGGGCCAAGCTCTCCGCGTATAGAATCGGCAGCGGCGGAGATGGCGTTGCGGGAAGTTGTGGCGTCATCGCCTTCGGCGTCGTCGGCGAAGGCCGCGGGGGTGAACATGGTGGTGCTCAACACGAGCGCGCATGCGGCACCGGCAAGGGCGCGGGCGGGTTGTGGCATGGTCACCTCCTTAGGAATTCTGCAAGTATTCAGTGCGATTGATTATAGCCTGCCTATGAGAGTTCATCATGGTAAGCTGTGCGGGTATCACGAGAAGTTCCAAGGGGGAATGGCATGCATACATTCAATACGCGCGGCACGTGCTCGCGCCAAATCAATTTCGACATCGTCGACGGCAACGTGCACAACGTGAGTTTCGTCGGCGGCTGCGACGGCAATCTGAAGGCTATCTCAAAGCTCATCGAGGGCAAGCCTGTCGATTGGGTTGTTTCTGTTCTTGAGGGCAATACCTGCGGTCGTCGCACCACGAGCTGCGCCGATCAGCTGACACAGGCCTTGAAGGCTGCCGAAGCGGGCGAAATCTAACCGGAACGCATTCGTCGTTTCATCAAAGGAGGGGAGTGAGCACCGGGCTCGCTCCCCTCCTTCCTTTTCCGTGCCTGTTAAACGCTACGAGCATTTAACAGGTTGCGAGTTGCGATGCGCGCCGCTTCCGCGACTAGAGTGTTGAGAAGGCTGTGAAGTTTTTCAGGCGCACGTCGGCGAGGGCTTGGCATGCTTTCGCGTCGCCCGCGCTGGCCGGTTCGTCGATGAGCATCACGGGGAAGGCGGCCGCATGCGCCGTTTCGATAGCGTGCAGCGAATCTTCGAACACAAACGTGGTTTCGCGCGGGGTGCCAAGGTGCGAAAGCGCCAGCTCGAAAATGTCGGGCTCGGTTTTGCTTGCGCCCACTTCAGCGCAGGTGAACAACGCCGAGAAATATTTAAGAATATCGAGTCGTTCGAGGGCCGCAAGCGCGCAGTCGCGACGCGTGGCGGTTGCGACGCACATGGCGACACCCGCGTTGCTCAGCGCCTCAAGCATGTCGACAACGCTCGGCTTGCATTGGATGCAATCGCGGTAGGCGAATTCAATGCCGCTCATCACGCCCGTGCATATTTCTTCAATCGACTGCTCAAGCTCGTAGGTTTCCTTCATGTAGCGCGCCGAACCCTCCATGGTAAGGCGCTTGAAGTGATAGCGAATATCTGGCTCGGGCGTTTTGCCGAGTGAGCGAAGGTAGCGCTCGCCCAAGTCGTCCCACCAAGGCATGGAATCGAGCAGGGTTCCGTCCAGATCGAAAATCGCGCCATGAGCGCACTGTGGGGCGCTTGGCCACATGACGCCGTGCGCCGTTTCGATGACGGTTTCATTTGCGAGTTCCGCCGCTGCCGCCGACGTGTTCGCCCCAATGAAGTCGAGGGTAGAAATGCTGCCCAAGTTCGCTCCTTACATAATGGACGTAGCCGCAATAACAATAAAGCAGGTGAGCAGGCCCGATACCGCAATGGCCACGCCGCTCATGGCTCCTTCGAGTTTGCCCATTTCCAGGGCCTTCGCCGTGCCTACCGCGTGGCTGCACGTGCCAATGGCCACGCCCTGGGCCACCTTGTTCTTAATGTGGAACAGATTGGCCAGCATAGGCGAGAAGATGGCGCCCATAACGCCCGTGGTCATGACGGCCGCCATGGTGATAGACGCCGTTCCGCCCAGCTCTCCGGTCACGGCAAGCGCGATGGGAGCGGTGGTCGATTTCGGCAGTGTGGAAAGCGCCACTTGGTCGCCCAGGCCGAACAGCTCGCACAGTCCGTATGCGCTCACCATGGAAACGGTGGATCCTACCAAGCATCCTATGAAAATCGGCAGGAAATTGCTCTGCAGAATCTTGCGTTGTTGGTAAATGGAAAACGCCAACACAGCAGTGGCGGGGCCGAGCATGGACGAAATGAGCGTTGCTCCCTTTTCGTACGAATCGAGGGGGATGTTGAATACGGTAAGGCCGATCATGATGATGGCCACCGTGACGAGCAGGGGGTTGAGGAGCGGGGAATTCGTTTTGCGGTTAAGCCACACGGCGAACGCGAACACGCCAATGCTCAGCGCCAGGCTTCCTCCTGCTTCAAGAACCGATGCGAAATCCATGGCTATTCTCCTTCGGTTTCGGTCGCGAACACGCCACGCAGATGGACGTCTTTGCCGGCACGTTTGCCTGCAATGTATTTCTGCAAGCGTCCAACAAGAATTACCGTGAGCGCCGTGGAGAGGAACACGAGCACGGTGGTGATGATGCACACGAGTGCGAACCAGCCGATGCGGTCGCCGATCATGGGGAGGCATCTTAGAATCGTGACGCCCGCGGGAATGAAGAATACGGGCATGTATTTCAGCAGGAAGCTTGATACGAGTTCGATTTTGCTCTCGTCAATCATGCCTGAGATAAGCAGCGAGAGCAGAATACCCATGCTGCAGATGTTCGCAGGAACCTCGACGGGCAAATGGACCGAAACCGCTTCGCCGATGTAGCAAACGCCGGCAAGGAAGGTCAGCTGAATGAAGAAAAGCGTAAGTCGCTTGCTGTGGAATTTGATGCGTTCTCGCATGGGTGAGTCATCTCCAGGCTTTCGGTAAAAGGGGTCGCCATCGTACACCCGCATGGGGCCGCTCCTGGAAATGTGAAAAAACGTCCATGGCACTTTGGCAGCATCTTCACGTTTTGCAAAGTAGCCTTCAAAAGTTGAATTTCATTTTTGACCTGCGCTTTGCGTGGGTTTTACGTTCATGCGACATGATGATTCCAGCGAATTGGACTTTTCCCGCGCTCGTCGAAAGGGGTTTGATTCTTTCGCGAAACTCTCGCGGCGAGCATACGATAGGAGCTTTTGCGTTTGCGGAAAGGGGTCTGTCATGGAGCTCGCGATTTTGCTTGTGGCGCTCGTGGTAACGCTCGCCGTGTGCTTTGCGGCGCTTCGTTTGCTTGCCTATGAATTTGATTGCGTGTGCGGTCCGAGCGCCAATGGACGTCAGCGTGCGCAGCGCGTATATCAGGAACTGGTCGATTTGAGCTGACGAGCTGTTCGAGCCGAGCTGGCGAACCGTTCGATTTGGATTGACGGCCGACGAGCCGTTTGACCTGGGCTGACGAGCCGTTCGACTTGGGCTGTTGGGCTGTTCGATCGGCGCTTGCTGATGCCCGTCGATGCTCGCCGACGTTTGTCGCCGTTCGCGATGCTTGCTATGGGGCGCGATAGCCGTTTTCGCGGCGGCGTTGCCGTCCTCTTCTGTTTTGCGCGCGTCGTCGCTATACAATGGTGCAGATTAAAAAAACGCTGCAGTAAACGCTGCCGACCAAGTGGCATTCGAAGGAGCGATTATGGAAGAAGACGTGTGCACGGCAAGCTTCGATGAGGCGGCCGGATTGCCTGAATTGCTCGGCATCGAGCAGGTGAGCGATGGCTGGATTAAGAAATATATTCTGACGTATCGCTTGCCGAATGGGCGCGAGCTGAAATATGACGTGGTTTCGCGCAAGGGCCTTGAGGAATATCGCAGCGAAATCGAGACGCTGGGAACCGTTGCGCCCCAGGTTGATGCGGTGTGCATTGTGGGCCATACGGCGAATGATGAGTTCCTGCTCATTCGCGAATTCCGTTTCCCCATGAATCGCATGTGCGTGGCGTTTCCCGCTGGTTTGCGCGAGCCTGGCGAGGACATCGTGGAATGCGCGGCCCGCGAGCTGCGCGAAGAAACCGGCTTCGATTTGGTACGCGACGAGTGCGGCCAGCCGGTGAGCGCACGTGCATGCGTGCAGCCTGGTTTTTCGTCGCTCGGTATGGGCGACGAGAGCATCGCCATGGTATTTGCCGAGGTGGAACGTGTGGCTGAGCCGCGCAGCGAGTCAACCGAATTCATCGAATCGGTCCTTCTTCCGCGCGCCGAGGTGCCGGCGTTTCTGAGCGAGAACCGCGATCCGCTTTCTATTCGTTGCCAGCTGGTGCTTGAGATGGTGGCTCAGCCGCCGTTCGAATTTGGCGTGAAGGCGGGTGCGTAAGTGGCGCAAAACGAGCAGTTTCAAAACCCATCGCACGATAAACGTGGTGCGCGTGATGGCCAAGGCGGCCAAGAAGCGCGTCGCTCGAGCGCACGAGGCGATTTCCGGGGGCGAGATTCGCACAAAAGCGGGCCAAGCGGTCGCGGTGCTTCGCGTGGTAATGGAGGGTCCCGCGGTGAACGGGGATTTCGTGGCAATGGCCGACCCCATAACGATTGGGGGTCCCGTGGCAATGGCGCGTCCCGCAGCGCTCGCGGCGATGTTGAGCTGGCGGCCACGGAGCCCGCTTTCGAACCGTTGCCTGCGCAGTATCCCCTTATGGTGGGCAACATCGACGGTGGGCGCAAGGTCGAGGTGCTGTGTCGCGACAAGGGCGCAGATCAGTTCGCGGCGCGTCTTCGCAAAGTGGCGAAAGACCGCCGCAAGTGGGCGCGCGACAACGACATTTCGTGCTATCGCGTTTACGATGCCGATTTGCCCGATTTCGCTGTAGCTATCGACCGATATGATGGCGTATGGAAAAGCGAAGGCGAGAGCTGCCTGGTCATAGCTGAGTACCAAGCGCCGAAATCGATTGATGCGGCGAAGGCTGCCGCCCGTCTGGACGATGCGGTGGAAATCGCTTCGGCAACGCTCGGCATTCCTCGCGAGCGCGTGTTCTTGAAGACACGCCGTCGCGAAAAAGGCGGCGGGCAATATACCGACCAGCAAAAAGAGGGGCATGTGCTCTATACACAGGAATCGGGCAACGTGTTCGAGTGCGACCTGGGTTCATATTTGGATACGGGCATTTTCCTCGATCACCGCGTGACGCGCGAAATGGTCGGAAGCATGGCCGAAGGCAAGTCGTTTTTGAACCTGTTCTCGTACACGGGTACCTGCACGGTTCATGCAGCAGTGGGCGGCGCAAAATCGACGCTTACGGTCGATTTATCGCAGACCTATTTGTCGTGGGCACATCGCAATATGGAATTGAACGCCTGCGATGGCCCCGAGCACGGATTCGTGCGCGCCGATGTGTTGCAGTGGATTGAACGTGAGGCGCGCGGGTGGCGCCGCTTCGATTTGATTTTCGTGGACCCGCCTACGTTTTCGAATTCGAAGGCCATGGGCAAAAACACTTGGAGTGTGCAGCGCGATCACGTGAAGCTGCTGACGAATGTGGTGCGCTTGCTCGAGCGCGACGGCGTAGCGGTGTTCAGCTGCAACCTGCGCAATTTCAAGCCTGATGTTGAAGCGCTTGCCGAGGCGGGCGTGGCAATTGAGGATATTACGCCGCAGACCATTCCGCACGATTTCGAGCGCAATGCCAAAATCCATTGCTGCTATTTGGTGCGCAAGGCCTAGGCGGAAGAAGGCGGACTGGCCTGTGCTCGACTTCTTTCCACAGATAACGAAAGTTGTTTATTGATGCAATGTGACGGTTGCACGAAAATGACGCCGATGAAGGCAGCTGACGTTGTTGGTGCGAACAATATTTTTTTGCATGCGGAAGGGGAATCGGAATGGTTGACGAGAAGCTAATCGAGAAGATGTGGTGCAACGTTCCTGAAGCGCCTGAGTTCCGAGAGAATATTGAGATTGTCGAGGTAAGCGAGCCTGGGTATGTGCATTTCACGATGGACATTCCCAAAAGCTTGGGCAATTATCGCGGCGGTATCCATGGCGGCACGGGCTATTTCATTGGAGAAATCGGCTGCGGGTTCGCGACGTATTCGTTTGGCGTGAACAACGTGTGCAATTCCGCGAGCATCAATTTCTTCAAGGCGGTGCCGTGCTGCAAGGTCGACGTGACGACCGAGCCTTTGCATAAGGGCCGCTCGACCGCCGTGATTCGCGTGACCACGCGCGAGGCGGCGACGGGCAAACTGCTATTCCAGTCGACGCACAATATGTTCCTCATGGGGCCGATTGAATAAGCGCGCGAGGTCACTGGGCAGTGGCTGGTTTCGTGTGGGCGACGTTTGGGCGGAGCTTCTTCGATTGGGGCGTCTGGTTACGTCTTGCAAGCCCGATTTTCGAGCGGTCAATCTTCGGCGCAGCCGTCCCCAACCGTTCGTTGGGTGCGACGTTTGCGCCGGGGAACCAAAAACGCCGGATGCGTATGACGCATCCGGCGTTTTTGCGTTGGTTCGCGTGCTTTCGTGCGCAGGTTGTTAGCGTCGTCGTAGCTAGCGAAGGGCGAGTGGTGTTGAATGGGACGGCTCCGAAGAATAGGGACCGCCCCGCGTTTGGATGCCGAAATTCTTATTACGATTGACGAGCGAACGAGCGCTTTACCCTGATTATGAAGAGCTAGCGATTGGCGAGCATTCTTGGAAATTCGGCTTTGCATTAATTGCTGAGGCTGTATGCATTCCTTTTTAAGGCACCTAACATGTTGCGGGGTGGAACAGCCTGGTCAACTCGTCGGGCTCATAACCCGGAGGCGTAGGTTCAAATCCTGCCCCCGCAATCAATAACACCAGTTCACAGGCTCAAGCTTGTAGCCTTTTTCTTTGTCTGGACCCCCAAGTGGTCCCAAAGTGGTCCCAAACCCCAAGAAGTACCAAACTTTCATGGTTCCAACACATGCTTGCGTGACAGCAGTTGCAGCTGTGGCAGGTATGTAGGGATGCCCCTGAATTTGCAACAGAACGCACCATCACTATGGTAAATGGCTATTTGGCAGAGTATCTTAAGTCTTGCGCAAAACGGCTATACCGTGAATACGAACGAGATGAAGAAGCGGATTTGCCAGAAGGCTGGCATTGGACGACCATTGGCGAGATATCCGAGATGGTATGCCGGGGCATAACGCCCAAGTGCAACGACGAGCCCGATGAGCTAATTCTTGGCCAAGCCTGTATTCGAAACAATCTAGTTCTACTCGAGAATGGCCGCCTGCATGCCCCGAGAAAGATTATCGAGAAGTGGCTTAGGAAGTACGACTTGCTGATTAACTCGACGGGCGTCGGTTTTCTTGGAAGGACCGCTCAAGTTTGGTTTGATCCTTCAAGGCTCGTTGTCGACTCCCACGTCACCATCGTTCGCGCAGCCGACTCGAGGCGTGCTCTTTACATGGGATTCTGGGCGTTTAAACACGAGCGTTATATTGAATCTCTTCACACCGGAAGCACGGGCCAAACGGAATTGCCACGCGATCACGTGAAGGCAATTCGTCTTGTGCTTCCCAGCGATGCAGAACTTGAAAAGCTCAACGCCGTTGCGCAGCCGGCAGTTGAGCTGATTGTCGCAAATCAAAAGGAATCGAAACGGTTGGCCAAATTGCGTGATACGCTTTTGCCTAAGCTCATGTCGGGCGAGATAGGCGTTTCAAGTGTGGCAATCTAGGAGTGAGACTGTGAACAATATTCCGCAAGTTATTGATCTTGTTTCTATCGAGCTTACTGGTAGTGAATTTCGCACGGAGCAAGAATCCGCATTAAGGCAAAAGCTTAAAACTGAGCCCTTCGCGGTAATGGTGCGGGGGCAACAGTCGATTGCTGCAGGGGTTGGCTTAAGTCAAAGCCTGGTTGTGTTTGTGTCTAACGTTATTGTTCCGGGTCTTTTGTACGACCTTTTCAAGTACGTGTTGTCGAGGACTTTCAAAGCGCTTAGCGAAACGATGAGCTCTGATGTCCCTCTTAGTAGGGTGACTTTCAAAACAAGGGACTGTGACTACATTATTTCGTCGAACTGTAATGCTGGCGTCTATAGCGAATTAGTCGATTACAATCAGCTGCTTTCTCGAATGGAATCATTTACTAAACGCGAAGAGAAAGACAACCGTCCTGTTGCCAAGATTGAAGCTCCGTGCGATATACGGATCGAAGAACATGGATGGGAAGCTGTGTGCTGCGGCGTTGGCAACTACTCACTTTGGAAAGTCGAATACAAAAGTGGCGACAAATGGCCGGAAGCTTTGTTTGACGCAGCCAATGAAACGTTTATAGAACTAGTTGATGACGAAATTTCTTGCCCAGAAGATAAATTCTATGCTGGGCAAGAACCTACTGAATAGTTCATCTAGGAGCAGGTGACATAGATGGAAGATGCAGCTATTACGGCAATTGCGACAGCGGGTTCTCAACTCGCCGTCCTCGCCGCAAAAGGAACGGCTACTCAAGTTAGCAATAGATTTCAGGCTATTAGGCAGAAGAAAACCCACGAGGAACTTTGCAACTCGTACGAAGAACTAATAAATGAATTAGTCGCTGAGCGCGCTCAAGCGATCGCTATTGCTCAGGCATACGAATCAGAGTTGAACAGGTACGAGATAACAGACGAGGATATTGAACACCTGCAAAACACGGTTGGGCATGCGCTAGACATCCTGAAATCCTTCTCGCCCGATAGTGATTTCTCGAACTTCGAGCGGTTCAAATCCCTCCTGTCTGTCGATACGCTAAAAGCTATGCAGCTTCTGGGATTTGACTACAAGAAGGCGATAGGCGACCCCTTGACTGAGGTATGTGCGGATGCAATCCGTGTGAATCTGGGCCAGAAAAAAAACGACTGCCAACCGCAATAACCAGAAAAAGCGTAACTAAGCTAAATAGCCAGTTTCCCAAGGCTTGGCTCAGCAGGTGCCTTCCTCGTTGTTGGGATTGGATCTGCCATCCAGAACTTGCAATGAGGGTAGTTGCGCCGGTCTTCGTGGGGGGGCGTGAAGCGTTCCAATTTCATCGTGGCTTCGGCTGACGTTCTGATGGACATGGGTGTAAATCTGCAGCACGTCGTGCTTGGCATCCACGCGCTTCTCGTAGGGGGAGTTAACGGGATCCATCTCTGTGAAAACCGTATATAGGAAGTAAAATGGCTTCGTTCGTTTAGCTCGAGTTTCTAGGATTGCATATGAAAGATTGCTACAGCGTCACTACTTACTCAGTGCAAAGCATTCTCGGACTTATAGAATCCGGCGACATCGCGATTCCTGAAATCCAACGACCCTTCGTATGGGACAGCACCAAAGTTCGCGACTTGATCGACTCTCTTTACTATGGATATCCGACAGGCTATCTGATCACCTGGAAGAACCCTGATGTGAAAATCAAAGGCGGCGGCGTCGCAGAGGGCAAGACGGTGCTTATCGACGGTCAGCAGCGCGTGACTGCGCTCACCGCCGCGCTCGCGGGTAAAGCCGTGCTTAACGAAGATTACGAGTCGAAGCGCGTAAAGATAGCCTTCAACCCTCTTTACGAAGGCGAGGATACTCCCTTTGCCGTACTTACGCCGGTGATCGATAAAGATCCGCGCTGGATATCGGACATCGCCGAATTCTTCGCCCCCGATTTTGACTCCTGGACATTCGTCAACGGATACATCGAGGCGAATCCCGGCTGCGATCCCAAGGTCGTGAACTCGAGGATTACCGATCTTAAGGCGATAGCAACGCGTCAACTCGGCTGCATCGTCGTGGCTGCTGAATGCAGCATCGACGAGGTTACGGACATCTTCATCCGCATCAATTCTAGGGGCGCCGTTTTATCTCAAGCCGACTTCGCGATGTCTAAAATTGCCGCCGATGAGGCGCACGGCGGCAACATGCTGCGTAAGGCCATCGACTATTATTGCCATTTGGCCGTCAAACCTGAATTCTGGACCACCATCAGCCAGAACGACGCTGAGTTCATGAGATCTGAGTACGCAGACAAGTGCGAATGGCTCAAAGACGACAAGGATGACATTTACGACCCCGACTACAATGACGTCCTGCGCGTCGCGTTCATGCACATGTTCGGCCGGGGCAAACTCGCCGACCTGGTATCTCTTCTTTCTGGTCGTGATTTTGAGGCTCGTGATTTCAAGGGCGAGATAGCGGACGCCTCCTTCGCCAAACTGCACGACGGCGTGATTAAGTTCATGCGTAAAAGCAATTTCCAGGACTTTACCGCCGCTCTTCGCTCTGCGGGATTCGTGTCTTCGTCGATAATCGGATCCAAAGGGGCGGTTAATTTTGCTTACAACTTGTACCTTACCCTGCGAGAAGATGACTCTGTGCCTTCGACCGACGTTAAGCGCTGGGTGCAGCGTTGGTACGTGATGTCCATCCTTACGGGGCGCTATTCGGGCTCGTCGGAATCTATCATGGATCGCGACATGCGTCGTATATCCGAGCAGGGATTCATCCCGTTCTACAACGAGATCGTCGCATCGCAGCTTTCCGACAATTTCTGGGAAGTCGCCTTGCCGCAGAGTCTCGTTACGACCTCGGTGCGTACCGGCGCATGGATGGTCTACGTGGCCTCGCAGGTTCGATCAGCTGACAACACCCTGTTTACCAACGGGTTTAAGGTGGCCGGCGTCATCGGTAACGTTGGTGATATCCACCACATCTTCCCAAAGGCGTATTTGAGAAAAACGATCGACGCGCCGCAACGCCTCTATAATCAAATCGCAAACTACACCTACCTCGAAAAGCGCATCAACATAGCGATTGGCGAAATGCGTCCCGGCGAGTACTTTACTAAGGCACGCGAAGCCATTGCGGCAGAAGACAAGTATTTCGGCGACATCGCCACCGAGGCGGATCTTATTGCCAATCTCAAAGCGAATTGTATTCCGGAAGGAATATTCGATATGGGTGCGGCCGATTACGAGGGCTTCCTTGCTCAGCGCCGTATCCTTATGGCTAGAAAAATACGTGGCTACTACGAGAGCCTGTAGTTTCGATTGAATGGCAGAGGCTGTCACGCCGTCTGAGCAGTTTCCCATTTCTCGTGTCCAAGGAATGGGAAACTGCTCATTCTGGTGGGCGGGGTTTCTCCAGGCAACCGCGACCTCCTTTATGACCGTCACGTTACAAATCAAGCGCGCCGCCATGGTGCGTGTGCTACCGACCGACGGCTAAGCGATTACAGAGAAGCCTGCTTCCTCAGGTACTTCCTGCTTCGACTTGTTGACGATGCGGTTGGCACTGCGAGCCCGGCTTCCACAAGCTTCTTGACGTGATAGCGGGTGCTGGGAACGGTCTTCCCGATCATCTCTGCGAGTTCCTGGATACTTAAAGCCTTGTCGGTTTGCAGTATAGAGAGCAGGACGTCTTCCACTTCCGGCGTTGGGTGCTGGCCGGTATCGTCAGCGAGCATCTTGTAAGTGTCTGCATATACATGGGAGACTATGCCTTCCCTCTCGAATCGGGAGGCAGTCTCGCGGATCTCGTCAGAGTCGATCATCAGGCTTCTATGGAGTTCCTGAACCGTTGACGTGCCCAATTTTTTCATGGTGAGAAGCAGGGACTGCTCGTGTTGCGATAGCTCCCGCTTGGTTACGCGACTGATCCATTCGCGGTTCGCCGCTATCTCCGTTCCGCTCCTGCCGAGCCTTACCTTGAAGCTGTCGATATTTGCCTTGAAATCTGGTGCAGTGAGCGTCTTCGACTGCATTGCCCTGATCATGAAGGGTACGCCGCCTCCGCCGCCTTCGGCGGGCCTGCCAGTCCCTCCAGGCAGCTCGACTGCGGACATCAAGCGCATGAGCGCCGCATTCCTGCAAAGCGAGGTTCCGTCTGCTATGTTGTCGAGAGTCTTGCCGCCCCAGAGACCTCCGGGGTTCGTGATTTCTACCCTGTCTGGATAGATGTCGACTGTGACGGACTGGCCCTCATGGCGGGGTCCGTATTCTCGGTGGATGACTGCGTTTGCGATAGCCTCACGCAAGACCTCTTCGGGAATCTCCAGCTCGTCTTTTCTGCCAGCTCCCTCTATGACGGATATTCGTCTGAGGTTCTTTGCGGTTGCCGCAACGGCGTCCTCTATGATCTCTCCAAGCTCTCCTTCGCATACCGTTCTGTCTAGGTACCGGGGCCCCGTCGGGGTTGACTTCTCGATGTCGGGATGGACCATGACGTCGACGGCCAGCTTGGGGAAGAACTGCTGCGGGTAGTTGCCCGCAGCAAGGAGGCCGCCAAGTCTGATCTTGCCGTTTTGATCGGTTATGTTCAGCCGAGCCATCTGGACTTGCAGGGTCTTGGCTCCACGCAGCGCTTTGGGATGATTTATCTTCTCGTTTTCGATGATTTTTCTGATTGTTTCTTTGTTGAGGTCGTCGACGGATGCCTCCAGGACGATTTCCTTGTCCGCAGGTGATGGCACCAGTGCGTTCTGCAAAGCGAATATCTCTGTCGCCGAGAGCTTCATGTCCTTGTCGGCAACACGCTTGTAGCTACCGTTTTCCACTCCGCGACTCGTGATGAAGCAGGGCTTTTGCGCGAGGTCTACCTCGGCTACTCGGATGGCGAGGACCTGTCTTCCCTCGAAATCAACTCTCGAGAGGTTGTATTGGGGCGGATTGGTCAGCTTGCCGTCTCTCGGTTGCATGCCGGAGACAAACTGCTCGATTGACTTATCTATGTCAAATTTCGGGGGAATAGTGAAGCCGTTCTCTTGGTCCAGACCAAGGAGAATGAGACCGCCCGAGGTGTTGCCAAAAGCGCTCACGCTTTCCCACACGTCGTTGCTCAGTTTTGTTTCGCACTTCTTTGCCTCGATGTTTTCGTCATCGTTGTGCTGGATGCGCAGCCTTTCGACGACCTCCGTCAGCTCTTCCGGACTCATTGTGCTCCTTGCCTGACTGGCGCTCTCTGTTTCAATAAAATATTCTAGCACCTCACTAAAAGAATCTTCATATCACTCAATATTTTTAGTGATAAATAGAATTTTTAACTGGTATGCGAGGATGTGGTTTTTTGACAGTTAGCGTTCAGAGCTCGAATCGCTTTTGCGTATTCAGTGCGGGGCCTTGGCTGTGCTCTCAAGAGGGGCTATCTCCAATACTGAGGGTCCTCACTAAAAATTTGATTGAGGTTTTTAGTGACAAGCTAAACCACTTTAGTGAAGGAGATAGTCGTGTCGGAATGGTGGCGGGCTTTACAGTCCCAGCACACTGCCGATGGTGTCGGCGGCCCCATCGGCATCGCTTTTAGCGAATGGTGATGCCTTCGGGCAAATCGATTGCGCGGAAGTCGAATTCGTCGTCTTCCTGTTCCTCGGCGGGCGCGACGACCTCTTCAGCGACGGGCGCGGGTTGGCCGAACGCCTCGTCGAACGCATCAAAGCTTGCGCGCGGCACGGCGAACACGATGGTTTTGATGACGCCAGGGTGAGCGGCAATCCATTGCTGGAAAAGCTCGATAACCTGGGCGGGTTGGAAGCCTTGGCGTCCGCATGCGTAGGCGTTCACGATGAGCGTTTCGATTTCGTTGGCGGCCGCGATGTTCAGCATGGTTTCGATGCGGGCCGCCAGGCAATCGAGGCATTCGCGTTCGGAGCGATGGTTTTCCAGGGCGCGCTCGCGGTTGGGCTCGGGCACGGCGATGACGTTCGCCTCGCGAATTTCGCCTTCACGAATGAAAACGACGTTCGGCAAGTACATCGCGCGGCTCGTGAGCAGCATGCCGCACATGTAGCTGCGGTTTTGGTCGTGGTAGGCCGATTTCATACCGCACAGAACGGGATAGAGGTTGCTTTCGGAACACAGAATTTGCTCGGGGCCGAAGGAGCCGTCCTCGTAGGCGCCGCCGGGGCGCGTGTAAGAGACGGGGTCGACGATGGCGGTTTTGCCCTGTGCACGGCGAAGCGCGGTGGTGGTGAAATCGCTGGTCACCTGGGTTTCGGTTGCCTCGGCGGTGGGCTGGGGCAACTCGAGCGCGAGCGCGTCGCCGTCTTCGTAGACAACAGTGGCATCGATGGTTGCCTGGGTTTCTTTGGCGAATGCGCCTTTCATAAGAGCCAAATGCTTGACGGCTTCAGCGCGGCGCTCGTCGCGAGTGGGCATGATTTCCTCCCTTGGTCGGAATTTCGATTTCGCCGTCGATTGTAGTTGAATGCGCGCCGCACAACAACGCAGCCCAGCCGCATGTCGCGCAATTGCAATGTTGGGAGTCAATAGCTTCTAAAAAGCACCTACATTGAAATAGAAGTAAGCTTTTCAAACGAATGTTAGTAACTAAGAGATATATAAGTATATAAAAGTTTCTCATATGGAAGCGACCATTCGCGCCTCTGGAATCTGGCGGGCGTAACGCTTCCGCAGCGGCGATGGCGACAGGTCGCTGCGGGCTAAGCGTGCGTTCCGAGCGCAAAAGCTGACTTCTTTGTTTCTACCTGCGTTTTCTTCAGAGGGTTCGTAAATACGGCCCTCTTTTTGCCTGCCGCGTCGCACATACGAACCTTCCGGCGTCAGGGCTTTCTTTGTAGGAAATGAAAGTAGGTCACGGCCCATTTTGGCCATTTTCGTTGCGAAATGGCACTTCCGCAGAAACAAAAGGGATCGAATAATCATGGTGACTATCTTTGGGCGAAAGGAGCCGTGCATGAAAGTAGGAAGGGTCAAGCAATGGGCGCATAAGGCGGGAAGCATGAAGGAGGCCACACCATGAAGCGATTGAAAATGGCGATTGCGGCGCTGCTCGCATTCGCACTGCTTCCCTTGATTGGGAGCACGGCTTTGGCCGACGAATCGAGCGCGTCGTCGCGCGCGGAACAGATTCGCGCGGCAGCAAACATTGAGACAATCGCCGACGCATCGACGATGGGCGATTGGTCTGGCGTCGTCGAAAATACGACCCATAATATCGGTCGTATTTGGACCGACAAAACGGTATCGACTAACGATATTGGCATTTCAGGCGCCATGAGTGCTACGGTTTCTAAGGGCGATTCCGATTTCATCACGGCGCTTTCGGTGCTTTCTTCTACATCGAACATCGCGTCGACGTCGACCACGCCGCTCGACATCGTGCTTGTGCTCGACGCATCGGGATCCATGGACGACGACATGACCGGCGGAAAACGCATCGACGCGCTGAAGAAAGCCGCAAACGCGTTTATCGACGAAATCGCTACACAAAATGCGAGTATTTCCGACGCATCGAAGCGGCATCAGGTTTCTATCGTGAAGTTCGCCGGCAAGAAGTCAATCGAGGTTGGCAACGACACGTATCGCAAGGATGGGTACACTTACAACTACAGCCAGGTCATGAAAAGCATGGCGGAGTGCAACGAAACAACAAAAGGTTCGTTTGAGGGCACCATCAATGCCATTAAACCGGCGGGTGCCACGAACGCGGCTGCCGGTATGGAGCTTGCTCAGGGCCAAACCTCCAACCGAGCCGATGCTAAAAAGATTGTTATTTTCTTCACCGACGGCACGCCGACGACTCAAAGTGACTTCTCGGATGAGGTGGCATCGGATGCCATTTCCGCCGCTAAAGCCATGAAAGACGCGGGCGCCTCGGTGTATACCATCGGCATTTTTGATGGCGCAAATCCGAGTGCCAATGTGAACGCCTCGGGAACCTCCAACGAAAACAAGTTCATGCAGGCCGTGTCGAGCAACTATCCTGCCGCTACCTATACCTATACACAGTACTGGTGGGATGACGGGTGGAATTGGAGCTTTGGTGATCGTGCGGCCAATTCCGACTTCTATAAGTCTGCTTCGAGCGCGAGCGAGCTCTCGAAAATCTTCGAAGACATCTCTAAGGAAATCGTGAAGGGCGCGGGCTATCCCACCGACGCTCGCGAGGGCTTTGAGATGAGCGATGGCTACATCACGTTCGACGACTCGCTGGGCTCGTACATGCAGGTTGACGCATTCAAAGCGATCGTGGTGAACAACCATGTGTTTAGCGACGTGACGAAAACCTCGACCGATACCGCCGACACCTACACATTTGCGGGCACGACCGAACTGAACGGCAAAACTGCGAGCCTGGGCAATATCGTGATCACCGTGACGAAATCGAGCGATGTGGCCAGGGGCGACAAGGTTCAGGTGAAGGTTCCCGCGGGCCTTATTCCGCTGCGCAACTTCAATGTGAACGAAACTGCGGGCACTATGACGGTAAGCGATACGTATCCGCTGCGCGTTTTCTTCACGTCGAGCATTAAGCCCGATGCGCTTGCGCTTGTCGCGAACCCCGATGAAGCCATGGCGAAATACATCGCGGCCAACACCGAAAACGGCAAGGTGAATTTCTACGCGAACGCGTTCACTCCGGGTGCCGCGTTGGGCGATACCGTTTCGCACTTCAATCCTTCGAAGGGCAATGCGTATTACTACTTCACGAGCGATACCCCGATTTATGCTGACGAAGCGTGCACACAGCCTGCGACTCGCGGCGCGATCGCGGCGGGTGGAACGCATTACTACCAGAATCATTTCTTTGCGATGGGCGAAGGCGGCGCTGCCGTTTCTCAAACGGAAGTCGTGAGCTTCCCATCTGGCACGGCCGAGCAGTTCTCGGGCGCCATTGCGTACGACGCCAGCGGCAATGCCTATTTCAAGGCCGGCACGGCACGTTTGACGTATATCGATGAACTCGCGAAGTCGAAGGCGGAAAATATCACCGGCACGGCGACTGACGTGCTGAACCCGAAGTGGAACAGCGAGACGTCGACCTCGGCCGCGACGACGGTTATTCCGCATTTGGGCAACAACGGCAAGCTGTCGGTTGAAATTCCGGGAACGCTGGCGGTTTCGAAGACGCTCGATATGCCCGAGGGTTTCGATGCAGCCGCTTATGCCGACAAGTCGTTTGATTTCGTGCTCACGGTAGAGGCTGCGGCGGGTAAAACGCTGCATGCCGAAGTGAAGAACGCCGCAGGAGACGTGTGCGGCGATCCGTTTGAGCTGGCGTTTGACGAGAATGGAAAGGCAACGCATTCGATCAAGGCCGATGAAACGCTGTACGTGTATGGCGTTGCTCCGAATGCCGACTATTCGGTTGAGGAGTTGCTGAATGTGTCTGCCGACGACGGCTCGCTGACGCATGCGAACCCTGGTTTCTTGCAGTCGTCTCCGACCGATGCCGAAGGCAAGGCAAGTGCCGCGACGGGCACGGTTGTAGCGGGCGAGTTTGCGAAGGCCGAATTCGTGAACACGTATGCTGCGCAGGGTATGCTGGAGGGCTCAACTGCGCTTGCGGGTGCGAAGACCCTCAACGGCCGCGATTGGCTGTCCGGTGACAAATTCACGTTTGTGCTGAAAGATGCCAACACGTCTGTGGTCGCTCCAATGCCCGAGCGTGCAAGCGATGGCGTGGCTCGTCTTGAGGTAACGCAGCCCGAAGGCACGCCGGCGGGCACGCAAGTCGGTTTCCATTTCGGCGACATCGTGTACACGCAGCCTGGCACGTATATCTACCAGATTTACGAATCGGAAGAAAACAGCACCGTTAATCCAGGCGTTTCCATGTCACAAGCTTTGTATGAGGTAAAGGTCGTTGTCGCCGATAAACATGACGGCACGCTTTCGGTTGAATCTGCTATGACGAAGCTTGCGGGCGACAACGGCGTTGAATTCAAAACGCCCGAGGCCGCCGAACTCGCTGCGTTTGTGAACGCCTTCAGCGACAAGAGCGTGACCTGGAACCCGAGCGGCACGAAAACGTGGAACGACGCAACGGGACAGCGCGCGCTTGAGTCGGGCATGTTCTTCGTGATGGCGAAAACGACCGACGTTTCAGCGCCGTTGCCCAAGGGGGATGGCGTCGAGGTCGTGACGGGTAAAACCGCCGCCGGCGTTGACTACCGCGGCGTGGTGTCGACGGTTTCGGCGGGCGGAGGCATCGCGTTCCCTCAGGCGACGTTCAGTCTGAGCGATTTGGGTGACGCGAAAAGCAAGACGTATGTCTACGAAATTACTGAAGTGGTGAAGGTCGACAATGCGTGGGTCGATGCGAAAGACCTGGCTGCTGGCCAAGGTTTGCCTGGCGTGACGTATGACCCCACAGTGTGGCAGGCGACCGTTATGGTGAAGAGCGAGGGCGTGGGTGATAATGCCCATATCAAGCTGAACGCTGCGTACTCTAAGCAGGGTGCCACGACCGATGCGGAAGCTGTTCTGAGCGACGCGAAGGCGTTCGCATTCGAAAACAGCTACAGCCCCGAACCCGCTGTGGCCACGATTTCTGGCACAAAGGTGTTCCAGGGCCGTGCGATGGTCGAGGCCGAGAGCTTTGGGTTCAGCCTGGTGCCGGCTAACAAAGCCGCGACCGACGCGTTCGGCGCCGATTTTGCGAAGCAGGCAACGGTAAGTGGTTTGGCGAATGACGTTCCGAAGACCTTCAGCTTCGATGAGCTTTCGTTTGCCAAACCTGGCACGTATACGTTCAAGATGGTCGAAAACGCTTACTGCGGCAAGGCGCTGAATTCCGAAGCTGCGCAGGCGAGCAGCATCGCGTTCGATACCCATGAGTGCCTGGTGACGGTCAAGGTGACCGACGGCCATTCGGGCGCTTTGCGTGCCAAGGTTTCTTACGATGGTGGGAATACCTTTACCAACGTGTATTCCGAGGAAAAGACCTACGGTAGCTTTGGTGGCCTTGTGGTGGAGAAGACGCTTGAGGGTCGCACGATGCATGCGGGCGAATTCGCCTTCAACATCGAAGGAGCCGATGACGCTTCGAAGGCGCTGCTCAAGCGCGTTGACAAAGACGCCAATGGCGTGCTCCAGTTCAGCAACCCGAACGATCGCGCCGCAGGCGTGGCCGACGTCATGAAGCCGATTGACGGCATCAAGTTTACGCAGGCCGACGCGGGCAAGACGTTTGAGTTCGCCGTGAGCGAAGTTGTTCCCGGTGACGATGCCAAGCTTGCTGGTGTGACCTACGATGGCGCGACCCATGTGGTGAAAATCGTTGTAAGCCTGAAGGGCGGCATGAGCCTTGACGTGGCGACGTATGTCGACGGCAAGCTGGTCGAAAGCGGCACTCCGACGGTGGCTTTTGCGAATGCCTACAAACCAGCTAATGTGGATTTTGCCACGACGAACTTCGGTTTGAACAAGGTTCTTGAGGGCCGCGATTGGACCGAAAGCGATAGCTTCTCGTTTGAAATTACGGCCGAAACGCAAGGCGCTCCCATGCCTTCCGGCGGCGCGACTACGACTGTTCAGCCGACGAGCGCCAAAGATGGCGAGGCGGTGGCGTTTGACTTCGGTAGCATCAGGTTCACGGCGGACGATATGGTCATCGATGGCAGCGCAGTCACGAGCAAGACGTTCGTCTATGCCGTGCGCGAGATTGTGCCCAACCCCGCGAAGGCTGGCATCCAATACAGCACGAATGTCGCGAAGATTTATGTGACGGTGACCGACGACGGCGAAGGCCACCTGGTTGCTACGTCCTCGACCGAGAACGGCACGTTCGTGAACAAGTACGAAGCGAGCCTCAACTACACGGCTGCTGGCGGGCTGACGCTGACGAAGACCTTGAACGGCCGCGACATGACCCAGGGCCAGTTCAAGATTCAGGTTGTGCCTCATGACGAGGCGTCGGCTGCAGTGCTTGGTCTGACCATGAACGGCAAGGTGTTCGATATGCCTGCTGCCAAGGATGGTAAGGCGGCGAGCGTGCCGGTATGCAGCGATGTGGAATTCACACAGCTCGACGCGGGCAAAACGTTCACGTATACCGTTTCCGAGCTTGGTAAGGCGGGCGGCGGCTACACCTTCGATACGGCAGTTCGCACCGTGACGATTTCCGTGAGTGACGATCCCGCTACGGCAAGGCTTACGGCGACCACGACGGTTTCCGTCGGTTTCGACGCTACGACGTATACCTATAAGACGGGCGATAGCCCAGCCGCCGATGCGGCGAAGGTTGTGTTCGCAAACAGCTATGCCGCTTCGGGAAGCGTTGACGTGAATGCGACGAAGACACTGAGTGGCCGTGCGCTGGTTGAGGGTGAGTTCACCTTTGGCATGCAGTATGCCGAAGGGGAAGCGGCGGGCAGCGATGTGCTTATGGCGACGAATGCGGCCGACGGCGTGGTTGCGTTCGACACGCTGAACTTCGATACGGCGAAGCTGAACGAGCTGGTCGCGAAGCGCTCTGCCACGAAGGAGACAAACGACAGGGGCATTGTAACCTGGACTATTCCGTGCATTGCGTACGAGAAGACTGACGGGCTCTCCGATCGTGGCATTACCGCAACGACCCAGCAGATCTCGTTCGCCATCAAAGCTGTCGATAATGGCTCTGGCACGCTTGCCGTGACTATCGAGACTGGCGAGAAGGGGTTGGCTTTCGAGAATACGTACGGAGCGGGCGATGCGTCGGTGAGCGTGACGGGCGTGAAGCATTTGAGCCGCGCCGAAGGCTTGACCCCAGGCGACATCACGGACAAATTCACGTTCTCCATTACGGCGAACGAGGATGGCGCTCCCATGCCCGAACGTGTGACCGCGACGAACGATGTTAACGGAAGCATCGATTTCGGCAAAATCGTGTTTACGCTCGATGCTCTGAACAAGGCGCTGGGCACCACGCAGCAAGGAGCGACTGCTGACACTGGCGCGGCAAGCATTCAGTCTGCAGCTCCTGCCGCGAATGATGTTGTGGCTGCGGGCACGACCGCGGGCGTCGGGGTTGCGGGCGATTCCGCAACGCCTGGGCAGGCGGCGACGGGCGATGATCTTGCTGGCAATGCTGCCGATGGTGCGGCGAATGCCGACGGCGCTGGCCAGGGTGCGGTTCCTGTGAGCGACGATGCGGTTGGGCTTGCTGCGGCGGGCGGCGCTGAGCCTGCAGCGGTTGACATCGCTTCCGGCACAAGCGATGCGGCTCCGAGCGACAATGCGAGCGATCAACCGACGGCTCCTGCGGCTTCTGTCAACGCTGCACCGGCTGCCAATGCGGCAACCGATAATGCGGCGGCGAGCGTTCAGAGTGCTGCTCCTGCGGCGCAAACTGCCACGGTGCGTTCCCATGTGTTCACCTATACGATTACCGAAACTGGCAGCGCGCCTGGTGTTACCAACGATACCAGCGTGAAAACGGTGAGCTTCAAGGTGACCGATAACGGCAAGGGCGAGTTGACGGTTGAACGTGTCGGCGACGAGACCAAGCCGACGTTCGAGTTCACCAATGCGTACAGCGTTACCCCCGTTGATTCGAGCGTAACCGGCCAGGTTACGGTCTCGAAGTCGCTCGTGGGGCGCGAGCTGGTCGAGGGCGAGTTCCTTTTCGAGCTTGTTGAAAACGGTCAGGTTGTGGCGCGGGGCGCGAATGACGCTGCGGGCAACGTGTCCATGAGCGCGGTTACGTATACGACGGCTGGCGAGCACGACTACGTTCTGCGTGAGGTGGGCGCTGGCACGACGCATAATGGTGTGACGTTCGATGGCAAATCGATCGCGATTCACACGAGCGTGGTCGATAACGGCGAAGGTAGCTTGGTGGTTGAACATGCACTCGCTACGGATGATGCCAATGCTGCGTTTGTGAATACGTACGCGCACGGCACGACGAGTGTGGTGCTTGGTGCAACGAAGGTGTTGAGTGGCAAGGCCTTGGCCGATGGCCAGTTCACCTTTGCGTTGACTGCGGAAGACGGTACGGTTTATCAGGCGAAGAACGATGCTGTGGGATCGGTTGCGTTCCCCGCGCTGACGTTTGCGGAACCTGGCACTTACGTGTATACGATTTCCGAGGTGAACGACAAGCAGGCGAACGTGACCTACGATACCGCGACGTACCAAGTTGTCGTGAACGTGGTCGACGATGGCCAGGGGAATTTGGTCGCGACGGTGGCTTACGATGGTGGCGCGGCCCCGACGTTCAAGAATTCCTATACTGAGCCGCCTGCTCCTGCGCCCACGCCGGGCGGTGGCGCAACGACGCCGAAGAATCCGGTTGCGAAGCTGTTCTCGAAGACGGCCGACGATGCCGGGTTGATGCTTGGCGCGGCTGCGGTTGCGGCTGGGCTTGCGCTGGTGGTTTGCGGCGCGGCTGTTTGCTGGCGTCGTCGCAGCTAGCGAAGGGCGAGCGGTAGTGAAGGGCGAGCGGTAGTGAATGGAACGGCCCCGAGGAATCGGGGCCGTTCTACGTTTAGGTGCCGAAGTTCTTATTGCTTGCAAGGGACGAGCGATCATTCCGCGTTTGGGTGACGAAATTCTCATTATGATTGAGAAGCAACTGCCTATCTGGCCTCGATTGTGAAGAACTGGTGATTGGCGGGTATCCTTGGGATTTCGGTCTTGCATTAATCGCTGGGGCTGGTAATATATTTTCTTGCATTAAGGCACTTAACATATTGCGGGGTGGAGCAGTCTGGTCAGCTCGTCGGGCTCATAACCCGAAGGTCATCGGTTCAAATCCGGTCCCCGCGACCAAAAGTTTCAGCAGGTCAGAACGGTAAAAGTTCTGGCCTGCTTTTTTGCTTTCGGCTCTCGAATTCGCCCCGGGGAAGAATTTGAGAAGAATGCGTTCCCGCCGCGCAGGCGCGTTCCAGCTGTGTGCGTGACGTGTGGCACGATGGAGATGGGCGTGCGCCGACCTTCCCATGGGAGGACAGACCAAACGGCAAGTCGTAACCGACCTGATGAAATCACTCATTGTACTGAGTAAAAATACTCAGTACAATGAGTGAAAATACTCAGTACGACAAGAATGCGGGTTCTGGAATGTTTGAGCGGCATTATGTGAAAACCATCGTCGATAGAATCTCCGAAACAAACAATCCGCTTATGCAGGTTGTCGTTGGACCTCGTCAAACAGGCAAGAGCACAATGCTCGGTCAAGCTTTGGCGAAAATCGACACGGAGCAGTTTTTCATAAGCGCAGACGATGCCATCGTTCCGAGCGAGGAATGGCTTCAGGTTGAGTGGCAGCAGGCGAGAAATGCTACGCGGTCGGGGTCGCGCCCCGTGGTGCTTGTCGTTGACGAGATTCAAAAGGTGCCCCATTGGTCGCTCGTCGTTAAGTCGCTCTACGATGCCGATCGGCGAAACGACACGCCGGTTCGGGTGGTTCTAGGCGGTTCGTCATCGCTTCTACTGCGCAAGGGACTGGAAGATTCCCTCATGGGGCGCTTTGAGCTTATTCATTCTCCGCATTGGAGCTATTCGGAATGCTTCCAGGCGTTCGGTTTCTCGTTTGATGATTACCTTTATTACGGCGGCTACCCTGGCGCAGCGCGATTTGCGGGCGACGATGCTCGTTGGATTTCGTATATTCGTGAAGCGATTATTGAGCCAACGATTTCGCAAGACGTTTTGGCCCTTGAAGATATTCGCAAGCCGGCGCTCATGAGGGCGCTTTTCCGGCTCGGCGCAACGTATTCAGCGCAAGAACTCTCGTATACCAAGATGCTTGGACAACTGCAAGATGCGGGCAACACGGTGACGGTTGCGCATTATCTCGATTTGCTTGATAAAGCGGGAATGCTTTGCGGCATTCAGAAATACGATGCCAAAGAGGTGAGGCGCAGAAAATCGTCGCCACGTTTCATGGTGTACGACACCTCGCTTATGACGGCATCGTCGGGAATTGAGAAATCGAGATATTTGGGTGAACCCGATTTGCGCGGCCATTTGGTCGAATCGGCGGTTGGCGCACGGCTACTCGCGCGGGCGTCCGAAGAGGGTCTGGGCGTGTATTGGTGGCGCGAGGGGACGAAAGAGGTTGACTTCGTCGTTTCGAAGGGCTTTGATTCGCTTTCGGCTATTGAAGTGAAAAGCGGCAAAGAAAAGGGTCAGAGCGGGATGGCCGATTTCCTGTCTGCCCATCCGAGTGCGAAGCGAATCGTTGTTGGCGGCGCGGCGTCTGGCGCATGCGGCGTCGAGGAATTCCTCAAAGATGAGGTGGAATTGTTCTATTAGCCTGTCGTTCTGTCGTTGCTTGCTGCGCCGAAATCGGCTCGTTTATCAAAAAGGCCGATTCCGGGTTTCCGGAATCGGCCTTTGCTGTTGTTGAACGATAACGCTATGCGGGGCGCATTTGTATTTGGATGGTCACGGCGCCTCTTACTTCAAAGTCACCATTTCGAACATGGGCAGAGCATCTTCCCAGGTGAGATTGCTGTTGGCATAGATGCTGACCGTTGTGCCGTTCGATGCTTCGGCATACAGGTACGTGGCGCCATGCGAAGCGATGAAGCGCGTCCACGCTACGCCATTGATTTCGACTTCGTCAATCTCGCCGCCACCCATGTTGTTCTGGGCGAGCTTGGCTTCACCCATCGGGTCTTTGGAGGCGGTGTACACGTCGACGTGCCCATCATCTACGGCATCGAGGCTGAACTCGGCATCGCTGTGCTTCTCGTCCATTTCGGTAAGCGTCCAGCCATCGGCAGCCTTCGCGCTATAGGTTTCGAAATCAACGCCGCCAAGGGCCTTGATTTCGTCGGCCTTTTCCTTAACTGCCTTGTATTCGTCGGTCTCGCATCCCGTGGTGTCGAAGTGCATCACGCTGGGGTTGGTGCCGCCCGATACGTCATTCTCGAATTCGACGGTAATGGGTCCGTAATAGTTATTGTCAACGACCCAGAAATACACCCACTCAACGCTTTCGCCAGGTGCGATGGTCGGGTTACCCTCTGTTTGGGCGTCTTTGCAAAGCTCCGCCGGCGGGGTTTCAATTTCTTCGACATACGCGGTGAATGTATTGAAGATACTATCGCCCGGTTCAAGGTTGCCGGGAGCAGCGTTCGTGGTGAAGCTGAAGCGGTCAAGCGGCTTGTCACTCGTGTTCGTGATGCGTACGCGCAGCCAGAAGCCGTCTTGCTCGTAGAATTCGCCGCGATAGTACGTGCCATCGGCGAGTGATTCGACGGTGAAGCCCTTGACTTCAATCTCCTGGGATTCGTAGGCCGATTTGCTGGCGGCGGCATCGCCGCCCGATTCGCCCTGCTCGCAGGCGCCTGCGCCGCATGCGACCATCGTGCATGCAAGCGCCGCGGACAATGCAACTGCGGGCGCGCCCAGCAGAATCTTCTTCGTCATGGGTTTCATCATTCCCACCACTTCCTTTCGCATCGCGATAAAAGTGCTCTCCCTTCGGCGTCCATCGCGCCAGTTCGGCTTTCAAAGCGATTGTACTGCGTTCGCCAGCGCGCGCGAAGTACTCTGCGGCCCAAATGGTGAGCGCGCAAAGTCCCAAACGGCTAAAAGAGGAAGCGGTGGTTTGGATCTGGTTTGCTGACGAAACGGTCGGGCGATTCGTTGATACCCGTGAAGCGCCTCTGGGTAGCCACCCTTCTCGTTCTGTCGCCGACGAGCATGCTGTATGGTCGCGCTCATCGGATTGCGGACACTTGAGCGTATGTGTGGGGAATGGGTTCTGATACCATCCGTGAACCATGTCGCACATTTCCTGTTGCGACATGGTTAAGAAGAGGGAGGAACACCATGATCATCGAATTCAAGGGCATGCGTCCTGACGTGGAGAAAGCTACGTTCATCGCCGACAGCGCCACGCTTTCCGGCGATATTCATTTGGCGGAAAACACTTCCGTATGGTTCGGCGCATCGGTGCGTGCCGAAGTCGCGTCCATCACCATCGGCCGCGACAGCAACGTGCAAGACAACGCCATGCTCCATGCCGATTACGATTTGCCCATCACCATTGGCGAGCGCGTGTCGGTGGGGCACAACGCCATCGTGCACGGCGCCACCATCGAGGACGACGTTATTGTGGGCATGCATGCCACGGTTATGAACGGTGCCCATGTCGGTCGCGGTTCCATTATTGCCGCGGGCGCGCTGGTCAAAGAGCATGCCGTGATTCCCGAGTGCTCGCTGGTTGCAGGCGTTCCTGGCGTGGTCAAGCGCACGTTTACCGAGGAAGAGCTTCGGCGCCAGAAGAAAAATGCGGCGGTGTATACCGACGACGCGAGCGAGTACGCCAACAACGTCAAAATTGTAGGCTAGTGAGTTCCGAGACGGTTTGATTCGCTGCGAATACTGCGTCGCATCGGTCCCCGGGAGCCGAATGGGCGTCTTTTTCGATGTCTTCGAACCGAATGATCGTCTCGCTTCGGCATCGTCGGACCGAAGTCGCCTTGTTTCGGTTTTCGTGCCTGTCCTAATGATTTTCGGCCCGTATCGTTGCTTTTTGCGCGTGCTCTGAAATTTCGGTTTGCGCTTTCGGGAACATCGGGTATAATTCGATTTCGCGCCCGAGTGGCGGAATGGCAGACGCGGCGGTCTCAAAAACCGTTGTCGAAAGACGTGCGAGTTCGACTCTCGCCTCGGGCACCATTCTGAATCTGAAAAGCCGGCTTCTAAGGAAGTTGGCTTTTTCTTTTAAAGATCCTACACCTCGGCACGAATAAAGGTCTACGTCTCGGCGCGAATTCCGCTTCGGCCGCGCTCCCGTTTTCAAAAGGAGGAAACCAGCTTCCTTTTGAAGCTGGTTTCTTTTGATGGGTCGACGATCTCGACTTAAAGGGCCTACGCTTTCGACGCCAGCATGAAATGTGAGAAACGAAGAGCAGCCCGTTATGCGAACATGGCATCGATCCTGCATGAAACGCACGTTCGGGCAGTCAAACGATGTTCAGGCGGTTGACGCCTTCCCGCTCGGCGTATGGAAGCCTGTCGAAGCACGCATTCTTTGCGGCGTTGGCAGAAAACGCCGTAATGGGGCCCGATTGCATGAATTTGGGAACGTGCTGTCAGGAAACGTCACGATGGGGCCTTTTCTCGGGCGGATATTCTTCGGCTCTCTTTTCGGAAAATTACGTGACCTGGCCTTTTGTTGAACTTAGTTACTCCGCCCGGGCTTTTGCGGGCTTTTCCCTCCGTAATGAGGTCTGCAGAGAGGCCCCCTTGTCGCGTTTTCTGCCATCTGGGGCTCGAGACGCTGCACGGTTTTCTTGTGATACGTTTCGGCGTAAGGTGTCTTCGTCAAGAGATTGGAGCTGTTTTGAATATCACGTGTTCTATGGCTGTGAGCAGCAAAAGCGGAAACACCAAATTGGTGGCTGATGCGCTGCGGCGCGAATTGCCTGGCGCTGGAGTGCGCTTTGCGGCCTCTTTCGATTTGGATGGCGCGGCTGCGGACCCGGCGCAGTCGGAAGGCGTCGAAAGCGCGAAAGGCGCTGAAGGGGACGAGGCCGTCGAAAATGGCCAAAGCGCCAACGCCGCTGCATCGGCGCCCGCTGAATCGACGTCTTCCACATCGACGATTGCCACGCAAGCGAGTGAGGCCGACGTGGTATTCGTCGGCTTTTGGTGTGACAAGGGCTCATGCAGCCCCGCTGTTCAGCATTTTCTTCAGGGACTTGCGGGAAAGCGCGTTTTCCTGTTCGGCACCTGCGGCTTTGGTGAAAGCGACGAGTATTTCGCGCAAATTCTCGACAGGGTTCGCGCATATTTGCCTGCCGATGCGCAGTATATTGGCGGCGCGATGTGTCAAGGCAAGATGGGTATGGGCGTGAAGCGCCGTTACGAGGGCATGCTCGAGAAAGATCCCGAGAACGCTCAGGCTCTCATGTTGATTGACAATTGGAACAAGGCGCAAAGCCATCCGAACGAGGATGACGTCTCGCGCATCGCGACCGCGGCGAAAGAAGCGCTCGAGGGCATTGCCGAGTAGCGCCGCGACTAAAGCGAAAGAGGCGATCGTGAGCGTTGCTGAGCGGTGGGTTCGCTTAAAGAAGAAGGCCAAGGGTTCGTGCCCTTGGCCTTCTTGGTGTTGCATGCGTCGAGTGCCTCCTGGGGCGCTTCGCTCGCGCCCTTCGCCTACAGCAGGCTGACGTTTTCGCCCTTCATGGCTTTGTTCATGGTGCGCACTGAGCACATGGCGCCGCACATGGTGCAGGTGCTCGGGTCGTGCGGGTTGGTGCTCGCTACGTATTCTTCGGCCTTCTTGCGGTCGATGGCCTCGTCGAACATCGCGGGCCAGTCGAGGCGCTGGCGTGCGCGAGCCATGCGGTCGTCCCAATCGCGAGCGCCAGGAACGCCGTTCGCCAAGTCGGCGGCGTGTGCGGCAATTTTCGAGGCGATAACGCCCTCGCGCACGTCCTGTACGCTCGGCAGGCGCAGGTGCTCGGCGGGAGTCACGTAGCACAGGAAGTCGGCGCCGTTTGCTGCGGCGATCGCGCCGCCAATGGCTGACGTAATGTGGTCGTAGCCAGGCGCGATATCGGTCACCAGCGGCCCCAGCACGTAGAACGGCGCGTTGTGGCACAGGGTTTTCTCGATTTGCATGTTGGCCGCGATTTCGTTGAGCGCCATGTGGCCCGGGCCCTCAATCATGACCTGCACGTTGCGCTCCCATGCGCGCGTGGTAAGAAGGCCCAGCTCAATAAGCTCGCTTACCTGGCCCGCGTCGGTGGAGTCGCTCACGCAGCCAGGGCGCAGCGCGTCGCCGAGCGAAATGGTGACGTCGTATTCGTACAGAATGTCGAGCAGTTCGTCGTAATGCTCGAAGAACGGGTTCTCGTTGCCCGTCATTTCCATCCAGGCGTAAATCAGGCTGCCGCCGCGGCTCACAATGTTCATCATGCGGCCGCTGCGCTTGAAGCTGTCGATGCTTTTGCGGTTGAGGCCGGCGTGAATGGTCACGAAGTCCACGCCTTCTTCGGCATGCGCGCGCACGACGTCAAGGAAATCTTGCGCGGTGATGTTGCCCAGGTCTTTTTCCAGGTAGCCGACGGCGTCGTACATGGGAACGGTGCCGATCATCGCGGGCGACATATCCACGAGCGCGCGGCGGAAATCGTGCGTTTTGCCGTAGTTCGACAGGTCCATAATGGCCTCGGCGTCGAACTCAAGCGCGGTGCGCACCTTCTGCATCTCGCATTCGTAGTCGCGCTCGTCGCCGGAAATGCCCAGGTTCACGTTGATTTTCGTACGCAGCCCTTCGCCAACGCCATGCGCGTGGAGCGCAGGGTGGTTGTGGTTGGCGGGAATGGCAATGGTGCCGCGCGCGACGCGCTCGCGAATGACTTCGGCGTCGATGCCTTCGTCTTCGGCGACTTGCGCCATCTGCGGCGTGACGATGCCGAGCTTGGCGGCTTCCATTTGAGTTGAATAGGTTTGGGTCATGGTCGCTCCCTCAATAGACGGGCAGCCCTTGCGCCTCGCTGCGACGCCCGCGCGCCCGCTTTCCGCAATTACTGTCCGAGGTTTCTGCGCAAGTATAGCCGCTCGCGGCGCATGGGGCGAACACGCTTCGCCGTATGGCGCGAATTCTGCACCAGTTACTGCGGAAAAGGGCCCCTCTTCAAGGAAAACGAAAGGGTGCGGCGCATGGCACGAATTGTGCTGCCCGTCTAACAAAGGCACGATGAAGAAATGGCGGAAAGAAGGTTTGCGATGAAGGAAATCGAGCAGGACGCATTGCGGACGGCGGAAGACCATTTTGCGGAAAGCCCCTCACTCGAGGAGCGTGTCGCTCGCATCGAAGCTCGCGATCGGGTTGAAGAACTGCTCGCGCACTATGCGCGCTGCGTTGACGCGCAAGATGCGCAAGGCGTGGGCGCTGCGTTTACGGAAGATGGGGAAATGTGCAACCCCGGCATGCCTGCTTTGAAAGGCCGCGCGCGCATCACGAAGCTCTATGGGAAGTTGTTGCCGGCGTTGCGCACGTCATCTCACCTTATTGGCGCGCAGCAGGTTTTGTTTGCGTCGAGCGAGAGGGCGTTGGTCCATGCGGCGTTTCAAGCGTGGGATTCGTATAAGGCTGATGACGCCCTCGACTGCTTTTCGTTCGGGTTCTATGAGGTTGAAGCGGTGCGTGAGGCCGACGGCGAATGGCGCATGGCGGCGCTCAACATCAACTTCGCGGGGCAGCTTGAGGCGTCTGCCGACGGTCACCTGCTCGACGGCGAGGGCGTGAACGGTCGTTTTTGCGAGCAGTTCGCTCGCCCGTGGCCGCCGGCGCCCAGGGAATAGCCGTCGCGCTTGGGGCTCAATCAAGCGGCTTTTCTGCGAAGTGGAGCGGTGCTGGCGCGTGGCGTCGCCCGATCGGCCTCATGCTCAATGGGTATGTTTGAATGGGAATCTCCGTTTTTTCATGTGCCTTCGCCCGAATAGGAAACCCACCGCGGAAGGCTTCGATGGAGTCGCTTCCGAAAGTCTCGATGGAGCCGCCCGGGGGCGTGGAGCCAGTTCTTGAAATGCCCGTTTATCCTGGGGTTTCGCTGCGTTACACTGAAAAAGCATTCATTGCATCGTTAACCTGCGAGTAGGGGATAACCCAGGAAGAGACGGTGGTATCAATGGCAGCTCCCGAGACGTTGCATGTCCGCAACATCGTGTTGGTCGGACAAGATGGTGCGGGCAAAACTTCACTGGCCGAAGCCATGCTCTACATTTCCGGCCAAACGCCGCGCATGGGCACTACGCACGACGGAAAATCGTACCTCGACTACGATGCCGAGGAAATCAAACGCAAGTTCACTATGGGCACATCGGTCGCGCCCATTCCGTATAAAGATTACAAGATCAACCTGCTCGACACTTCGGGCCACCCCGACTTCATTGGCGACACGCTCGCAACCATGCACGCCGCCGAAATGGCCATGTTCGTGGTTGACGCCGTAGAGGGCCCGCAGGTCATGACCACGAAGTTGTGGCGCGAGGCCGAAACTATGCGCCTGTCGCGCTCGGTGTTCATTAACCACATCGATCGCGAGCATGCGAACTTCGACGTTATCATGGCCGCGCTGCACGCCCGCTTCGGCGCGCGTTTGGGCGTGGTGACCATTCCTATTGGCGTCGACAAAGATTTCAAGGGCGTCATCGATATTCTGCGCATGAAGGCGCGCTACTTCGAAGGCGATTCTGAGCGCGTGGAAGAAATTCCCGACGAATACCTTGAGCAGGCCCAGGTGGCGCGCGACAAGCTGTGCGACTTGGTTGCCGAAGCCGATGACGACCTTATGATGAAATACCTCGATGGCGAAGAGCAGCTCACCCAGGCAGAACTCGAGGGCCTGTTCGACAAGGCCATCGCGCAGGAGCTGTTCATTCCCGTGTTTGTGGGTTCTACCATCATCAAACAGGGCATTCAGGGCCTTATGGAAGACATTTGCACCTACTTCCCGCACCCCACAGCGCATGGCCCCATTCCCACGGCCGACGGCGGTGAAGTGAAGGTTTCCAAAGAAGGCGAGCCTGCGTGCTTCGTGTTCAAGACCTTGGCCGACCCCTATGTTGGCCGCCTGAGCTTCGTGAAGGTGCTTTCGGGCACGCTGGTGCCGGGCCTCGAGCTGCTGAACACGCGCACGGGCAAAAAGGAGCGCCTGGGCCATGTGTGCGTGATGAAGGGCAAAGAAACCACGCCGGTGAAAAGCGCTATGGCGGGCGACATCGTGGTGGTGCCGAAGCTCGTCGAAACGCGCACGGGCGACACGCTTTCGGAAAGCGGCAGCATTGCCATTGCCCCGCTGCCGTTCCCCATTCCGCAGTATCCTGTTGCCATTGAGGCTGTGAATAAGAAGGAAGAAGACAAGCTGGGAACTTTCCTTGCGCGTGTTGCGGAAAACGATCCGACTGTTCGCATCGAGCGCCATGAAGATACGCACCAAACGGTGGTTACGGCAATGGGCGAGGCTCAGATCGATACTATTTTGAGCCGCTTGGCCGCTCAGGCAAAGGTTGAGACGAAGCTTGTTCCGGTGCGCATTCCGTATCGCGAGACCATTCGCAAGACGGCTGAAGCTGAGGGCCGTCATAAGAAGCAGACCGGCGGCGCGGGCCAGTTCGGCGATTGCTGGCTGCGTCTTGAGCCCAACCCCGGGTGCGGCTATGAATTCGTCGACGCCATTAAGGGCGGTGCGATTCCGGGCGGCTTGGTCCCCGCGGTCGACAAGGGCGTGCAGGAGGCCATGGCCGAGGGCGTAATCGCGGGCTACCCCATGGTCGATGTAAAATGCACCGTGTTCGACGGTTCGTATCATCCGGTCGATTCCAACGAGATGGCGTTCAAGACGGCGGCGCGTATCGGCTTCCGTGCGGCATGCGAACAGGCGACTCCCGTGGTGCTCGAGCCCATGGCCACGATGAGCATCGCTGTGGGCGAGTCGTTCGCGGGCGCGGTAATGGGTGATATCTCCACGCGTCGTGGTCGCATTATCGGCACCGACTCAAACGATGCCGGCGAGACGGTCATTATGGTGCGCGTGCCGTATGCCGAGGTCGTGAGCTACACGAAAGATTTGCGCAGCATTTCGCGCGGATCGGGCAGCTACACCATTGAGCTTGATGGCTATGAGCAGGCTCCGGCCGACGTACAGAAAAAGCTCGTCGCCGAATACGAAGCCAAGCGAGCCGCCGGCAACTAACGATTCGCGAATGGAACCTGCTAAATGCTCGCAGCGTTTAGCAGCTTTTCTCGCTCGCGAGTGGACAATGGGGCAGGGGTTTATCCCCTGTCCCATTTTTTGCGCGGGGAATGTGTTAAATGCTCGTAGCATTTAACACATTCTTTGAGACGAGGGACGAGGCGGCCTTGTTCCTTTTATCCTTGCCTTGGTTTTCGCCCCACGCAATCTGCTAAACGCTACGAGCATTTAACAGGTTTTGGCGGGTTCTTGCGCTACCATGGGCGCACGCACCCGTCGGAAGGCCCGCCCATGAAACTCCAACAGCTCGTTTACGTCACGAAAGTCGCGGAATGCGGCAGCATTACCGAGGCCGCGCGCAGGCTGTATGTTTCGCAGCCCTCTATCACGAGCGCGATTCACGACCTTGAGCAGGAAATGAATGTGCATATTTTCGACCGCACGAACAAGGGTGTGGTAGTTTCGGAAGAGGGCGAAACCTTCCTGGGCTATGCACGTCAGGTGCTCGAACAGACGGAATTGCTTGAGGACAAATACAAAAATCCCGCGCAGCGCGTGCCCCACTTCAGCGTGTCGTGCCAGCACTATTCGTTCGCGGTGAACGCGTTCGTCGACGTGATTCGCGAGTTCGATGCCGCACGCTACGATTTCACGCTTCGTGAGGAGCAAACGCACGAGATTATCGAAGACGTCGCCCATATGAAAAGCGAGCTTGGCGTGCTCTACTTGTCGGCGCGCAATCGTGAGGTCATAGGGAAGATGCTTGCCGCCAACGAGTTGGCTTTCGAGCCGTTGTTTCGAGCCGAGCCGCATGTCTTCGTGTGTTCGAGCCACCCTTTGGCGTCTCGCGCGTCGGTCACGCTCGATGACATGGCCGATTATCCGTTTCTGTCATATGAGCAGGGCAGCTTCAACTCGTTCTACTATTCCGAAGAGCTTACATCCACGCTCGATCGCAACAAAAATATTCGCGTGCGCGATAGGGCGACGCTGTTCAACCTGCTCATCGGCCTGAATGGCTATACGGTGTGCTCGGGCGTGATTAGCGCTGAGCTCAATGGAGCGTCGATTATTTCAGTTCCGCTCGATATCGATGAGTATATGGAAGTGGGTCTGGTCACGCGCAAGGGCACGCAGCGTTCGGTATACGGCACGGCGTATGTTGAAGCGATTCGACGACATATTCCGCAATAGGGTCGAGGTGGCGTGAAGCGAAGCACGCGCGGCGACTTGCCACTTTGTGGCGCATTCTCGCAGGTCGCCCAACGGTGGCCCCATGCTTCCGTTTTGGTTTGTGCGACGGCGCTCTTGGACAGCTTGGCTCGGTAGCGCCGTGGCGACATCGACTCATTGCCTCGGCGGTTCGTCTTAGCACCGTGAGCTCGCGGCGCGTTCCGAGGGCTGGCATCCGGCAGCTCGGTTTTCGACAGGCTGGCTGTCTGCATCGCTCTTTGCCCACGCCATAGGAAAAACCTATCACAAAAGCAAAGTTATTCGTATTTCACAATCGCAAAGCAGACCTGCATACTGTTCGACAGACATTAAACCAATTCGAACAGAGGGTTAAATATGACTGCGAATTCTGTAACTAATGCGCCGTTTCGCTGCGATATCGTCGGCAGCTTCCTTCGTCCCGACGTGCTGAAGCAAGCGCGTGCCGACTTCAATGCGGGCATCATCGACGCCGCCCAGCTCAAGACTGTTGAAGACGTGGCCATTCGCGACCTTGTTGCCAAGCAGAAGGCTGCGGGCCTGAAAGTTGTGACCGATGGCGAATTTCGTCGCAGCTATTGGCATCTCGACTTCATGTGGGGCCTTCAGGGCATCGAGCGCCGCACGAGCCGCGAGGGCTATATGTTCCACGATGAGGAAACCACGGCCGATACCGCGGTGGTCACGGGTTCGATTTCCGGTGAGAACCACCCGTTCGTTGAGCATTTCAAGTTCGTGCAGGCGCTCGCTGGTGACGACCACGTTGCGCGCCAGACCATTCCTGCGCCCATCCAGACGTTTTCGGAAGTGACGCTCGATCGTTGCGATGGCCAGCAGGAAAGCCTGCGCAGCGTGTACGCGACTGACGAGGAGCTTGCCGATGCGATTGCTGCCGCATATCGCCAGGTTATCGCCGATTTGTATGCCGCTGGTTGCCGCAACATTCAGTTCGACGACTGCACGTGGGGCATTTACTGCGACACCGATTTCGTGGCGAAAACGGGCATGCAGGCTGTCGATATCCAAAAGGTGAGCGAGCTCGGCGTGGCATTGAACAACGCCGCTATCGAAGACGCGCCCGAAGACCTCGTGATTAACACCCACGTATGCCGCGGCAATTACCACTCCACCTACGCGTTTGAGGGCGGCTACGACCCGGTGGCGCCGTATTTGTTCGCCCATGAAAACGTCAACGCGTTCTATTTGGAGTTCGACACGCCGCGCGCGGGCGGTTTCGAGCCTTTGGCGCACGTCGCCGAGGGCAAGAAGGTCGTGCTCGGCCTTATCACGTCTAAGCAGCCTGGCCTGGAAGACAAAGAGGCCGTGAAGGCGCGCATCAAGGAAGCGTCGAAGTACGTGCCGCTTGAAAACCTGTACCTCTCGCCGCAGTGCGGCTTCGCGAGCTGCGAGATTGGCAATAAGCTTACCGAGGAAGAGCAGTGGGCGAAAATCGCTCTCATCCAAGAAATCGCCGCCGAGGTGTGGGGAGAGTAACGTTGCGGGCAATGTTGCGGGAATGCGCGATTGCAAACGACTTTATGGCGTGGTCATCGTAGAGTCGCTGTGGGTTATGGTCTGGTCTGGGGATAAAGAAAGGGCTGGTCGTTTGACCAGCCCTTTCGTGTACTTACGGAAAATAGGAATCAAACCCGTTTCCGCTTAGCGACGTCCGCCGCGACCGGGACGGTTGCCTCCCTTGCCACCGCGGTTGCCGCCATTGGAACGGCCGCCGCCGAAGTTGCCGCCACGGTTGTTGCCGC
>OLRB01000056.1_pt1 | contig 98945 bp, 72 predicted proteins | sample 1672751 | NCBI WGS metagenome assembly OLRB01 (sample SAMEA3136720, study PRJEB25190) | human gut metagenome | biome: human gut; feature: human-associated habitat; material: faeces | place: Austria | collected 2013
TGGAAAAGTTTGAAAAAGAAGATAAAAAGGCTTTGATGGAATATATCAAAATCGGTACAGATGATCGTATCTTTGCCATTGCCCAACTGCTCCGAATGGGTGAGCCGATTTCCGATATCAGGGAGCAGACACGTATTGACTGTTTCTTCCTTGATAAGATGAAAAAGATCATTGATATGGAGAAAGAATTGAAACAGTGTATTGGCAACAAGGAGCTTTTGTATCAGGCAAAGAAGGCTGGCTTCTCAGATAGGGCAGTTGGATGGCTATGGAATATGACGGAAACAGATATTTATGAAATGCGCAAGACACATGGCATTTTCCCGGTCTATAAAATGATTGATACCTGTGCATCAGAATTTGAAAGCTATGTTCCGTATTTTTATTCGACTTATGAGGATGAAAATGAATCCATTGTGGAAAAAAGGAAGAAAATCATCGTATTGGGTTCCGGTCCTATTCGTATCGGTCAGGGCGTGGAGTTTGATTATTCCACGGTACATGCAGTGAAAACCATTAAAGAAGCCGGATATGAGGCGATCATCATCAATAATAATCCGGAAACTGTGTCAACGGATTATACCACATCCGACAAGCTGTATTTTGAGCCTCTTTGTGTGGAAGATGTGATGAATGTAATTGAATTAGAAAAGCCGGATGGCATTATCGCCTCTTTAGGCGGTCAGACTGCAATCAATCTGGCAAAGCCTTTGGAAGAACGAGGTGTAACGCTGATTGGCACCGATTGTGCTGCAATCGAAAAAGCAGAAAACAGAGATGCTTTTGAAAAGCTGTTATCAGAGCTTTCTATTCCACAGCCGAAAGGACAGGCGGTAACCAATATTGAAGATGGTGTGAAGGCAGCAGAAGAGATTGGTTATCCGGTATTGGTTCGTCCAAGCTTTGTGCTGGGCGGAAGAGCCATGCAGATTGTGGCTAAGGAGGAATATTTGCGCCATTATCTGAAAACAGCAGTGGAAATCGACGAAGACAAACCGGTTTTGGTGGATAAATATATCTGTGGGAAAGAAGTAGAAATTGATGCCATTTGTGACGGTACGGACGTATTTGTTCCGGGAATCATGGAACTGGTAGAAAGGACCGGGGTTCATTCCGGCGATTCCATCAGCGTTTATCCTACATTTAGTATTTCGGACAAAGTGAAAGAAACGATTCTGGATTATGCGAAAAAGCTGGGGCTTGGAATCGGCATCATTGGTTTATTTAATATTCAGTTTATTGTGGATAAAGAAGAACAGGTATTCATCATCGAAGTAAACCCGCGTTCTTCCAGAACCGTTCCGTTTTTATCTAAAGCAACCGGTTATCCGCTGGCTGATATTGCAACAAAGGTCATTCTTGGAAAGAGTCTGAAAGAACAGGGAATTGAGCAGATCTATCCAAAAGAGAAAGAAAGATGGTATGTGAAAGTACCTGCATTCTCTTTTGCAAAATTAAATGGGATGGATGCGTACCTGTCACCGGAAATGAAATCCACAGGGGAAGCCATCGGATATGATAAAAAGCTTCACAGAGCAATGTATAAGGCCATGATTGCTTCCGGTATTCGTGTGCAAAATTATGGAACTGTCATTGTGACGCTTGCAGATGAGGATAAAGAGGAAGCACTTCCGCTGATCAGACGCTTTTATGATATGGGCTTTAATATAGAAGCAACCTCTCTTACGGGAGAGCATTTGAAACAGCATGGAATCCGTACCCGTATACTGGGGAAACCATCAGAAGGCAGCAGTGAGATACTGGATGCGATCCGTGCAGGATACGTCAGCTATGTCATCAATACCCGTGCAATTCTTTCCGGCGTTCATTATGAAGATGGTGTTGCAATCCGAAGTGCGGCAACACAGAACAATATCACCATGCTCACTTCTCTGGATACGGTAAAGGTACTTTTAGATGTGTTGGAGGAAGTGACTATTGGAGTGTCAACGATAAATGCAGAATGAAAGGAGAATAACATGATCAGACCAAATATGCATTACAGCGAATTAAAAGATTCCTATCTTTTTTACAATATTGCTCAGAAAACAAAGGCTTATGTAGAGCAACATCCAGGAGTAAAGCTTTTAAGAATGGGTATTGGAGATGTTTCACTGCCATTGTGCGATGCTGTAATCAAGGCATTACATGAAGCTGTAGATGATCAGGCTTCCAAAGACAGTTTTCATGGGTATATGCCGGAATGTGGAGCCCCTTTTTTGAGAGAAACGATTGCAAAGCATTATAAGAACAGAGGCATTTGCCTATCTGTGGAGGAAGTTTTTGTGTCCAGCGGAGCCAGTGATGAACTGGGAGATATTTTGGATTTGTTTGACCGTTCCTGTTCTGCATTAGTCATTGAACCGGCATATCCTGCATATGTGGATGCAAATGTTATGGCAGGGCGTAAGATTGTACATCTTGCATCCGGAGAAGAAAACGGTTTTCTTCCGGAACCGAGTGAAGAAACAAAAGCTGATTTACTCTATATATGCTCACCAAACAATCCTACCGGGGCAGTTTTTTCTCGTAATCAGCTTCAGGCATGGGTGGATTTCGCAAATGAGAATGGTTCCGTGATTCTCTTTGATGCAGCATATGAGGCTTTTATTGAGGATGAAACACTTCCACATAGTATTTATGAATTGGATGGTGCAAAAACGTGTGCGATTGAAATCTGCTCTTTGTCTAAGACTGCCGGATTTACAGGAACCCGCCTGGGATATACTGTGATTCCAAAAGCACTGAACAGAAATGGAATGAGTTTTAATGAGATGTGGGTGCGTAACCGTACAACAAAGACCAACGGAGTATCCTATATCATTCAGAAAGGTGGAGCAGCAGTTTTTACGAAAGAAGGACAAAAGCAGATTCATGAGAACATCCAGATTTATAAGAATAATGCAAAGAAACTGATGGAAGCACTTGACAAACTTGGAATCTGGTATTGTGGTGGAAAGAATGCCCCATATATCTGGATGAAATGCCCAAATGGAATGGGAAGCTGGGAATTCTTTGACTATCTGTTACATGAAATCCAGGTGGTAGGAACACCGGGAGAAGGATTTGGAGCCTGTGGAGAAGGCTATTTCCGATTTTCAACTTTCGGTTCTCCAGAGGATACAAAAGAAGCGGCAGATAGGCTTGTAAAGTTACTTTCAAAATAAGAAAAGAGGTGCAGAATATGTTTGATGCAGGAAAAGTGACCAGAGAATGCGTAGAATGGATCAGGAATTTTTTTAAAATGAATGGTCAGGGATGTAATGCAGTTGTTGGAATTTCCGGTGGTAAAGACAGTTCCGTAGTAGCTGCTTTATGTGTGGAAGCACTGGGAAAAGAACGAGTGATTGGGGTGTTGATGCCATGCGGAGAACAGACGGATATTGACATGGCATATAGACTGGTAGATCATCTGGGTATCAGATACTTTTGTATAAACATAAAGGAGTCTGTAGATGCTGTTATAAAAAGCATTGGACTTGCAGTGGGCATAGCAGCAGGAATGAATAAAGAAAAATGTCTGGATATCATGAAAGGGATCGAAGCGAATGTAAAAGAGCGGTTAGGGGAGTATTTGTAGAAAAAAGAATAGAAAAGGAAAAAGAATGAATATTGTATTGATTATTGCATGGGTACTTGCACTTATATCTGCCATTGTAGTTCCGCCGGATAGTGCATATTTAAGTTATATTGATTTTCATACGCTTGGGCTTTTGTTTTGTCTGATGGCAGTGATGGCAGGAGCAAATCGTCTCGGCGTGTTCCGGCAGGCAGCCGATAGATTACTTACAAAAGTAAAAAACAGTCACCAGTTGGAGTTGATACTTGTTTTTTTATGTTTTATATCCAGTATGCTGATTACCAATGATGTGGCGCTTATCACATTTGTGCCATTTGCAATTCAGGTATTAGAGATGTCTGACCGGAGGGAGAGCATTATTTTGGTGGTTGTGTTACAGACAATAGCAGCGAACCTTGGAAGTATGTTTACCCCAATTGGAAATCCCCAAAATCTTTATCTGTATTCTAAATCGGGGATGGGAGTGGGAGAATTTCTTATATTGATGCTCCCGTATACTGTTCTTGCGGCGGTGTTACTTTTCGTGACCATTGTCCTTCGAAAAAAACAGCCGTTGCACACGTTACAGATTGCTTCGGAAGTATCTTTCAAGAACTATCGGAAGCAAGTGATCTATGCGGTTTTGTTTGTGCAGTGTCTGCTCTGTGTGGCACAGATATTGCCCGCATGGTTTGTCACTATTGTGACAGTTTTTGTTGTATTTTTCACAGATAGGGATACGTTAAAGGTGATTGACTATTCTTTGCTGCTTACATTTGCGGGATTTTTTATTTTTATCGGAAATATGGGACGTATTCCGGCTTTTTGTGATTTTTTAAAAGGAATCATCAGTGGCAATGAAATACTCACAGCAGTAGCTTCTTCACAGGTCATCAGCAATGTTCCGGCTGCGCTGTTATTGTCCGGATTTACACAGAAATGGGAAGCTTTGATTGTCGGAACAAATATCGGAGGGCTTGGAACATTGATTGCATCAATGGCGAGTTTGATTTCTTACCGGCTTATTGTAGCCTCTGGACCTAGTCGAAAAGGAAAGTATATTTTGTACTTTACAATTGCAAATATTTTATTTTTGATGGTGTTTATTCTGGCTGCATTTATGTTTTCATGATAATAGCACAGAAATATCGGGAAAAAGGTAATTACATCTAATAATGGAAAGGTGGAACGATAAAATGAATGAACAAAGTATCATCCGCGAGTATCTGACATTTACAGGGAGAGTCCAGGGAGTCGGATTTCGGTATCGGGCAAAGCATGCAGCAGACAGTGTGGGAGTTACCGGATGGGTAACAAATGAGTGGGATGGCAGTGTTGTGATGGAAGCACAGGGGACAGCAGAGCAGATTAACAGGGTTCTGAAGATGATTAATCAGAGTCCGTATATTCAGATTTCATGGATAGATAGAAAACCACTTCCTAAAGAGCAGCATGAAAAAGGATTTCATATAAGATAATATTTTTTGATGCCAAAAAGATGCCATTATAATGTATAATAGCCATAGTACATAGATTGGGAGAAAATTATGGTAAATATCTTAATTGTTGAGGACGAAAAGCCGATTTCTGATTTAATAAAGTTATCGCTGAAAGGAGCGGGGTATTTTTGTTCTTGTGCGTATGATGGTGAGACTGCGGCTGATATGATAGAGGAAAACAGATATGATTTAATTCTTCTGGATATTATGATCCCATATATTGACGGATTTGAATTGCTGGAATATATAAAACCCTTTGATATCCCGGTTATTTTTATCACGGCAATGAATTCGATTGATGATAGAGTAAAAGGTTTAAAAATGGGTGCAGAGGATTACATTGTAAAGCCCTTTGAGGTTGTAGAACTTTTGGCAAGGGTTGAGGTGGTACTCAGAAGATTTCATAAGACTTCGGATATTATCCAAATTAATGATAAGCTGACAATTAATTTGAAACAGCATGTGGTTCGATATGATGAACAGGAAGTAGCGCTGACACCAAAGGAATATGATTTGCTTGTGCTTTTTGCACAGAATCCAAACGTGGCATTATATAGAGAAACTATATATGAGCGGGTATGGGGAGGAAACCTGGAATATACCAGTAAGACAGTGGACTTGCATGTACAGAGACTTCGAAGAAAAGCTCATCTGGAAGACATGATAAAAGCAGTTAATAAAGTAGGATATCGATTGGAGATGAGGGCATGAAGTTTCGATATAAAGTGACTTTGTGTATGATTTCCATGATTGCGTTTATTTTTGGAATTGGTGGTACATTTCTTTTATACAGTTCCTTTCAAAGCTCTATAAATCGTGAAAAGATATCTGCAATAAAATCATTTGACATGGTTATTCATACATTTTCTCTGCTTAGTCAGGAAACTACTTGGACGACAGCAAGTGAGATTTCTAAGGATTTTGGGAAGATTGTGGAACAAAATGATTTGTTTGTTGCTATAAGTCTGCATAAAGACAAAGAACTTATATATAAAAGTAGTGATTTTGTGAATGATATGGAAGAAATGTGTGATAAAGCAGATTACAGAAATGTAGCATATAAGATTATCCGTAGTGAAAATCAGTACTATATTCAGCTTTGTTCAGTGATTAAAGTGGAAAATGCAGACTTATATATAGATGCTTTATATGACATCACAAAAGTATACGAGCAAAGAGAGGAATTGCAGAAACTTTATATAGCGGTTTTTCTTTTTGTAGTGACCTGCAGCGCAGTTTTCTCTTATATTTTATCATATTTTTTAACAAAACCCATAAGCAGGCTGAAGAAAATCGTTTCCAGTATTACACAAGGGAACTATGATTTGAGAAGTGATATTCATACAAACGATGAGATAGAAGAACTTTCAGTAGAATTTGACCGTATGACAGATACGCTTGTTGACAAAATGGAGGAATTAAATGCGGCGGTGGACAGACAGAATCAGTTTATTGCAAATTTTACACATGAACTGAAAACGCCAATGACATCTATGATTGGATATGCAGATTTGTTGAGACGTCAGAATTTAAGTCAGGAGGAGCAGACAGACGCTGCAAACTATATATATTCTGAAAGTAAACGATTGGAGAGGCTGTCTATAAAGCTTCTTGAACTCATTGCCGCAGGTAATAAAGAGCAGGAGCTGACAATTCAAAACCCGGCATATTTGATAGAAAATGTGGTGAAGCATTATGTACCATATTTTCAAGAAAATGGGATAGAGATAGAGAAAAAATGTGAGGCTGGTAATTGTATGCTGGAACCGGATCTTTTTGTCTCTCTGGTTGTAAATCTCTTAGAAAATGCCAGACGTGCTATGGAAAATGGTGGTGTTATCAAAATAGTACTTTCCATGAAAAAAGATGGTTGCGATTTGCTCATTCAGGACACCGGATGTGGTATTCCAAAAGATAAACTGGTGCATATAACAGAAGCCTTTTATCGTATAGATAAAGCCAGAAGCCGTAGCTTTGGAGGTGCCGGACTGGGGCTGTCACTTTGTGATCGGATAGCAAAAATTCATAACGGAAGTCTTTCAATAGAAAGTGAAGTGGGTGTTGGAACAGTGGTGAAAGTGCAGATACGGGGAGGCAGAATATGAAAAAGTATTCATGGGTATTGGGAGTATTTATCATGATTTTATGCATTGGTTTTGGACTGTTTTTTCCTCGTATTGTCTTTTCAAATGTTTTAAATGAAAATCTGGAACAGGTGGAAAAATATAAGGTAAATCCCATAGAAATTACCCATTCCAATAGTATTATAGAGGCTATGAGAGTCGTGTATAAAAAAGACTATGAGTTTGATTATCAGGAAGAACTGGCAAATTTATCAAGAGAAGAATTAGCAGAAGTCTGTAACTCTTTCCTGCAGGGATTGCAATTAGAGGGATGGGGTTATATGCAGATAAGTATTGATAAATCAAGTATGGATGCAAAATGTAACCTGCTGGTTATGAAGGATTCCTCTACTTCTGCTGTAATATGGACGGTGAAAGCGAAATGCTTAACAGGTGATGAATTGGTGCTGTGCGTGGATGATAAGAATAAAAAGGTTGTCCAGATGAGTTACAATGTTACAGCAGATGACGGAAATTCAGCAGCTTATTGTATTGATAATAAAAATAGCGAGTATGTTAAGGCTAATTTAATTTCATATTTAGAAGAGTATTATGAACTTAGTATAGAACCGGAAGATGATAGTTATGACGTAATCAAATTGGTTGATAAAAACAAAGATGAAATTTTGATGTCTGTATATTTTTATTATAAGGGACCTGAATTATTACCATTTGAATGATGCCAAATGGATGGCAAACTGAATATATTTTGAAAACGCACCGCGCTATCCTTTAGAAAAAGGAAAGAGAGGTGCGTTTTGTGATTAAGAGGAAAATAAGACGAAGAAAGGGAATGTCACGTAAAAGAAGGATGGTAGGTGTATTGATGAGCGAAATTATGGTATGTGTGATTTTTGTCATAGTTGCAGCAGGAGTTGTCAGAACAAGCGTTTCGGCAGAGGGAAAAATTTTATATAAACATAACAATTCTAAAAAAATTAATCAGAATAATGATGATTTGAAAAATGATTCATCAACAGATGCGGGCACGAAGTGGAACTTAATTTTAGTAAATAGTTCGCACAAGCTGGATCAATCTTATGCCGAAAATATATCTCTTACACAGCTTAAAAACGGACAAAGCATTGACTCCAGATGTTATCCGGAATTGCAGCAGATGATGGATGACTGCCGTGCGCAGGGCTACTCTCCGATTATTTGTTCATCCTATCGGACGCATGAAAAACAACAGGAGCTTTTTAATCAGCAGGTTCAGGTGTATATGAATGATGGGATGGACAGGCAGAAGGCGGAAGCTAAAACAGTAAAATCAGTTGCAGTTCCCGGAACAAGTGAACATGAGTTAGGTCTTGCCGTGGATATAACAGACATTGCGGAACAAAAAATAGTCAGCGGAATGGAGGAACAGCCTGTACAACAGTGGCTCATGAAGAATTGTTGGAAATACGGATTTATCCTGCGTTATCCTGAGGATAAGGCAGATATAACGGGAATTGTTTATGAGCCGTGGCATTACCGATATGTGGGGAAGGAAGCGGCAAAATATATTTATGATAAGCAGATTACATTGGAGGAATATTGTCAGAAATTTTGCTTTTGAAATAAAATTCGTTCTATTATGTAATGTTAAAAGCAAAATCCTGTATTGTATGGCGAGTGTTTTATTTTTGGAAAAAATGCAGTATAATAATACAAAGGAATTTTTCGAGTGTTAAAACAAAGGAGCGTGAAAAAATGTGTACACGAAATGAACGGAGTTCAATACTGCAATCAATGGCTCAGGCATATCAAGCAGTTTATGGGGAAAATATTGTAAAAATTATTTTGTACGGTTCTTATGCCAGAGGTGATTATCAAAACAATTCAGATATAGATATTGTAGCTATTGTGCAGGGAGAACGAGAAGGCCTTCAGCAAGAGTTGAAAAAAGTATGGGATATTTCATCGGATTTAGAACTGGAGTATGGTATTATTATATCCCCAACGGTTATTCCATTTGCAGAATATGAGAAATATAAAAAAGACTTACCTTATTATAGAAATATTCAAAATGAGGGGGTGGAAGTCGTTGCCTGATAATAGAGAGGAATTGAAAAAGGGGATTATAAGTGCAGAACGAAAAAACGTATAATCAGAGGAGGAGTTATTATGGCATGGTATGAAGAGGCAGTGTTTTACCACATGTATCCTATCGGCATGACAGGTGCGCCCAGAGAAAATAAGGGAGAAGAGGTTGTACACAGGTTTGAAGACCTGGATAAATGGCTTCCTCATATTGCGGACATAGGCTGTACTGCTATTTATATAGGACCGTTGTTTGAGTCCAGCACACACGGATATGACACAAAGGATTATAAAATTGTGGACCGCAGATTGGGAGACAACGAGGATTTCAAACGTTTTGTCCGAAAGGCTCACGAGGCAGGCATCAGAGTTGTGGTAGACGGTGTATTTAATCATACGGGTAGGGAATTTTTTGCTTTTCAGGATATACAGAAAAACAGAGAGCAGTCACCGTATTGCAGCTGGTATAAAGGTGTTAATTTTGGCTGGAACAGCCCTTATAATGATGGATTTGGCTATGAAGCATGGAGAAATTGCTTTGAACTGGTGAATTTGAATTTATGGGAGCCGGCTGTGCGGGAATATCTGCTTGGAGTCATTGATTTCTGGATAGATACTTTTGATATTGACGGTATTCGATTGGACTGCGCCGATTGCCTGGAATTTTCTTTTATGGAAGAGATGAGAAGACGAACCGGTGAGAAAAAGGCAGATTTTTGGCTGATGGGCGAGGTCATCCACGGAGATTACAGCCGTTATATTCAGGATGGGCAAAAAATGCTTCACAGTGTTACAAATTATGAGCTGCATAAAGGGCTTTATTCCGGACACAATGACCACAATTATTTTGAGATAGCCCATACCATCCGCCGAGAATTTGATGAAAACGGTGGGATTTATAAGGGTATGAAGTTATATTCCTTTGTGGACAATCATGACGTAGACAGAATTATCAGCAAAATTCAGGTAAAAGACCATATTTTTCCTATTTATACACTGTTATTTACACTTCCGGGAATTCCTTCTGTTTATTATGGGTCTGAATGGGGAATTGAGGGACGCAAGGAGGGCGGAAATGACAATCCCCTGCGTCCGGCAGTGGATATTGAAGAGGTCTTAAATCAGGAAAAGAGTTCTGAAATTATGCAGCATGTGAAATGGCTGGGAAATCTGCATAAGAAATATACAGCTTGTCTTGCTTACGGAAGATATCGGGAGCTGTTGCTGACAAACAGACAATATGCCTTTGCCAGATTTACACAGGAGCAGGGGCTTGTGGTTGCAGTAAACAATGATGAGCAGACAGTGAACATAAGTATTCCGGTTCTGTTTGAGAATAAGAGGTATATTAATCTGGAAACAGGAGAACAGATACCTGTGGAGGGCGGCAGAATTTGTCTTTCTGTGAAAGCAGCAGGAAGCGTTTTCGTGGAAATTAAAGAATAGATAAATTTCTTCCTCTTGACATTATATCATGTGCCAAATATGATATGACATAGAACACGTAAGAGGAGGAGTGCAGTTGTATGGACAATTATAATTTAACGTTGAGACAGAGAAAGCTTCTTCATTATCTTCAACAGCAGAAAACCTACACTACCGGTGAAGAATTAGGCAGAAACCTTCATGTTTCTGCAAGAACTATTCGCAATGATGTCAATGAAATTAATCAGCTTATAAAAAACTCCGGTGTTTGTATTGGTTCTAAGAGAAGCTGGGGATATCTTCTTGTATTTGACAGTGAAGAGAATTTAAAAAAGCTAAGCCAGTCTAATAATTCTTTTTTATCACGTGATGAACGTGTACGACATATTGCGTTTAGATTATGTCTGTCAGACATGCCGATTAATCTTTACGATTTAGAAGAAGAGATGTTTATAAGCCGTACTACATTGGAGCATGATCTTGAAGAACTGCGCAGAAAATATATTCTTCCGGAGCCGCATATTGGGTTCTTTCGATATAAAAATAATATTTCCTTTGAGAATAATGAAAGAAAAAGGCGCATGATTATAAATCGATTATTTACGGATAATTGGAATTATAATGCCAGAGGAAATGCGTTTTATCAGTATCAATATCTGGATGAAAGAATTGTAAATATGGTTATGCGTGAAGTGAATTATTATATGGATGAATATCATATTATTATGGAAGATATTAATATGGTTATGCTGAATTTGATGATTTCTATTGCTTATTATCGGATTGTCAGCGGACATGAGCTGTCTTCTCCCTGTAATTTTGAATGTCCTGATAAAGAGGTGATTTCTGCAACAAATGCACTTTTGAATTCATTGGAGGAAAAACTGAATTGTAGTTTTTCTTATATAGAGAGGAAAGAAATTTATATTCATATTTATTATAGTCGGCTGATGGATGCAAAGCTGCTGAATTTTCAAACGGTGGAAAAATATTTTAATCCAACTCTTATTCATTTAGCAAATTTATATATTCAGACCATAAAGGATATTTATGAAATTGATTTTAGTAAGGATGAAGATTTTTATATAACGCTTATCCAATATTTAAGATATTTATCTTTTCCATTACATAACCTGAATAAAGTTCCTACAAATACAGATGTGGCTCGGTCTAAATTCCTTATAGAATTTGAAATAGCATTTCGTTTTCAGCCGTTGGCACTTGATTATTACGGAAATTATTTAAACTATGAAGAATTAATTTATCTTGCTTTTTGTATTTCAGGGGCATTGGCATATAAATCACGAACTTCTCCAAAATTGAAGACTATTGTAATGTGCCAGCTGAACTTGTATTCTTCTTGGAATTTAAAACATCAGATTTTAAATAAATTTTCGGATTATATTGATTTATATGAGCTTTTGCCGGTGTATTATAAGGATAACTATGACTTTTCCGATGTTGATTTGATTATTACAACAGCTAATAAAAATATTACAAGTTTTCCAAATTGTACTACGCTTTTGATATCGCCGTTTTTTACTTTGCAGGACCAATCAATCATTTCCGCTTATATTGCACAGACACAGATTAATGACCTATATAAGGGAAATCTGCCGTCTGTGTCGAAATTACTTGAGGATGCCTTTTGGCATGAAAGTATAGATGAGGAAGAATATTTTCCTTTAATAGAAATGCTGGCAAATGATTTTATAGACAGAGGTTATGTACAGCAGGATTATTTAAGAGATGTTTTGATGAGGGAGTCCATCCTTTCTTTTGCGTTTCAACCCAGTATTGTTTTAATGTACAGCCTTTCTCCAAGTACAGAAACTCATTTATCTATTGCAACGCTAAACCACCGAATTAAGAGAAATTCTTATAAAATTAGGACAGTAATCATGGCATGCTTTAAACCGGAGGATGTGACGCTTGTATTTCGGCTGATTAATGAGTTATATTATGGGAATTTTAATCCTCAGGATGCTCGTTTTCTGAAAACAAAAGAGGATCTTCTGGATTTCTTTTCCGAATATATAGCATAAGGATAAAATAAAAGAGGCTATTGCAATCTTGTTTATGCAATAGTCTCTTTTGCTATAAGAAATAGAGGTGCTTACTTATTGAGCAATTCAGGGTGTTTCATTTTGTCCCATTTTCCTTCTTCTGTTTTTGCAACGATTATGATATTGATGAGAAACAGGCAAAGGTATACGATATAAGCGCCTGTCAGACTTCCCGTTAATTTCATAACTACGGCGTTTACTACAAAATTTAGGCAGCCGATGCAATAATTGATAGGAAAAATTACACCGTTTACTTTTGGATAATCTAATACGCCAAAAATTGATGCGGGGAAAGACAGGGACATATTTGTGCTTCCTCCTAAGGAAAATCCTACGATTAAGATGGAAATATATGCAAATGGAAGCCAAAGAGAAGCCAGAAGATTAAAGGCAATTCCCAGTGAGAAAATCGCACAGTAAATCATACAGGCTTTTTTTGTTCCGATTTTTGTGTCAAGATAGCCGATTGCATAACTTCCCACAATTCCCACAAGTCCTGCTACGGTCATGGCTGAAATGGCAACCTCCTGAGATAAGCCAAGAGAAACGTTTCTGGGAACAAATTGTGTGATAATCCCAAGAAGTCCCAGTGTAATAAAGCCCGGTACCATGGCAGCCAGCCACACTTCTTTACATTTCAGCATTTTGGATACAGTCCAGTCACTTATATATTCCTCTTTTTTGAAAAAATCCTTATATTCTGCTTCGTATATTTCTTTTGATACATTATCCGGATACATACCCGCTTCCATTGGATCATCTCGAAGTGCCAGATATGCAAAAATTCCAAGAATAACAGCGGCAACAGCAAAGACAGATAAGCTTGTCTTATATTCAGCCATTGTCAAAAGGGTTGTCATAATAGGGGCCAGAATTGCGGTTCCGATATTCGCTCCTATTGTACTGATACCATTTACTACACCTCGTTTTTTTGGAAACCAGTCTGACTGCATGGGACCTGTGCATAAATAAAAACAGCCTTGTCCACAGCTCACCATAATACATTGAGATAACCCATACATAAAAATATTCGTAGCGCGAAGGAACAGAAAATAAAATGTAAGACCGAAAATAATAAAAAGAACGGCGCTTACCTTTCTTCCTCCGAAACGATCTCTGAATTTTGCAATTACAAACATCATAGCTACTCCCACAAAGCCTGCCACTGTTCCCATACTCAGACAAAGCTCATAATCAAGCCCAGCTCCGTCTGCAATTGCTGGCAATGCAATATTTAACCCGTCATTTACTCCTGCATTTGTGACCAGCATAGATAAAATTGCAAATAACATTAAGTTCCAACCTTTTCCCAGATTGAAGCTTTCTCTGATTGTCAATTTCTTACTCATTTTTCTTCTCCTGTCTTAAAACAAAATGTTTCTTCTGTTTGGTTAATCCGATGCACCTTTTTAACAAATTTTCATATTAACACTATATCGCATATAAGTAGTTTTCACGAATTATACTTTTCCTGTAAGAAAAGGAAAAATAGAGTGTTACCTATATAAATAGGATTTTTACGTAAACAACTGATAAAATATTTCCTTTTATATACGGAAATACTCTGTTTGATAATGAAAAAGTCCTATATTAGAATGGCGTTAGAAATCAAGGAGGTATTAAATCATGAAATATGAAAAAATCAGAAAACAGGTATTAGACGCTATTTTAGAGGCGGTTGAACAGGGACTTATCAAAGGAACCTCAGGGAATATTGCACTTCGGGACGATGAAGATGATATTGTGGCGATTACTCCAAGCGGAATACCTTATAAAGGAATGACAGTAGAAGATATTGCGATTGTTGATTTAAACGGAAAATGGTTAGAAGGAAATTATAAGCCATCCTCAGAAGTACCGATGCACACAGCAGTGCTCAGAGCAAGACCGGATGTGAAAGCTACGGTTCATACCCATGCAATGTATGCGACTATTATGGCAATGGGAGATGATGCAGAATTAAAACCTATTACACCGCCACAGTGTGAATTTGTTCCGGTTGGAATTGTACCGTTTACAATGCCGGGAAGTGATGAGGTCGCCGATAAAGTAGTGGAGGCGCTTGGTGAAAACGGAAGAGCCGTTTTAATTAAAAATCATGGAATGTTTTGCTGCGGTAAAAATATGAAGGCGGCTATGGCAGCTACGGAATATACAGAGGAAATGGCGCTTACAACCATTTATGCCAAGCTTCTCGGCACATACGAGCCAATGCCGGAGGAAGGCGTGAAAAAAATGAAAGAATTAATTGCAGCAGATCAGGCAGTTTAAGAAAGAGAGGAGTTTAAAATGGCAAGTGAATTTTTTGTACGAAGCAATGTTGTATTTGGAAAAGACGCTGTAAAAGAGCTGCCGAAAATATTAGAGGAATATCATGCAAAAAACGTAATGGTGGTTTACGATGCAGGCGTTAAAATGGCAGGTATTTCCACAAAAGTTTTAGAGGAAGTAGAAAAGGCAAATGTAAAAGTCACGATTTTTGATGGAGTTATTCCTAATCCGACAAATGAGGTTGTTGAAGAGGCTGCTGAGATTGCCAGAAAAGAAAACATTGACGTATTTGTTGCAGTCGGCGGAGGAAGCAGCATAGACCTTACAAAAGCAGTAAATATTTTGATGACAAATCCGGGACCAATCGGACAATATGGAGGAATTGGTCTGGTAAAAGAAGCTGTGCTTCCTTTAATTGCAATTCCTACAACAGCCGGGACATCCAGTGAAATTACAAATGTTGTTGCTCTTACAGATACAAAAGCAGTATGTAAATATGTGATTATCGACAATAAAATTGTAGCTGACAAAGTAATTGCAGATCCGGAGTTTACAAAAACTATGCCGCCGTCAGTAACCGCTGCAACGGGAATGGATGCTATTACCCATGCGGTAGAGAGCTATATTTCTAATATGGCAACTCCTCTTACGGAATATCATTCATTGAAGGGCTTGCAGATTTTTTATAAAAATCTTCCAAAAGCAGTAGCCAACGGAAACGACATGGAAGCACGAGAGCAAATGATGCTGGGCTGTATTATTGCAGGATTTGGTTTTTCCAATGCAAACCTCGGACTTGTGCACGGCATTGCTCATACGCTCAGCGCACATTTTCACTTGGCACATGGTATGGCAAATGCAACAGTTCTTCCTTATGTAATGGAGTACAATGCCGACAGCTGTCCTGAAAAGATGATTGAGCTGGCAAAGGCCATTGACTTGCAGACAACCGGAAATGCAGAGGAGGACAAATTCCTTTTATCAAAAGAGCTCTTAAAACTTACAAAGTCATTGGGAATTAAGTCATTATCTGAACAAGGCATCAAAGAGGAAAACCTTAATATGCTGGCAGATGATGTGCTAAAAGAACCTGTACTTAATTTTAATCCAAAACAAAATGTGACAAAAGAAGATGTTCTTTCCATTTTAAGGAAAGCGTTATAGAGAAATGAGCTGTTATCTATTCAGCTTCGTGAAAAGGAGATAGGTAATATGGGAGAGAAATGTAGATTTGGGAAGAGATATCCTCATTTGTTTTCTCCGTTAAGAGTAGGAAATATTAAAATGAAAAACAGAATTATCTGTGCTCCCACAAGTCCAAGCATGATTGATTTAAACGGTCATTTCACAACTGAGATGATTGCTTATCTGGAGGAAAAGGCATTGGGAGGAGCCGGAATTGTTACATACGGGGAGGCTATTGTACATTCCGCAACCGGGAAATCTCATAACAAACAGCTTCAATTAGATGCCTTTGGCGTGAGACAGGGAATGACAGAAGCAGCACGTGCTATTCATAACGCCGGAGCTTATGCAAATATTCAGCTTTCCCATGGCGGTATGTATGGAGGACTTGCCAGCGTAGGCGGAGATGTAAATACTTGTCAGACTGCGTATGGTCCCAGCAATATGATGATGCCGGCAGGACAGGTAAAAGAAATGCCAAAGGAAATGATATATGAAATCATAGAGTCTTACGGAAAAGCGGCAAAATTATGTAAAGAGACAGGTTTTGATATGGTTCAGGTGCATGCAGCACACGGATGGTTATTTTCACAGTTTCTTTCTCCGGTTTGGAATAAAAGAACGGATGAATTTGGCGGTTCTTTAGAAAATCGTGCAAGATTTTTCTTGTTGGCATTAGATGCCGTAAGAAAGGCAGTGGGACCAATGTTTCCCATTGAAGCCAGAATTTCCGGAGATGATTTTACGGATAAGGGGCTGGGGCTTGAGGACTGTATTAAAGTAGCCCAAATGATAGATGATAAAGTGGATTTGATTAATGTATCTTGCGGAAATCATGAGGATCCGGATATGTTTTGCAGAACACATCCATCAGCTTTCTATAAGAGAGGCGTTAATGTCTATTTAGCCGCTGAAATTAAAAAATATGTAAAAACACCGGTAGCCTGTGTGGGTTCTTTAAATGATCCGGCACAGATGGAAGAAATCATTGCCGGAGGTCAGGCTGACGTTGTAGAGCTTGGACGGGCAAGTCTGGCAGATCCGTATTTGCCAATGAAGGCGTATAACGACGAAGCAGATGACATTACACCGTGTTTGAGATGTTATGAATGTTTTGGTGCCACAGGAGAGCTTGAAATGGTGAAATGTGCCGTAAACCCTACTATGGGGGAACAGCTTAGCGCAAAGCTGCGAAAGGAACTGCCAAAACGTAAGAAAAAGATACTTGTTGTAGGCGGCGGACCGGCAGGTATGGAAGCCGCCATTACAGCTGCGAACAGAGGACATGATGTAACTTTGGCAGAAAAAAGCGAAAAGCTGGGAGGAAATCTGCATCCGGCAGGAGCTGCATATTTTAAAAAAGATATTGTAAAGCTTATTCATGTTCTTGAAAAACGAATAGCGCGTGCAGGTGTAAAAGTGAAATTAAACACAGAAGTTACACCCGATTATGTAAAGGAATTTTCACCGGATGCTTTATTTGTCGCTATTGGTTCCAAAGAGCTCTGTCCTCCGATTAAGGGGATAAGTTCTGACAAGGTTGTTATGGCAATTGACGCAGAATTACATCCGGATAAGCTGGGAAAGAGAGTTGCCATTATGGGAGGCGGTCTTGTAGGCGCAGAAGGAGCAATAGGGCTTCATCACGAAGGAAAAGAATGTACGATTATTGAAATGAAAGATACCATTGCAGAAGAGGTGAATTCTTTTTATCGCGGAGGTCTTATGCCGGAAGTAGAAAAAGCAGCCAAATGTCTTGTTCACACAAAAGTAAAGGAAATTGTGCCGGAGGGCGTATTATGTGAACGAAACGGAGAAGAAATTTTGGTGGAAGCAGACAGTGTTGTATGCGCTCTTGGTTTTCGGGCGCCTTATGATAAAGTGGACGAGCTCACTGATTTAGTAGATGAATATTATGTAATTGGCGACTGTAAGAAGGTCGGAAAAATTTATGACGCTATAAATACAGGATATTATAGTGCATTGCGTGTATAAGGAAAGGAGCAGAGAGATGAAAAAAAAGATGGTTTTATGTACCAAAATTCCTGAAAAGAGAATGCAGGAAATTGAGGAATACTGCGATATTACAATCGCAGGAGAACTGAAGCACGGAAAAGGCAATGTAACAGAAGAACAAACATGTGAGGAGTGTAAAGGATATGAAATTGTTGTTCTTGGAGATGAATATGCAGGAACAGATACAATTAACCGATGGGCAGCATCCGGAATGAAATTTATCGGTGTGGCAAAAGGAACACCGGTAACCGTTGATAATGAAGCAATTAAAAGCGCCGGGCTGGAATTATCCTATACGCCGGGAAGAAATCGTGTAGCTGTTGCAGAGTTTAACATTGGTCTTATGATTGCAGTGGCAAGAAAGCTGACACTTAGCAGCACGGGTCTTGCAAAGGGAGAACATGTAGGGCCGGCAGTAGAAGATATTTATAATGTACCCGATGTGAAAAATGTAACATTTGGACCGTTAGATGAAAAACATCCTTTTACCGATTATGGAATTGGCTTTGAGCTTTATGGAAAGAAACTTGGAATTGCAGGATACGGCGCAATAGGGCGTGAAGTTGCAGTAAGAGCAAAAGCTTTCGGTATGGAAATTTTAGCTTACGATCCGTATCTTCCGGCTGACAGAATTGAGGCAGACGGAGCAAAGGCAGTGGATTTGGATACGATGTTGAGAGAAAGCGATATGGTAAGTATTCATCTTCCGGTTGTTGAAGCAACAAAAGGGATTGTAAATAAAGATTGGTTTTCTAAAATGAAATCCACAGCAATTTTGATTAACACAGCAAGAGCAGCTGTTATCGACCAGAAGGATTTTATAGAAGCACTTCAAAACGGAACAATCGGAGGGGCAGCTGTTGATGTATATTGGCAGGAGCCTGTACCTGCAAATCATCCGTTGTTATCCATGAGAAATGTGGTATGCACACCGCACATGGCAGGACTTACAACAGATGTAGACAGTTGGTCAGGAGAAATGATGGCACAGGAAGTGCTGGCATATTTAAAGGGAGAAGAAAGAAAATATATTTGGAGACGTTAGCCAGTTCTCAGATAAAAATAAAGGAGACAAAGAGATGGAAAAAGGAAAAAATAAAAAGAAGATAGCAGCCGGCTTGTTGATTATGTCTTTGACAATGGCCTGCAACAGTGCATTAGCACCAATTCTTGCAGAGGTAGGAAAATTCTTTCCGGATGCAAGTGACTCGGCAATTCAGATTGTTCTTACATTGATTAATTTAACAACTCTTCCAATGATGCTTTTAGAGCCGTTGATGGAACCAAAAATCACAAAAAGAAATATTGCTCTTATTGGTACCGTGCTTATGCTGATTGGCGGACTTATGCCACAGGTAATGAACACTCAAATTTGGATGTTATATGCAGCCAGTGTTGTAATCGGAGCCGGCTTATCACTTGTAGTAGTTGTAAGCTCATCTTTAATTTCTGATTATTTTACGGGACTTGAAAAATCAAGAGTCATGGGATTTCAGTCGATTTTTGTAAGTATTGGAGGTACGATTATTGCAAAGGGTTCAGGTCTTCTTACAGCAATGGCAGGCTGGAAAAGAGGATACCTTGTATTTTTAATTTGTATTCCGATTTTAATTATTGTTGTATTGACCGTTCCAAAAGGAGAAGTTGTACAAAAAGCAGAAAAGACAAGCTCAAAAATTTCAGGAAGTATGGTTTATTTTGGCGCACTTTGCCTGATTACAGGTATTTTTGTTGCAACCTTCAATACAAATATTGCAATGTATATTGACAGAAAAGGAATTGGTGATGCAAGTACAGCCGGAACCGTGGCATCTATTATGCAGGTAATTGGTATTTTAGGCGGTCTTGTGCTGGGAAATACGGTAAAATTATTTAAGAGATTTACCATAGGCGCAGCAATTCTTATGATGGCAGTAGGTACAGCAATGGTTGGTTTTTCAACCAGCTTGCCGGTAATCTGTGTAGGTGCGGCAGTTGTAGGATTTGGTTTTGCAATTCGTAATCCCGGAGCAGTTACCTTTGCGGCAAATATGGTGCCGGCAGCACAGGCATCGTTGGCAATAGCAGTAGTATCTGCTACATATAATGTAGGAAATTTTGTATCTGCATACGTGGTAAATCCTATCGCAAATATGATGGGCGAGGATATTTCAAACCGTTTTATCCTTTCAGCAATAGCGCTTGTAGTTATTGGTATTGTTGCCTGCATAAAAGCGCCTACAACAGACGCACAGGCTTTGGATACTCAGGGAGAATAAAATAATAGAAAACGCACAGTTCTGAAAAAGAACTGTGCGTTTTCTATTATTTATTAATCCCAAGGATGAAGTACGACTTTAATGGCTTCTCCGGTTTTCGTTAGCCGGATACCTTCGTTAATTTTGTCCAGAGGAAGAATATGTGTTATAAATTTCTCGGTAGGAAAAGAAGGAGAAATTGCAAGCTGAAAAGCTCTTTTCGATTGGCTGTATGAAGCGCCGAAATGTCCTTTAATCCAGATGTTGTTATAATGAATTAAATTACAATCCAGTTCTGTCATAGAACCTTTTGGAACACCGCCGAAGAATACTACAAGCCCTCCTTTTTTTACCATGTGGATGCTTTGTGTTTGAGTGGCATTGACCGGAGTGGCAGAGATTACCTTATCGGCACCTTTTCCGTTTGTGAGCTTTTTAACGGCTTCTATGGGGTCTTCTATGGAACTGTTTACCGTAATATCTACACCAAATTCCCGTGCCATTTTAAGACGGTTCTCATTAATGTCTATCATGATGACTTTTTGAGCTCCACGGATTTTGGCAAGCTGGGACATGAAACAGCCGATTGGGCCGGCGCCGATAATAACTAAGGTATCGGGATAGCCTACTTTTACGTTTTCCAGACAGGCAAATACAGAGGTAAGAGGTTCTCCAAGACTTGCAGCATCAAAGGATACGTTATCGGGAATAGGATAAATACCTCCTCGGCGAATTTTTTCGCCGCTGACAGCAACGTACTGGGCAAAGCCGCCGGTTCCGGCAAGTCCGGATACGGCAGTGTTGGAACAGTTTTCGCTGTGACCGCTGATACATTCATCACATTCCATACAATAGGTTCCGGGGAAAAGAAATAATCGGTCGCCAATTTGATATTTTGTTTGTTTTTCTCCGATTTCATCCACAAGTCCTACAATTTCATGTCCGTAAATAAACGGATAATTACCTTTTCTTGAATTTGTCGTCAGATTACGAATATCTGAACCACAAAGTCCTACTGCCATAATCTTTAAAATCAAACCGTCCTTTGGACAGGAGGGCTTTTCTGTTTCTTCTACACGGATATCATTTGGTCCGTACATGAGTGCTGCTTTCATTTTCATAACATGAACAGCTCCTTTCTATATCATATTGGTATATTTAAGTATAGGGGAGCAAAGTACACGAAACAAACGGAATATTTCCTTTTTAAAACGGCAACAATATAAAGTGAGATTTAAAATTTCCTTTTTAAAGCGGAAAATATGCTTTTGAGAAGTACTTTCGAATTTGCTATGGTTTTTATATAATTAAAGTACGGAGGAGATTAGAATGGCAAAAATTGAAAATTATTTATTGGGAATGGATTGTGGAACTACAAATATAAAAGCAATTATTCTTGCAGAAGACGGAACAGTAGTTGCGGAAGCCAGCAGACCAAGTAAATTTTTGTCTCCGGGTCCTGATATGCAGGAACAGGATGCAAATGAATGGTGGGATAATACGGTTGAGATATTTCAGGCATTGACCTCAAAGGCAGGATGGAATATCGTGAAACGAATTAGAGGGATCTGTATCAGTTCGCATACAGTTACAATGCTTCCGGTAGATAAAGATGGTATACCGCTTAGAAATGCCATGACTTATCAAGACAATCGTTCTGCGGCAGAGCTTCACTATATTGTGGATAGCATTGGATACCAGAGATTTGTAGAGATTGTAGGAGGACAGCCGGCAGTTGCATTTCTTCCGAATAAACTGTTGTGGTTTAAGAAGAATGAGCCTGATTTGTTTGCCAAAACTGCTTGTTTTTTACAGGCAAGTTCTTACATTAATTTTAAATTGACAGGAAAAATGACTACGGATATTGATCAGGCATCCAGAACACAGTGTCTTGATATCTCTACAATGGAGTGGTCAAAGGAAATCGGAGATGTAATAGGAATAGATCTTGATGCAGTGCTTCCAAAGCCGCAGCTGGTAAATGATATTATTGGATTTGTTACGGAAGAGGCGGCAAACGCCACAGGATTGATTGCCGGAATTCCTGTTGTAGCAGGTTGCAGTGACGCAATGGCATCTATGCACGCTACCGGTATGAGTCGCTTGGGAGAAGCAGGAGAGTCATCAGGGACAACATCGCTGGTCTTTGTAGGAAGTGATGTAAAAAGCGCTCCTGATATTCCTGTTGTTACAAAACCCTGTGCCATTGACGGGATGCCGTGGGTTTTCGATGCTCCAATTCAAACAAGTGGGGCAGCGCTGAAATGGTTTATCGAGACAATGGCGGCAGAAGAAAGAGAGTATGCAGAAGCGCATGATCTCAATATTTATACTTATTTGAATGAGCTGGCATTGCAATCAGAGCCCGGAGCAGGCGGATTATTTTTCTTCCCATATTTATTAGGAGAAAGAGCTCCGATTTGGAATGAATATGCAAGAGGAATGTTTATAGGAATGGGAATGAATATGAAAAGGAGTGATTTAATTCGTTCCGTGTTTGAAGGTACTGCATACGCTTTGCGGCATGTAATGGAAACAGTAAAAGAAGCCGGTGCAAAAGCCAATGTATTAAGAATTTGCGGAGGCGGAGCAAAGAGTCGTACATGGTCGCAGATTAAGGCGTCAATGTTGAAAATGCCGGTATATTTGTTGGATGAAAAATCAGGGGACGTTCCTGTTGGGGATGCCTTGATTGTGGGACATAAAGTAGGAGTATTTCCGGATCTTACAAAAGCAGCCGAAAATATTGTAAAGGTAAATGAAATCATTCAGCCCGTAGATAAATGGGTAGAAGTATATGATAAGTTATATCCATATTATGTTGATATGTATGAGAGTTTGGATAGGGATTTGAAAAGTTTGAAAAATACGGTGGATAAAATTTATTAAGAAGAGGTTGTTGCATCAAGCAGATATTCTTGACATAAACTTGGTGCAACGGCCCTTTTTTAATTTATATGAAATTGCGCCCTATGAAATAAAAAGTCGTATTCGGAAAGGCAATTGACTTAAAGTCATATTTTTTCTCCGAAATTATTGACATCTCAAATTCTGGTGATAAAATATACGAATTGCAGACAATATGCTTATATAAGAAGATTATAGAAAAGCGAGGGAAAAGCATGAAGAGGGCATTTGAAATTTTTAGAAGAGATGTCAATCGATTATCCCATAATATGGTAGCAATGATTGTTACCATTGGTGTATGTCTGATACCATCTCTATACGCATGGTTTAATATTGCAGCAAATTATGATCCTTATGCAAATACCGGAAACATTAAGATTGCAGTGGCAAATGCAGATAAGGGTACGGAAAATGAGTTGATAGGAGAACTAAATGTAGGGGAGGAAATTGTCCAAAATTTAAAGAAAAATGATAGTTTAGGTTGGAAATTTACAGATGAAAAGAAGGCGGTGCAGGGTGTAAAGTCGGGAAAATATTATGCGGCTATTGTGATACCTGAGGATTTTAGTTCTTCTTTTGTGAGTATTCTTTCCGGTGATATGAAACAGCCTCAGTTTGAATATTACTTAAATGAAAAGAAAAATGCCATTGCCCCTAAGGTTACAGGTACAGGTGCGTCTACGATTCAAGAGCAGGTAAATGAAGAATTTATTGCTGCAGCGGCAGGCTCTGTTTCTAAAATTTTGGGACAGACAGCAGAGCAGATGGGTACACAGGCTGACACAGTGCAGGAAAGTCTGATTGCAAAAATGCAGACAGCAGAGGAAAATCTGGAAGAATATCAGGTGGTTTTAGAAAATTTAAATAAAACTATTGATGGAAGCGATGATTTAATAAATGGAACTCAGGAAACGCTGGATGCTCTGAAAAGTGCGGTAGCATCGGGAGGAAAATCTATGAATAATGGAACAGATATTTTAGCTTCCGTGAGAAATAGCGTAGGTGCATTAAGCGTAGGTTTATCTGATGGTCTTACGCAGGGAGCAGATGCGTTGTCCGGTATCAGCAGTGCAGTGGGAACAGACCTTGGAAAGTTGAATGAGAAAGTACAGAATGTAAATGAGAAGATTGGAAATACCATTACATCTATGCAGGATTTAATTTCAAAAAACGAGGAAATTCTGACAGTTCTTAGAGAACTTGATAATCAAGTTCCAGGAAATCCGTTGTCTGAAATCATAGAAAAGCTGGAAACAGAAAATCAGAGACATAAAGAGATATTGAAAAATCTTCAGACAGGGAACAATAGTATAGGGAATGCCGTAAATACATCTGTTCAAGGATTAAATCAGATTGCTTCGGTTATTCAGGACGGACAGAAAAATCTCCAGACTTCCAGAGCTTCTTTTGAGAAAAATGTGCTTCCTTCCTTAAATCAATCTTTAGATTCTTTTGCACAGCTTTCAGGAAATGTTTCGGGAGTTCTTGCCGGAGTAGAGCCCTCCGCAGAACAGCTTAAAAATGTAACGGGGGATTTGAAACAGACGTTAAGTGATACAAAAACAGCCATGGAGAGTACCAAAGAGGCTCTTGATGATGTGCAGAAAAAACTGAATACTGCTATTACAGATTTGGGGGCGCTGCAAAGCTCAGATATTTACCTGAGTTTAAAAGAGCTGACAAAAAAAGATACAGGAGAAGTAGCTGAATTTATGCATTCTCCGGTACAGTTGGAAACGAAGAGCTTTTATCGTGTGGAAAATTATGGTTCAGCTATGGCACCTTTTTATACAAATCTGGCAATCTGGGTAGGCGGTATTGTTTTAATCGCTATTTTTAAGATGGAAGTAGATAAAGATGAGAAGATTAAAAGCTTTACAGTAACACAAGGATATTTTGGAAGATGGATTTTATACATAACAACAGGTTTGATACAGGCGCTTATTATTTGTCTTGGAGATATCTACCTTTTGAAAATACAGTGTAAAAATCCGGCGGCCTTTGTATTTGCAGGTTTATTTGCTTCTTTTGTATATGTTAATTTGATTTATGCATTGTCTATTACTTTTAAACATATTGGAAAAGCCTTGAGTGTTATTTTAGTCATTCTCCAAATTCCGGGCTCTGCGGGCACGTATCCCATTGAAATGACACCGGCATTTTTTCAGTTTGTTCATCCTCTTTTGCCATTTACATACGGGATTAATGCTATGAGAGAAGCAATTGCAGGGATTTATGGTATGCATTACTGGAAAAATATTCTTTGTCTGGCAGTGTTTTTGCCGATTGCTTTGGGAATAGGTCTTCTTTTAAGACCGCATCTTTTGAACTTGAACTATTTGTTTGACCGTAAGCTGGCTGAAACAGATTTGATGATTTGTGAAGAAGAGGGGATGCAAAGAGAAAAAATCAGTTTGTCAACAGCAGTGAAAATTTTAGCCGGGCAGGATGAATTTCGTAAATCCTTAAATGATAAAATTGAAAAATTTCAGTCTAATTATCATAAGAAAATACGGCGAGGATTTCTTGCAATTGTTGTCATTCCTATTATTTTTCTCATCCTTATGTTTAGTATTGACTCTAAAATGGTATTTTTAGTATTGTGGATTGCCTCAATTATACTAATTGCCTTATATTTAATTGTTGTGGAATATATACATGAAAGTTTAAAAAGAAAGAAACGTTTAAGTGAGATGTCGGATGAGGTGCTTTTGAAAGAGGTAAAAGAAAATACCCAGAGAGGAGAAGGGGAACAATGAGAAATATATGGAAAATCTTCATAGGAGACCTTAAGAAAATTAAAAAAAATGCCATTGCATGGATTGTTATTCTGGGACTTAGCGTTGTTCCATCTCTTTATGCGTGGTTTAATATTGCTGCCAGTTGGGACCCTTACAGTAATACAGGAAGTCTGAAGGTGGCAGTTGCCAACGTAGATACAGGATATGGGGGTGAATTGCTTCCGATTAGTATCAATCTGGGTGAGCAGGTAGTTTCAGGACTTCGTGAAAATAATCAGCTGGATTGGGTATTTACAGATTCTCAAAAAGCAGTGGAAGGTGTAAAATCCGGAAAATATTATGCAGCCATTGTGATACCGGAGACTTTCAGTAATGATATGATGAGTCTTTTTTCTGATGATGTAGAACATTCTGATATTTTATATTACTTAAATGAAAAGGAAAATGCTATTGCTCCGAAAGTAACAGATAAAGGTGCAGGAGCTGTACGAAAGCAGATTGCAGAATTATTTACGAAAACAATTTCTCAGGTGGGATTACAGCTCATGGATAGCCTTTCTTCTATGATGAGTAAGGAAGACTCTCAGGAAATGATCGGAAGAGTACACGAAAATATTACAGAGATTGCAGATAGTCTTTTAGCTGCGTCAGGTACTATAAAGGCTTTTTCTAATATGACAGACTCTATGGGAAATACACTGGAATCCACAGCTTCTTTTTTAAAACAGACAGGAAGTAATGCAGATACCAATTTATCGCTTCTTACAGATACAGGAAAAAGCGTTAAGAGCTTAAAAGATGCTTTATCAGGTACTACGGACAGTGTAAATGATGTGTTGGCGGCAGGCAGTGATGTTTACCAAGCAGTATCGGAACAGGTGGATGAGACATTTTCATCTTTGTCACAGGATGCTGCAGCAGCGGGTGAGAGTTTAAATGGACTGGCAGAACAAGTGCAGATAATCATTGACAGATATGCTTCTTTTCGTGATAGTTTGCAAGGGGTCAGCGACTCTTTACCGGAAGCTTTTCCACATATAAAAGAACAGCTTGGCACAGTGATAGGGAAATTAAATACTTCTATTGCTCAGCAGGAGGCTGTAAGAGATAAATTGTATGAGGCTGCTGATAAAATTTCTCAATCTATTTCGGATGCAGGCAGCTACCAAAGTGAATTAAAAGAGCTTGCAAAGCAAAGTACACAGCAAATTCAGAATGTGCAGACAGATTACGAAAAGAATGTAAAGGGGAATTTAGACCAGCTGTTTCAGACACTCAGTAACACCAATAAAGATGTGTCTTTGATTTTATCAAAATTAGATGAGGGAGCACAGGGGATTGAAGATTTGTCAGGCTCCGCAGCTTCTGATTTGGGAAAATTAAAAACAGCTTTGGATACTTCGGCTTCTTTGCTGGATGAAGCTTCTGGTAAAATGAATGATGTTTTACAGAAACTTTCAGAAGCGGCAGAGAACGGAAAGCTGGAAATATTAAAGGATGTTCTGAGAAATGGCCCTGATATAGTGAGTTCTTTTCTTGCTTCACCAGTGAAAATGGAAACAAAAAGCATATATCCGGTAGAGAATTACGGTTCGGCTATGGCGCCGTTTTATTCTACCTTGTCTATTTGGGTTGGTGGTATCGTATTAGTTGCTATGATGAAAGTAACTCTGTCAGAGGAGAGAAAGAAAAAACTTTATCATGTAAAAAATTATCAGATTTACTTTGGCAGATATTTGCTGTTTTTTATTATGGGGCTCATTCAAAGCGGTTTAATCTGTCTGGGAGATTTATTCTTTCTGGGCATTCAATGTGAGCATCCGTTTTTATTTGTATTGTCAGGCTGGCTTACCAGTATCGTGTATGTAAATATTATTTATACCCTGACAGTTTCTTTCGGCGATGTGGGAAAAGCAATCTGTGTTATTTTACTGGTTATTCAGGTGGCAGGTTCCGGTGGAACCTTTCCAATAGAGATGGCACCATCCTTTTTCCAGAAGGTATATCAGTTCCTGCCTTTTACACATAGTATGGGAGCAATGCGGGAAGCGATTGCCGGTTTGTATGGAAATATTTATGTAAAAGAACTGGGAACTTTGGGATTGTTTTTGATTTTTTCCCTGCTTTTAGGATTGGTATTTCGTAAGCCTGTTATTCGTTTAAATGAGTTGTTTACGGAAAAATTGGAGGAAACAAAATTGATGTAAAAATATATTTTGTTGTTGACTTTTTTATCTCTCTGAACTATATTATAGATATAACAATTAAACGAATGTTTAATCATTAAGAAAATATTATATTAAAAAGAGAGGTATTTTATTATGAAGAAGACTTATAATATTGAGGTGGATTGTGCAAACTGTGCAAATTTAATGGAAGATACTACACGCAAAGTTGAGGGTGTTGCATCTGCAACTGTAAATTTTATGACACAGAAGATGATTGTGGAATTTGAAGAAGGACAGGATGCCAAAAAGGTAATGAAAAATGTTTTAAAGGCTTGCAGAAAAGTAGAGCCGGATTGTGAAATTGAACTTTAAGAAACAGCACCCCGGATGCAAATTGCAAAAGGGGTGTAAATTTATCACAGAAAGAAGGTGGAAGTCGTTATGAATAAAAAACAGAAAAAAATGTTGACCAGAATTATCATTACAACAGTTATGGTAATTGCATTGAATTTAATACCTACCACAGGAATATTAAAGTTAGCCCTTTACCTGGCAGCTTATTTAGTTATTGGATATGATATTTTGAAAAAAGCCGGAAGAGGTATTTGGAACAGACGTGTTTTTGATGAGAATTTCTTAATGGCAGTGGCTACTGTAGGGGCCTTTGCTTTGGCGATTTATTCCAAAAGCGGAGATTATAATGAAGCCATTGCAGTTATGCTGTTCTATCAGATAGGTGAATTATTTCAAAGTTATGCGGTGCGAAAAAGCCGTAGGAATATCAGTGCTTTGATGGATATTCGACCTGATTATGCTAATATAGAGCGTGATGGAAAGCTGGAAAGAGTAGATCCTGATGAAGTTGAGATTGACAGTATTATTGTTGTTCAACCGGGAGAAAAGGTTCCTTTAGATGGAATTGTTATGGAGGGAAATTCCAGTTTGAATACAAGTGCTTTAACTGGAGAGAGTCTTCCTCGTGATGTAAAGCAAGGCGATGAAATTATCAGCGGCTGTATCAATATAAATGGTGTGCTGAAAGTCAAGACAACAAAGGAATTCGGAGAGTCTACCGTATCTAAGATTTTAGAACTTGTGGAAAATTCCAGCTCCAGAAAATCCAAATCAGAAAACTTTATTTCTAAATTTGCCAAAGTATATACACCGGCAGTTTGTTATAGTGCATTAGCATTGGCAATTCTTCCTCCATTGGTACAGGTGTTATTCTTAGGACAGACAGCTCAGTGGGGCGTATGGATTTACCGTGCATTGACATTTCTTGTTATTAGTTGTCCATGTGCTCTTGTTATCAGTATTCCTCTTAGTTTCTTTGCGGGAATTGGGGGTGCAAGTAAGGAAGGTGTATTGATTAAAGGTTCTAATTATATGGAAACCTTATCTCAGGCAAAATATGTGGTTTTTGATAAAACAGGAACTTTGACGCAAGGTGTTTTTGAAGTAAGCGGTGTTCATCATAATGTGATAGAAGAAAAGAAACTGTTGGAATATGCGGCATTGGCAGAATGTGCATCTTCTCATCCAATTAGTAAGAGTATTCAGAGAGCTTACGGAAAAGAAATTGACAGAAATAGAGTTTCGGATATTCAGGAAATCAGCGGTCATGGCATTATTGCAAAAGTAGACGGAAAAGAAGTTGCGGCGGGAAACGGCAAGCTGATGAAAAAAATAAATGTGGAATATCATGGCTGTCATGATGTGGGAACAATTGTCCATGTGGCAATAGACGGAAAATATGAAGGGCATATTGTGATTTCTGATATTGTAAAGGAACATTCTAAAGAGGCTATTGCACGACTGAAAAAGGCAGGAGTGAAGAAGACGGTTATGCTTACCGGAGACGCACAGTCTGTGGCAGAACAGGTTGCACAGTCTTTGGGAATTGATGAAGTCTATGCGGAATTGCTTCCGGGAGACAAGGTAACAAAGGTAGAAGAACTCCTTACAGAGAAGTCTGAAAAGGAAAAATTGGCATTTGTAGGTGACGGTATTAATGACGCGCCGGTTCTTACTCGTGCAGATATTGGAATTGCCATGGGAGCTATGGGTTCTGATGCAGCTATTGAGGCGGCTGATGTAGTTCTGATGGATGATGATCCTTTAAAGATTTCCAAAGCCATTAAGATTTCCAGAAAATGTCTTGGTATTGTATACCAGAATATTATTTTCGCTTTAGTAATTAAATTCGGTTGTCTGGCACTGGGTGCAATAGGAATTGCCAATATGTGGTTTGCTATTTTTGCAGATGTGGGTGTTATGATTATTGCGGTTTTAAATGCAATTCGTACCCTTCGCGTCCATAATTTATAAAAATTTCTTCAGGAAACGGTTGCTTTTCTGTTATTTAGCACGTATACTGTATAAAGAAAAAAATTTAAGGAGCTGTTTTATAAGACAGCTCCAATCCTTACGATATGAGTTAGATGAAACTAATAGGAAAGAAGGCAGAAGATGAAACTAAGTGAGTTACAAATAGGAAGTACGGCGACCATTCTTTCGGTAGGAGGAACAGGGGCTCTACGTCAGCATTTTCTGGATATGGGTTTAATACAGGGGACAGAAGTAACTGTAGTGAAATATGCTCCTATGGGAGACCCGATTGAGCTGCGTATTCATGGATATGAATTGACAATTCGTTTAGAAGATGCAAAAAATATTGAAATCAGTAAAGAGCATAAACCAAAAGATAAGGAAAATAAAAGGAAAAGGGAAGAAAAGCTTCATCCCGGATATGGAGAGGGTGGAAAATTCCATGACAGAAAAAATGAGAATCCATTACCGGACAGTGAAACGTTGACATTTGCTTTGGTAGGAAATCAGAATTGTGGAAAAACAACACTGTTTAATCAGCTTACAGGTTCTAAGCAGCATGTAGGAAACTTCCCCGGCGTTACCGTAGACCGTAAAGACGGTGTAATCAAAGGCCATAGTAATACACTAATTACAGATTTACCGGGAATTTATTCTATGTCTCCTTACAGTAGTGAGGAAATTGTGACAAGAGAGTTTGTTATCCGTGAAAGACCAAAGGGAATTATCAACATTGTAGATGCAACCAATATTGAAAGAAATATGTATCTTACGATGCAGCTTTTAGAGCTGGGATTTCCTATGGTAGTAGCCTTAAACATGATGGATGAACTTCGGGAAAATGGAGGTTCTGTTCTGGTTAATGAAATGGAGGCAGCCCTTGGTGTTCCTGTTGTGCCGATTTCAGCAGCAAAAGGAGAAGGAATTGAAGAACTTGTCCAGCATGCTCTTCATGTGGCAAAATATCAGGAGACACCGCTGGAAACAGATTTTTGCCGGAAAGAAGAAGGAATTCACAGAGGAATTCACGCAATTATGCATCTTATTGAAGACCATGCCCAGAAAACGGGAATTCCGGTACGTTTTGCAGCCAGCAAGGTAATGGAAGGTGACAGAAAGATTTTAGAGCAATTAGAGCTTACAGAAAATGAACAAAATATTGTAGAACAGATTGCAAAACAGACGGAGGAGGAAACAGGACTTGACAGATCAGCAGGGATTGCCCAAATGCGTTTTCAGTATATTGAAGATGTCTGTGGGGAGGCTGTAGTAAAACCTAAGGAAAGCAAAGAACATATCCGTAGCAGAAGTATTGACCGTTTTCTCACAGGAAAGTATACAGGAATTCCTGCATTTATCGGAATTATGGGAATTGTATTCTGGCTTACATTCAGTGTGGTAGGGGCATTCCTTCAGGGGCTTTTAGAGTCCGGTATTACTTATCTCACAGAGTTGGTAGATTTGGCAATGCAGGAAGCCCATGTGGCAGGTGTATTACATTCTCTTGTCATTGATGGTATTTTTAATGGCGTAGGTGGTGTGCTGAGCTTTTTGCCGATTATCGTAACCTTGTTTTTCTTTTTGTCCCTTTTGGAAGACAGCGGATATATGGCTCGCGTGGCATTTATTATGGATAAGCTGCTTCGAAAACTGGGACTTTCCGGCAGAAGTATTGTTCCTATGCTGATAGGATTTGGATGTACAGTTCCGGGAGTTATGGCAAGCCGTACACTTCCTTCTGAGAGAGACAGAAAGATGACAATCTTACTGACACCATTTATGAGCTGTACTGCAAAGCTTCCGATTTATGCGTTTTTTACAGCCGCATTTTTTCCAAAACATGGTGCGCTTGTTATGATTTCTTTATATGTTTTTGGAATTGTAATGGGAATCGTAATGGCATTGATTTTTAAAAAGACAGCATTTAAAGGGGAAGCAGTTCCTTTTGTTATGGAACTTCCGAATTATCGTATGCCGGGATTGAAAAATGTAGGACATTTGCTGTGGGATAAAGCAAAGGACTTCCTTCAGAGAGCTTTTACCGTTATCTTTATTGCAACCATTGTAATCTGGTTCTTGCAGAATTTTGATACAAGTTTGAACATGACAACAGATTCACAGAATAGTATTCTGGCGTTAGTTGCCGGTGTATTGGCACCTGTTTTTGTACCTGTGGGATTTGGAGATTGGAGAATTGTTACAGCGTTGATTTCAGGGTTTCTGGCAAAGGAAAGCGTGGTATCTTCTCTTACCGTATTATTTGGAAGTACCACTGCCTTACAAGGCAGCATAAGTATACCGGGAGCAGCAGCATTATTGGTATTCTGCCTTCTTTATACACCATGTGTGGCAGCAATCGCCTCTGTAAAACGTGAACTGGGTGGAAAATGGGCAACAGCTATGGTAGTTGGGCAGTGCGTAATCGCATGGATTGCAGCATTTGCAGTTTATCATATTGCTATATTGCTCTAAGTTTAGAAAAAATAAGGAGTTGTCGTTTTAAACATCATTCAGAAATATTTATACACTTTTCACGAATTTGTCCGGTACGCTTTGAGATTATAACCTCAAAGTGAGCACAGACTGAGCATACAATGTATAAATATTCTGGAGATGAACTTAAAGCGCCAGCTCCTTATTTCTCAGATACGCAGGAAATATCCATCATCTGTTCAATCATGTGATGGAGAGACTGCGCTTTTTCTGATGAACTGGCTTTATAATAAGTTTCTTTTCCTTCTCTGCGGGTTTCCACCAGTCCGCTGCTTTTTAGAAGACGTAAGTGATGTGCAACAGCAGGACTGCTCATATCCATTAAGGCAGAGATATTGATTACACATTCTTCGCAGTGACATAAAATCCAAAAAATACGAATACGTGTGGTATCACTAAGTTGTTTGAATATAGAAGCAACAATTTGGAATTTTTCTGTGTCAGGTATATGTTGTATTAAATGTTCCCCATGTTCGCCGTGTTGATGGGGCAATGTATGTTCTTCCATAAAAGTATTTCCTCCTTTATTTCCTATAGTGTAACATAAAATATTAAAAATGAAAATTGTGAATAATGTAGATTGACGGTGAAAATAATTTGAACTATAATGGATAAACCATAAGAAAGGGGGAATTTGATAATGGAGAAAACATTATGTGTAGCGAAATTGTTTAACGATTTATTCAGAGCAGAAAATGGTACAGATATGGACCAGATGCGAATGCACAAAATGATGTATTTGGCTCAAAGAGAGTCCCTTATGTATGATAAAAAACCTCTTTTTGATGCGGAATTTCAAGGATGGAAATTTGGACCGGTTTTGCTGGAGGTACGAAGCGAATATGTAACGGGAAATATGTTTTGTCTTGTTGATGAGACAGTTAGTGAAAGAACCAAAATGCTGGTTAAATCTGTTTACGAAAGATATAAGAGCATGTCTTCATGGAAACTCAGCAGTCTTTCTCATAGTGAGGTATCATGGAAATGTTCAAGAGAAGGTCTGGATACAAATGACAATGGAACTGCTACATTGAAACTGGCAGATATGCGAGTAGACGGAGCACGAGAACTTTTAAGAAGGAAGAAAACAGGAGAAGCAGATTAAAGAAGGTGATTTAAAATTAATATTCAAGAGCAAAAAATATGGTTGAAATCAAAATTAAAAGTAGAACTTTTAACTTCAGATAAAACGAATAAATCGATACTTGAAAATTTTTCTGCGAACAAGCAGGGAAAAGGCCTGGAAAAGTATTTGAAGAATTCGGCATGGATAGAGGACATTAGCGGAGCTACCAAAGTTTATTTGGTAAAGGATAGGGAAACCGGAGCTATTGTCTTCTTTTTTGCATTACAGGCAGGACTTTTATATAAATCAATTGAAGAAGATGATTATATTTTATCTGAGAAGGAACGGGAAATTGTAAATCTTTGTGTTGAATATCGGTTAGACTCGTCAAATGAATTTACGCCGGATGACATTTTTGAATGGTACGCAGATAATCAATTGGATAAAGAAAAGCTGTTTAGAATTATTGAGGAAAAAGTAGAGATAAAATTAAACGCTCAACAAGATAGAGATTTAACCGGACAAGATGTAAATATTATGAGAGTTTCTGAAACCTTTCCGGGAATAGTACTTACACATTTTTGTAAAAATCAGAATTATATACTTTCAGAAAAATTATTATTTCCCCTTGGTTTTTATGTGTTTTGGGAAATAGTGACAGAAGCAGTTTTACATATTGCCTCATTGCTGGGATGCCGGTATTTATATTTATTTACAGCAGATAGCACAGAAAAGCAATGGAGTACACAATCATTTATGGATTATCTCTATGATGACATGGATGAAGACAGAGAATTAGAAAAATTGTCATACAGACTTGTAGAATATTATAAAAATGAAATGAAGTTTGAAGAAGTACAAGGAATGACGATTTTGAAACCATCTTATGATTTTCAGTGCTTTAGTTTGGTGCAATCCATAGGGGAATTATCGGAGAAGAAAAAAGCAGCTTGGATTGAACATTCAGATATAGAGAGTTCAATATAAAAACTGCATTCCGAATATCTATACAGCTCTAATTTGCCTCCATACAGATATACTCGAAATGCAGTTCAAATTTAAGAATTTTATGTTTTAAACGGTATCGACCAGATCACAGCCACTGACAATTCTGCTCCAGATATTTTCACGGAGTTCAATCTTCATATCATGTGGATATTTGTTTTCTACTGTCCAGTAAGGCAGGCGTTCCTGCTCTAATTCTTCTAATTTATCCACTTCCTTAGAAAGGTAAGAGGCAATGCGTCTCTGGCAAGCTTTTAAACGTGCAGAAACTCCGCCCAGTTTAATATCCATAAGCTCGTAACCAAAAGGCTTTGCATCCTTCATCCATAATTCCTCGCGGAATTGGTGCATAAGTTGTAAATTCTCCAGAATATTGGGGATAACTTTTGCGTTTAATTCTTCTAATGTGGACAAATCGTTTTTATCATAAGCTTCTTTTAAACGAATTCCCAAATCCGCTTTTTTAGACAGCACAAGGGCAAAATATTTATAGAAATTAAATAATGTTTTGTAGCAAGAATTTTCGTCTGCACATTTGTCCAGCTTGTCAGCTAAATCTTTATAATAGGACTTTGTATCTACTCCTTGAATGTGGTAGTCAAACATACCCAGCATAGCGTCCTGATACAGCAAATATTTAGAAGGATTATCGGCAGAAATGTTATTTCCGTCTCCCTGGAAAAGAGAGTCAAATCTGTCCAAAAGCTCAAAATCTTCCCAAGCTGCATCTACGCAATCAGCAAAGTTCTGTTTTAAAACAGCTTCGTCTAAATCAGAGTGGAAGCAAAGGGTAGCAAATGCCACAAGTCCCGGATAAATAGCGTCAATAGGAGTTTCCGCTCCGTTGTCCATCCAGCCGGTAGCAAATACCTCTTTCACATTCTGTGCCTGACATTCTAAAAGGGCAGGAATTGTGCAGTTGATTGTTCTGCCGTAGTTTGGCGCAATACCGTTCCAGTTCCAGATACCGCCGGCAAAGACAGTTCTTTTAGCGATTTCGTTATGAATACGAAGCATCTTGCGATATACGCTTCTGTCTGTATTGTAGTAATCCCAATATACCAAAGCCAAATCATCTGCCGGTTTTGTCCAGCTTGTAGTATCAACATTTTCATCAACATTATAATACCATGTTCCGGCGTTGGAGGAAATAAACATATCACTCCACATCATAGGTTTTAAATTTAATTCTCTGCAGATTTCCAGAACACGGTCAGTGTGCTCTAAAAGTAGTTCAGAGCTTTTCTTGTAGCCATTTTGATGGAGATAGTTTCCAAGTCCCAACATAACAGCTTCATCCATACCGATATGAATATTTTCAGAACGAAAGCAATTTTTTACAGAAGTCAGAAGCTGTCTGATGAAATCGTAAACTTTTTCAGAACCTACCAACAGAATATCTGCACTGTCTTTTAACTCCTGTCCCATAGGCCATTTCAGGGCGTTTCTCAGATGAGCAAGCGTCTGAATACAGGGAACAAGTTCAATTCCAAACTGGTAAGCATAGTCATCTAACTGGCGGATTTCTTCCTGTGAGTAACGACCTCTGTAAGTGCCAAAGTAAGGAAGTCCCGGAACTTCATAAGTATCTTCTGTATATAAAAGTAACTGATTAAGCCCCAGCTTTGCCATAATACGAATTAATTTTTTTACTGTATTTACAGTAGAAACGGCATTTCTGGAACAGTCCAGCATAAAACCGTTTTTTTCGAAAAAGCCTGTTTCTTCAAAGTCAAAATCCTCATCCAAGTGATGAATAAGATGATTGAGACAACGGAAATAATGTGCCGGTTCGTGGCAGGTAATCGTGCACTGTTCACCTTTTTTGGAAACTTTTAAGGTGTTTCCGGAAGGAGTGAAAGTCACATGAACACAGAGATTTTGTGCGTGTTCATTCTGCTTGCTGTACTCATTTAAAAGTATTTGTGTACTTTCCTCAATCAGCGCAAGGTCCAGAGAGGAAGGAGTGTTGCAATACGAAAAAGTCATAATAATAGCTTCCTTTCATTTAATTATTTTAGTGTTCTATATGTGTTTTATAGAATTTTTTCTGGTCAAAGTAATAGTAAATAACAAACAGGGCTGCTGTCAATCCCCATGAGATAGGATAACAGAGCAAAATATCGGAAATACTTGGTTTTTTCGGTATTACAAGGAAAATCCAGATAATACGAAGCAAGCATACACCTGTACAGGTCATAAGCATAGGAACCAGTACATTTCCCACTCCTCGAAGAGCGCTGGATAAGATTTCGATAAAAATAAACAGCACGTAGGAAGGTGCAATAATGTGAATGATCTTCATACCGATTTTAATAACTTCCGGGTCTGTGGTAAACATTCTAAGAAGATATTCACCCAGAGAAAGTAAAAGAATACTTACCAGCAAAGAAGCAATAAAATCCATGAAAAGACAAACGGTAACGCTTTTTTTCATACGATGATATTTTCCCGCACCATAATTCTGTCCGATAAACGTTGTAATTGCCACACTGAAAGCACCGGAAATCATCCAATAAATGGCATCGATTTTGCCAAAAGCAGTGTAAGCTGCCATGGTACTGGTTCCCAAATCATTGAGAGAAGTCTGAATAATCATATTGGAAAGATTATACATGACAGACTGAATTCCAGCAGGAAGACCAATAGTAACAATGGACAAAAACAGGAATTTGTGAAAATGAATTTCCTTTGGTTTCAGGCAATACATATCTTTGGAGTTCATTAAAGCGTAAATAACCAGAACCGCACTGACCGCCTGAGAAATTACAGTAGCAAGAGCTGCACCTGCAACTCCCATATTAAATCCTACTACCAGAAGAACATCCAGAAAAATATTAATAAAACAACATACAATCAGAAAATAAAGAGGACGTTTAGAGTCGCCCACAGCTCTTAAAATTGCAGAACCTACGTTATAAATAAATACAAAAATAATGCCTGCAAAATAAATTCTAAGATAAGTAGAAGAACCCTGAATAACGTCTTTTGGAGTATTCATAAGTTTTAACATAAAAGGTGTTAAAGCAATACCGGCAATGGTGATAATAACGCTTCCTACAATAGAGAGAGCGGCAGCAGTATGCAGAGTATCGTTGAGTTCTTTTTTGTTTTTTGCTCCATAATAGCGAGCTATAATAACTGTGGCACCGGAAGAAAGACCTACAAAAAATCCTACAATCAGATTCACCATTTGTCCGGTGGAGCCACCTACGGCAGCAAGCGCCTGCGTTCCTACAAAACGACCTACTACAACTGCGTCAGCAGTATTGTAGAGCTGCTGAAACAGAGTTCCCAGCATAATCGGGAAGAAGAAAAACAAGAGCTGTTTCCATATAACACCCTCTGTAATCTGGTTTACAGAAGTCTTTTTAGTCTTCAATGAAAGTCCCCCCCCTTTTTTATTAAATTCTATACTCAATATATATCACAGCTTTTTACAAATGTCGATAAATTTTATTATTTTTTGATGTGGAATGTGATATGATTAAAAATAAATTGGGGAACGAAAATATTTGGGAGGTATGAAGATATGGAATTAAAAATTAGAGTAGCAAACCCGGCAGGCAATGTAACAATTTTTGTAATGAGTCCGGCAAAAAGAGAAGATTATCAGGCAATTTCCAGAGAACTTTTGTGCATGGAAGAACTTCACGGAGAACAGGTGGGTTTTGTGGAGAAAATGCAGGATGGAAGTTTTCACATGCAGATGATGGGCGGTGAATTTTGTGGAAATGCAACCAGAAGCTTTGGATATTTGTTAAGTATGCTTTCAGAAGAAAAGGCAGAAGATGTGTGGGTGGATGTCAGCGGTTCTCAAAAGAAACTGAAGGTGGCAGTAGATATGGAAAAGGGGACTGCAAGGACAGAAATGCCTCTTCCAATGGAGATTAAAGAAATTTCCGTAAAAGAGGAAAAATATTCGATGGTTGTATTTGAGGGGATTTGTCACATTATTGTAAATAGCGCTCCAAAAGCTCAGGAGTTTGTAGATAAACTTATTGAGGAGGCAAAAAGAATCTGCCCTTGTGATGCTTATGGTGTTATGTTTTTAGAGGAAAGTAAAATGACTCCCGTGGTATATGTGGAGAGTACCACTTCCATGGTCTGGGAGAGCAGCTGCGGAAGTGGCAGTATGGGAGCAGCTGTGTATCTTTCTAAAGATGCAGATACCGGAGAATTTGTATACGAGCTTCATCAGCCGGGAGGCATGATAGAAGCTTATGTAAAAAAAGAGAATGGCAAGGTACTTTCCTGTAAAATGGGAGGACCGGTAACAATATCAGAAGAAATGCAGGTTGACATAAAATGAAGGCAGGGAAGCTGAATGAACCTTATATAGCAATTATGAAAGATGGAAAGCTGTCTTATGGTGGTAATCAGGAATGGTGGAAGGGAGGAAGTATGTCAGGTTATGGCTGTGGTACGATTGCGGCAACGGATATGCTTCTGTATTTGGATTTACATAAAGATTACTGTAAAGGTAAGGAGTTTCAGGAAGAAGAGAAAGGAAATGGTATTTTAGATGCTGAGGTTTATGAGAAATGTGTAGAAACAATGCGTAAAAAATACTTTCCTATTATTCCGGGTCTGGGAATTCCCGGTTGGCTTTTAGGAATAGAGGTAAATCGTTATTTTATTAAAAATAGAATTCCTTTAAAGGCAGCCTTTGGGGTAAGGAGTCGAAATATACCAAACAGAATAAAAGCTATGCTGGCACACGATATACCTGTGATTTTGGCAATCGGCCCGAACTTTCCTATTCCTTTAAGGAAACATAAGCTGGCTTTTTATAATAAGACAGAAGAGGGATACGAAAAAATAGCAGAAACAGCAGCTCATTTTGTCGTGGTTACAGGATTTGAAAGTGAGTGGCTACGTATTTCTTCATGGGGAAGGGAATATTATATTAATTTTTATGAATATCAGAACTATGTGAAAAAGCATAGCTGTTCTTTGGTGAGCAATATTTGCTATATTAAAAAGAGAAAATGAAGTGTTCTTGAGAAAAATACATTTGTCCTCATAAAGGGGATTGACAAATGAAAAACCAGTGCTATAATAAAATCGTTATTTGCATATTGTGCCAATAGAAGGCTGCAGGAAAGAGGCAATATTGCCCACCGAAGGAGTAATACTCTCAGGGGCTTTGAAAAAAGTAGGACTGCATCTGGATGGCTCTCTGGAGAATCCCGAAAAGGGTGCCGAAGGTGTAAGCAGACAGTGTCTGTGAATCTCTCAGGCAAAAGGACAGTGAAGTTTTTCGTAAAGGTAGTGCCTTTAGGTGCTACGTTTATGGTTGAACGCAGTTGCGCTTGAAAAGAACTTTAACCTGTGGGATTTTCGCAATCTCACAGGTTTTTTATTATTTCAGACAACAATAGGCAAATAGAATGAAAAGAAAAGGAGACAGAGAAATGGAAATGATAGCGTCTATTGTGGAGCTGGTAAACAAATTTTTATGGGATTATGCACTTTTAATCTTACTTTTAGGTACAGGTATTTTTTATACTTTTACGCTGAAATTTATTCAGGTGCGAAAATTTGGTGTAGGAATGAAGAAGATGTTCGGGGGATTTTCTCTTCATGGAAAAAGCAGTGAAAACGGATTAAGCTCTTTTCAGGCATTGGCTACAGCTATTGCAGCTCAGGTAGGTACAGGAAATATTGCCGGTGCGGCTACAGCTATTGCAGCAGGAGGTCCGGGTGCTATTTTTTGGATGTGGGTGAGCGCATTTTTTGGAATGGCGACCATTTATGCGGAAGCAGTTATGGCACAGCACACCAGAGTAAAAGAAAATGGTGTAATTGTAGGCGGGCCTGTTTATTATATTAAATATATTTTTAAAGGAAAATTTGGTAAGTTCCTTGCAGGATTTTTCTCTGTTGCAATTATTTTGGCATTAGGATTTATGGGAAATATGGTGCAGTCTAATTCCATCGGAAGTTCTTTCTACAATGCTTTTGGCATTAAACCATTTCATGTCGGAATTTTAGTGGCTATTGTAGCAGCATTTATTTTCCTGGGAGGCATTAACCGAATTGCCAGAGTTACAGAAAAAGTTGTTCCTTTAATGGCACTTATTTATATTATCGGATGTTTAATTATATTATTTATGAATGGCAACGAAGTAGGAACTGCATTTCATGATATTTTTGTAGCAGCATTTGCACCGGAGGCAGTACTTGGAGGTGCTCTTGGTGTAACTGTGCAGAAAGCTATGCGTTTTGGTGTGGCAAGAGGACTTTTCTCTAATGAAGCAGGTATGGGTTCTACACCTCATGCACATGCGACAGCAGATGTAAAACATCCTGGCGATCAGGGTATTATTGCTATGATGGGTGTATTTATTGATACTTTTGTAATTCTTACTTTAACAGCCCTTGTAATTCTTTCTACAGGAGCATTGTCAAGTGGAGAAACAGGTTCTGCTTTAGCACAGGTTGCCTTTGATTCAGCCTTTGGTTCTTTTGGTAAGATTTTTATTGCTATTTGTATGTTGTTCTTTGCATTTACTACGATTATTGGCTGGTATTATTTTGGTGAAGTAAACGTGCGTAGCCTTTTGGGTCAAAAAGCAGTTAAAATTTATGCTTTTCTGGTAGTTGCCTGTGTTTTAGTAGGTTCTACTTTGAAGGTTGATTTAGTATGGAATATGTCCGACATGTTTAACGGACTTATGGTAATTCCAAACTTGATTGCAATTTTAGCATCTGTTAAGATTGTGAAAAAACTCAGTAAAGAGCATGAGTTTATGTAAAAAAAGAGTGTTTACAAATATTCCTGAATATGTTAGCATATTTTATATATGTAAACACAGTGACGGAGAGAGTACATATATTTTGCATTTTACAGAGAAATTCCCATAGGCTGAGAGGAATAAATGAGAGTATATGGAAGATGGCTCCTGAGAGGCGCACCGAAGCAGAGTTGCCAAGGCTGCGACAGGGTCCGCCTGTTATAGCGGCAGGGTATTAAACAGATACCCGTTGAGGTTTGTACTGCGAGGTACAGATAAACAGAAGTGGTAACGTGGGTTATAGGCTCGCCTTCTTAATATGGAAGGTGAGTCTTTTTTTGTGAGCGTATACAAGGAGGAAAGAAAATTGGATAAGAAAAAATATTATATTACAACAGCCATTGCCTACACATCAGGCAAGCCACACATTGGAAATACTTACGAAGCAATTCTTGCAGACAGCATTGCCAGATTTAAAAGACAGCAGGGATATGACGTGTTTTTCCAGACAGGAACAGATGAACACGGTCAGAAAATCGAATTAAAGGCAGCAGAAGCCGGTGTTACCTGCAAAGAATTTGTAGATAATGTGGCAGGAGAAATTAAAAATATCTGGGATTTAATGAATACTTCTTATGATAAATTTATCCGTACAACAGATGATTATCATGAAAAACAGGTACAGAAAATTTTCAAAAAACTGTATGATCAGGGTGATATTTACAAAGGCTATTACGAAGGTATGTATTGTACACCATGTGAGTCTTTCTTTACAGAGTCTCAGCTGGTAGATGGCAAGTGTCCGGATTGCGGACGTCCTGTAACACCTGCAAAGGAAGAAGCATATTTCTTTAGAATGAGTAAATATGCGCAGAGACTGATTGATCATATCAATACACATCCTGAGTTTATTCAGCCTGTATCAAGAAAGAATGAAATGATGAACAACTTCCTTCTTCCGGGACTTCAGGATTTATGTGTATCCAGAACTTCCTTTAAATGGGGAATTCCTGTAGACTTCGATCCAAAACACGTAGTATATGTATGGTTGGATGCTCTTACAAACTATATCACAGGTATTGGATATGATTGTGACGGAGAAAACACAGAACAGTTTAAGAAAGACTGGCCTGCAGACTTACATTTAATTGGAAAAGATATTATCCGTTTCCATACAATTTACTGGCCGATTTTCCTTATGGCTCTTGATTTGCCTTTGCCAAAACAGATTTTCGGACATCCTTGGCTTTTACAGGGTGATGGGAAAATGAGTAAATCAAAAGGAAATGTTCTTTATGCAGACCAGTTAGTAGATTTCTTTGGCGTAGACGCAGTGCGTTACTTTGTTCTTCATGAAATGCCATTTGAAAACGATGGTGTAATTACATGGGAGCTGATGGTAGAGCGTTTAAATTCTGAACTTGCAAATACTTTAGGAAATCTGGTAAACAGAACAATCTCCATGTCTAATAAATACTTTGGCGGAGAAGTAAAAAATACAAATGTATGTGAGCCTGTAGATGAAGAATTAAAGGCAGTTGTGCTGGGAACAAAAGCAAAAGTAGCAGCAAAAATGGAAGAACTTCGTGTGGCAGATGCTATTACAGAAATCTTTACTTTATTCAAACGCTGCAACAAATATATTGATGAAACAATGCCATGGGCTTTGGCAAAAGAGGAAGATAAGCAAGACCGTCTTGCAACTGTTCTCTATAATCTGGTAGAGGGAATTTGTATTGGAGCATCTTTATTAGAGTCCTTTATGCCTGAAACAACAGGAAAAATTCTGACACAGTTAAATGCACCAAAACGTGAATATGAAGAATTAGAAACATTTGGTTTATATCCATCCGGAAACAAAGTTACAGAAAAACCGGAAATTTTATTTGCACGTCTGGATGTCAAAGAAGTACTGGAAAAAGTAGAAGCTATGAAGGAAGAAGAAAAAACAGAAGAAGCAGCAGAAGAAAAGGAAGAAGCTCCTGTTATAGATATTGAAGCAAAAGAAGAAGTTACTTTTGACGATTTTATGAAAATGCAATTCCAGGTTGGTGAGATTATTGCCTGTGAAGAAGTAAAAAAATCCAAAAAACTTCTGTGTTCTCAGGTTAAAATCGGAAGTCAGGTAAAGCAGATTGTATCAGGAATTAAATCCAACTACAAACCGGAAGATATGGTTGGCAAGAAGGTTATGGTTTTAGTAAACTTAAAACCTGCCAAATTAGCCGGTATTGTTTCAGAGGGTATGATTTTATGTGCAGAAGGCTTTGACGGGGAATTGGCTCTTATGACTCCGGATAAAGATATGCCTGCAGGTGCAGAAATCTGTTAAAAAAAGGGTTGACAGCACCGACTATATCGTTTATAGTTCTTTTTAATAAAAGGGAGTAGCTGGCACCTATGGGTGTTCGCGATAACGTCAATCTCGATGGAAAGATTTCCATCCGTGTCGTGATGAAATGGCAAGACTTTTATTGCATGAAAAAGTGCAGTAGGAGTCTTGCCTTTTTCTGTTTCCCATGAAAAACAAAAAGACTTTTACAACGCACAATAAAATTTAGGAGGAAAAAGCATGAAAGAGTATTATCAAATGTCAAGAACAGAAGCTCAAAAAGCTGTAAATGGCAGTACTCATCCTCTCAGCGAGGAACAGATTAAGAAAAATCAGGAAAAGTATGGACCAAATGCTTTAGTAGAAGAAAAGAAGAAGTCCATTCTTCAGATTTTTTTGGAACAGTATAAAGACTTTTTGGTTATTATACTGATTGTAGCAGCAATCGTATCAGGATTATTGGGAGAAACAGAAAGCGCCATTGTTATTCTGGTGGTAATTACCATGAATGCGATTTTAGGCACTGTTCAGACCATTAAGGCAGAGCAGTCACTGGACTCTTTAAAGGCCATGTCAGCTCCGGAAGCAAAGGTTTTCAGAAACGGAGATGTTATCAAAGTTCCGTCTGATCAGGTAACCGTGGGTGATATTGTTATGCTGGAAGCAGGAGATTACGTTCCGGCTGACGGACGTATTCTTGAAAACGCCAGCTTAAAGGTTGACGAAAGTGCACTTACCGGTGAAAGCCTTGGCGTAGAGAAAAAAGAAGAAGAAATTGAAGGTGAAGTTCCTTTAGGGGACAGAACCAACATGGTATATTCCGGAAGCTTTGTTTCTTACGGACGTGGTTCCTTCCTTGTAACCGGAATTGGTATGGAAACAGAAGTGGGAAAAATTGCCAAGTTATTAAAAACAACTTCTGAAAAGAAAACGCCGCTTCAGATGAACTTAGATAACTTCGGTCAGAAATTATCCATTTTAATTCTTGTATTTTGTGCCATTTTATTTGGTATCAGCGTATTTCGTGGAGAAAGCATCGGAGATGCCTTCCTCTTTGCAGTTGCACTTGCGGTAGCCGCTATTCCGGAAGCGTTAAGCTCTATTGTTACCATTGTACTTTCCTTTGGTACACAGAAGATGGCGAAGGAGCACGCCATTGTAAGAAAGCTTCAGGCAGTGGAAGGTCTGGGAAGTGTTTCTATTATCTGTTCTGATAAAACAGGAACTCTGACACAGAATAAAATGACAGTAGAATATTATTATGTAGAAGGAAAAGAAATTCCGGCAGAAGCTATCGACTTAGGTGATAAGGCTCAGAAACAGCTTCTTCGTCATAGTATTTTATGTAATGACTCTACCAATAAAAACGGTGAAGAAATCGGTGACCCGACAGAAACAGCCCTTATCAATCAGGGCGATAAGCTCGGTTCTCCTGCTGAAGTAGTAAGACAGAAATATCCAAGATACAGCGAAGTTCCTTTTGACAGTGACAGAAAGATGATGTCAACCCTTCATACCTTAAAAGAAGGTTCTACTATGGTGACAAAGGGCGCTGTGGATGTTCTTTTGGGACGTGTGACACACATTCAGAAAAACGGCGAAATTGTGCCGATTACAAAAGAGGATATTCAGGAAATCGAAGCACAGAACCAGAAGTTCTCACAGGGCGGTCTTCGTGTTCTTGCTTTCGCATATAAGCGTGTACCGGAAGGCACAACTCTTACAGTGGAAGATGAAAATGACATGACCTTCTTAGGCTTAATTGCCATGATGGACCCGCCGCGTGAGGAGTCAAAGGCTGCTGTTGAGGAGTGTATTAAAGCCGGCATTAAACCGATTATGATTACCGGTGACCATAAGGTAACTGCGGCTGCCATTGCAAAACGTATCGGTATCTTGCAGGATGAGTCAGAGGCATGTGAAGGTGCTGTTATTGAAAACATGTCTGACGAAGAATTAAGAGATTTTGTAGAAGGCATTTCCGTATATGCACGAGTTTCACCGGAGCATAAAATCAGAATTGTCAAAGCATGGCAGGATAAAGGAAATATTGTTTCCATGACTGGTGACGGTGTAAATGATGCGCCTGCTTTAAAACAGGCTGATATCGGTGTTGCTATGGGTATTACCGGAACAGAAGTATCCAAAGATGCTGCATCTATGATATTGACAGATGATAATTTTGCGACTATTGTTAAAGCAGTAGAAAATGGACGTAATGTATATCGAAACATTAAGAGTGCAATCCAGTTCCTGTTATCAGGTAACTTTGCCGGAATTTTAGCAGTATTGTATGCTTCTATTGCAGGACTTCCGGTTCCTTTTGCACCGGTTCATCTTCTGTTTATCAACTTACTTACAGACAGCTTGCCGGCCATTGCTCTTGGACTTGAGCCACACACAGAAAGTGTTATGAACGAAAAGCCAAGACCAATGAACGAATCTATTTTAACAAAAGATTTTCTTTCCAGAATTGGAATTGAAGGTCTTGTAATCGGTATTATGACAATGGTTGCCTTCTATATTGGATATCAGGAAAGCCCGCTTTTAGCATCTACACTGGCATTCGGAACTTTATGTACTTCTCGTCTGGTACATGGATTTAACTGTAAATCTTCTGAACCGGTACTGTTTACTAAGAGATTTTTCAACAATATCTACTTAATCGGCGCTTTTGGACTGGGGCTTGCTTTGATTACAGCAGTTATGTTAATTCCTGCACTGCACAGTATTTTCCAGGTACAGACATTAAATCTGACACAGCTTCTGATTATGTTTGGCCTGTCACTGGCAAACCTTCCGATTATTCAGTTTATTAAATGGATACGTACAAAAATCGGTAAATAAAAGATTTTTGGAGGATATGTATGGATTTGAACAAGAAAAACATGAAAAATATTATGCTGCTGATTGTATTTGCTGTTTTATTCTACGTAGGAGTACAGCGGATAGAAAGTGTGGCGGCAGGATTTTCCTTTGTGGTTAGTATTGTTTTTCCGTTTTTGCTGGGAGCAGCTATGGCATTTATTTTAAATGTTCCCATGAGCTTTATGGAAAAAAGACTATTTTCGAAAACAAAGGGAAAGGCAAAAAAACTGAAACGACCAATTTGCCTTGTGCTGGCTATTTTATTTGTAGTTGCTATTTTATGGATTGTACTTTTGGTGGTTATTCCTGAGGTAGCAAGTACGGTTGCCAGTTTAAGTGTAAATATAGAGGCGGCGCTTATAAAGCTTCAAAGATGGGCGATGGACATTTTTGAAGATAACAAGCAGATTGAAGTTTGGATTGCCAGCTTGCAGTTTGATTGGGACGGAATTATTCACACCGCATTCGGATTTCTGAAAAACGGAGCCGGAAATGTTTTAAATTCTACCATGACTGTGGCAAAGACTGTTATCAATTCTGTTATGAACTTTTGTGTTGCTTTTGTGTTTGCATGCTATATCCTCCTTCAAAAAGAGAAGCTTGCTGTACAAATCCGAAAGATTTTATATGCCTTTTTCTCTAAGAAGGTGGTAACAAAGGTGCTGGACATTGCATCTTTAAGCTATAAGACCTTTGCTAATTTTGTTACGGGACAGTGCTGTGAAGCCGTTATTTTAGGAACAATGTTTTTTATTTCCATGAGTATTTTAAGATTTCCTTATGCACTTTTAGTAGGCGTTTTAATTGCATTTACTGCATTAATTCCGATTTTCGGTGCTTTTATCGGATGCTTTTTAGGGACTTTCCTGATTTTAGTAGCAGACCCTATGAAGGCGATTGCCTTTGTTATTCTGTTCCTGGTATTGCAGCAGGTTGAGGGAAACTTGATTTATCCTCATGTAGTGGGAGGTTCCGTGGGACTGCCGTCTATCTGGGTTCTGGTTGCTGTTACAGTGGGCGGAAGTCTGATGGGAATTGTAGGTATGCTGGTATTTATCCCGATTTGTTCTGTGCTGTATGCGCTGTTTCGGGAAATGGTATATAAAAGATTAAAGGAGAGAGGAATTCATGATATTTGATACCCATGCACATTATGACGACAAGGCATTTGATAAAGACAGAGGACGAATGCTGGAGCATGTACATGCCAACGGAGTGAGCGAAATTATAAATGTAGGCGCTTCTTTTAAAGGAGCAGAGGACTCCGTAGAACTGGCAAAGAAATATCCTTTTGTTTATGCGGCAGTAGGTATTCATCCGGATGAGGTAGGCGAGCTGGATGAAGAAAAAATGTGCAGACTCAGACAGCTGTGTGATGAAGAAAAAACAGTTGCCGTAGGGGAAATCGGATTGGACTATTATTGGAATAAGGAAGACCATGAAACACAGAAAAAGTGGTTTGTAAGGCAGATGGATTTGGCAAAGGAAACAAAGCTGCCGATTATTGTTCACAGCCGTGATGCTGCAAAAGATACTTTAGATATTATGAAGGCAGAAAAGGCTGAGAATTTATCAGGAGTTATTCACTGCTATGCTTATTCCAAAGAACATGCACGAGAATACATGAATATGGGATATTATCTGGGGATTGGCGGTGTAGTTACTTTTCCGGATGCTAAGAGGCTAAAAGAAGTGGTAGAATACGCACCGTTAGATTATCTGCTTTTAGAGACAGATGCTCCGTATTTATCACCCGTACCACGCAGAGGAAAAAGAAACAACTCTCTTCAGCTGGGGTTTGTCATGGACGAAATTGCCAGAATAAAAGGCGTTTCCTTCAATAAGGTTGCAGAGGTAACAAGAGAAAACGCCAAAAGGTTATTTGGAATATGATATGGGGCTGTTGCATTAAGTGCATATTGGAAAAATGTATAAATATTCCAAATTGCTGTTTAATGCGACAACCTCGTTTGGAATTAGACTTGAAAAAAAGAGGAAAGTTCTTTCTTTAATAGGAGAAATTCGCTGTCTGAGGGATTGACGTAAAGTATGTAGTTGATTTTACTGTTGAGACTTTGCAGATAGTGGGTTTCTCCTTTTTTGTATCCGATGTGTGCAAGATGGTCCTTTAGACCGAATTTTTTGATGTAGTAGCATTCTTGTCGGATACGGCGACGGTATTCTTTTGATGTCTGCAGTTTTTGATTAACCACAAGTCCGGTTACTTCCTGACGATTTTTCTGTGAGCATACATGAGTTTTTTCAGGATTTAGAGAAAATCCTAAACGCATAAGAAAAGACTGCACTTTTTTCTTTACAAGTACAGGATTAAAGTCACCGGAAAAAGTCATATCGTCACAATATCGTGTGTAAGTTATTTGCTGTTTTTTGCACCAGTTTCCGATATAATTATCGAAAGGTTTTAAAATAAGATTGGAAATATAGGGGGAACTGGGCGCACCTTGAGGCAGAGCATCGTGATAGCAGCATAAGTGTGTCAGAAGTGTCCGTACAGAAGGAGGAAACAGTTCGCTTTTAAAAACTTTTTGGTAAACATCAATGTAGGTAATACTGCCAAAGAAATCATGGATATCTAATTTCAAAAGGAGTTTTTGATTTAAGTGAGGAAAAGCATTGAAAACAGTAGAACAGCCGCTTTTGTAAGCTGTTGCATAAGGAGAAACAGGAAACTGGACAAGGATGTGTTTTAAGATATTTGTCTGCACCTGTTTTAATAGGTAATCAGGTATAAGAAGTTTCCTTTTCTTTCCGTTTTTCTTAGGAATAAATACTTGAGAGTAGTGATTTTGGGCGTGATTAGATAGAGCGTAAAGAAAAGCGAGCTGGTTGTCTGAAGCAAGATTTAAACCATCTGTTAAGTGCAGAGAACGCAAAAAATCTAAAGAATCATTATGTGTATTGTATTTCCATAGTCTATTTTCCATGAAACTTCCTCTCCTTTATATAAAAGACACAGCAGACACAAAATGGTGATAAAGAAATTGGCGAAGCCGTACAAGCCGCAGGCAAAAGCACATGAAATGTGCCGATGTACGGCATAGCCAATGCAGAGCTGGCATAAGCCATCGCTTAATTTATAACATAGAAAAGCGACTCGCTTTTCTGACATGAAGTTTTTCGTTGTCTTCGCTGTCTGCTGCGTTTAAATATACTGTATCACACTTAAAACAAAAAAGAAAATAAAAAATGAATAGTTGATTTTTTATATACCGATAAGTATAATTGAAGGTAGAAGGGCGGTGAACAGAATGGACAACAAAGAGGTACTTTTGCAAGTAGCGCTGGATTTGTTTCACGCAAAAGGATATGATGCGGTGGGAATACAGGAAATCGTTGATAAAGCCGGAGTGACGAAGCCCACCTTGTACTATTACTTTGGAAGTAAGAAGGGACTTTTGCAGTATCTTTTAGAAAGCGGCTACAAGATTTTGCAGGAGGATATTGCAGAGGTTGTGCAGGTGAATGAGGAACTGCCGGAAATCCTATATCAGATTGCCAGAAAATTTTTTAACTTTGCATCTGCTCATGAGAAGTTTTATCTGTTTATGCTGTCACTTTTCTATTCAGGGAGAGAAAACGAAGCCTTTCAAATGGTGCTTCCCTTTATAGAAAATTATTACGGATACATTGCAGGTGTCTTTGAAAGAGATACTTCTCTAAAGGGAGATACAGCTCAGAGAAAAATGTATGCGGTGGGATTTACAGGTGTTTTAAACCATCATATTATGACTGCCAGCTACGGGATGCTGGAGAATGAAATGTTTAAAATTTCAGATGAAACGACAAGGGAAGTTGTTCGTCAGTTTCTGTATGGAATTTATTCATAAAAGGAGGAGATTTTTATGGGCGTTAATATGAAAATTACAGAGTTGGACCGATATTTGTTCGGGGAGGGGACTCATTACGAAATTTATAAGCTGTTGGGGGCACATGTGGGTGTGAACAGAAAGAAGGAAGGCGTTTTCTTTGCAGTATGGGCGCCTCATGCAAAATCAGTTTCCGTAGTGGGGAATTTCAATAACTGGGATGAAAAAGCAGACATTATGAAATGCGATAATAATATGGGGCTTTATCAGCTTTTTATTCCGAAGGTAAGAGAAGGGGATTTGTATAAATTCTGCATTACCGCCCAAAGCGGCGAGTTGTTATATAAGGCAGACCCCTATGCAAATTATTCCGAACTTCGTCCGGGAAATGCTTCAAGGGTTGTGGATTTAACCGGCTATAAATGGTCAGACAGTGTCTGGATGAAAAAACGTCAGGAATTTGATGTGGACAAGGATGCCATGTCTGTTTACGAGGTGCATCCCGGCTCATGGAAAAAACATCCGTCACAGGGAGAGGATGATCCCGGTTTTTATAATTATCGGGAGCTGGCACATGAACTGGCAAAATATGTGAAAGAAATGGGCTATACCCATGTGGAGCTTATGGGAATTGCAGAACATCCTTTTGACGGTTCATGGGGATATCAGGTAACCGGCTATTATGCACCTACTTCCCGCTATGGTACACCGGAAGATTTTCGCTACTTTGTCAATTATTTACATAAGAATAAAATCGGTGTTATTCTGGACTGGGTACCGGCACACTTTCCAAAGGATGCTCATGGGCTGGCAGACTTTGACGGCGCTCCGACTTATGAATATGCAGATCCCAGAAAGGGAGAACATCCTGATTGGGGAACAAAAGTCTTTGATTATGGTAAAAATGAAGTGAAAAACTTCCTCATAGCCAATGCGCTGTTTTGGATTGAGGAATTTCATATTGACGGTCTGCGTGTAGACGCAGTTGCATCTATGCTTTATCTGGATTACGGACGCAGAGACGGAGAATGGGTTCCGAACCAATACGGAGAAAACAAGAACTTGGAAGCCATTGAATTTTTCCGTCATTTGAATTCCGTTGTTTTAGGGAAACATAAGGGCGTTGTCATGATTGCCGAGGAGTCTACCGCATGGCCGATGGTAACAGGCAAACCGGAGGACGGCGGACTGGGATTTTCCTTGAAATGGAATATGGGATGGATGCACGACTTTTTGGAATATATGAAGCTGGATCCGTATTTCAGAAAATACAATCATCATAAAATGACATTTTCCACCTCTTATGCGTACAGCGAAAGATACGTATTGGTGCTTTCTCATGATGAGGTAGTACATCTGAAATGCTCTATGATAAACAAAATGCCGGGGCTTGGACAGGATAAATTTGAGAACTTAAAAGCCGGATATTCTTATATGATTGGACATCCGGGTAAGAAATTATTGTTTATGGGACAGGATTTTGGACAGTATCAGGAATGGAGCGAAGAACGAGAATTAGATTGGTACTTGCTGGGAGAACAAAACCATCAGCAGCTTCAGAATTATGTAAAGGAATTACTTAAAATGTATAAAAAGTACCCTGCTCTATATGCAAATGACAACAATTATCAGGGACTGGAATGGATTAATGCTGATGATGCTAGCAGAAGTATTTACAGTTTTGTACGTTGGTCACCTACAGGCAGAAACAATTTGTTATTTGTAATTAACTATACACCGGTAGCAAGAGATGATTATAGGGTAGGTGTACCGAAGAGAAAACAGTATAAGCTGATTTTAAACAGCAAGGAACCGGAATTCGGCGGTGATGTACATAAAGAAGTGGTAGATTATAAAGCAGTGAAAAAAGAATGTGACGGAAGACCATTTTCCTTTGCATATCCATTACCAGCCTATGGAGTTGCAGTATTCAGATTTTAAACCATAAAGTTCTTTGGCAGATTTGTCCGGTGGGGTTATCTCTTAATGAGACAGCTTCACCGGATATCAATATTTTTGGCAATATTGCTAATTGCAAATGCAAAGAAATTATGATATTCTCATATTCACAAAAACAATTCTAAGAACTCTTTTTGACAGCTCTGTCAAGAATATTCCATGTGATTATTTAAAAAAATGCCTTTATGCCCCAATATTTTTTGGACTGGCCGATGCTTTATTGATAAAAGGAAGGTGATACTATGCGAAAAACAGGTGAGCTGATTGACGGCAGATACAAAATCCTGAGAAAATTAGGCGAAGGCGGCATGAGCGTTGTTTATCTGGCAGTAAATGAGAAGGTAAATAAACACTGGGCAATTAAAGAAGTAAAAAAGGAGGGCGTGGAAAATTTTGAAACCGTTCATCAGAGACTCTTAACAGAGGCAGATATATTAAAAAGGCTGCATCACCCCAATCTTCCTGATATTGTAGATATTATTGAAAACGAGGAAACCTTTCTGCTGGTAATGGACTACATAGAAGGGCGGCAGCTGGAAAGTATTGTGCAGGAATACGGACCGCAGAAAGAGGAAACCGTTGTAAATTGGGGAAAACAGCTGTGTGATGTGCTGTCTTATCTCCATTCTCAAAATCCGCCTATTATTTACCGTGATATGAAGCCTGCCAATGTGATGGTGCAAAAGGACGGAAAAGTGGTACTTATTGATTTTGGTACTGCCAGAGAATTTAAAGAAAGTCAGGCGGAGGATACCCTGTGCCTGGGAACTTGCGGTTACGCAGCGCCTGAGCAGTATAAAGGGCAGGGACAGTCCGATATTCGGACAGATATTTACTGTCTGGGCGTTACGCTTTATTATCTTCTTACAGGGCATAACCCTATTTGTAAGCCCTATGAAATCTATCCTATTCGATATTGGAATACAAATCTGTCATCCGGTCTTGAAATGATTATCTTAAAGTGTACAAGGAAAAATCCTTCCAAACGCTATCAGTCCTGTGAGGAATTACAACAGGAGCTTTCTCATTATTATAAATTGGATATAGAATATCAAAAGTCTCAAAAGATAAAAAAGCTAATGCTGTTTTGCTTTTTGGGATTAACCATTGTTTCCGGATTTTTAAGCCTTGTTTTTTATCGAGAAGAAAAGGAGCTGGTAAAAAATGCGTATGAGGATTGCCTGTATGAAGCACAGCGTCAAAGGGGAAAAGAACAGTATCAGGCGTGTTATCAGGCAGCAATTACCTTAAATCCCAAGGACAGCAGAGCATATAAAGCGCTTTTGGAGACTTTTCTCTGGAAAGACAATGAGGAACAGGAGGAGTTACAGGGATATTCTGTATGTTTTTTTTCAGAAAAAGAGGAAAAATTTATCCGTGAAATGCTGGGAATTACCAAAGAAGGAAATAAGAGAAATGAAGAATATTTAAAATCACGTAAAAGAGAGTATGAGAGCTTTGCATACATCTTGGGACTTGCTTATTTTTACTCTTATAACGGTACGGGAAATAAGGCGGCAGCAGAGAAATGGCTGAAAATTGCAGGAGAAGGGAAACCATCCCAAGGCTTACAGGAGGCTGAAATTATAAGAGCACAAAAGCTCTGGAAAATCGCATCATACTATGACTGGCTGGGCATGTATCATCAAGGAGGAGATGTGCGTATTTCTTATAAAGATTACTGGGGGGATTTAACAGAGATTGTAAAACATGAGAAGAAAAACAGGTATAAATCAAAAGATTTGCTGTTTGCCTATAAAGAGATATTGTCGCAAATGATTACTTCTGCTTTTCAGTTTGCAAGGGCAGGAGTGACGAAAGCAGAAATGGAAAAGCAGCTTAGAGAAATAGAAGAGGGGTTAGATGCAATGAAAATAGAAAAGGGAAGCGCAAATGCGGTTTATGAGGAAGAAATGAAAAGAAATCTGTGTGAAAATTTATCCGCAGCACATCACAGTATAGAGGCTGCCTTTGAAGAGGGGAGTGGGGAAAATGAATGAGATACAAAATCAGATTTATTTTTATCAGTGTCTTAAAAATGTCTTTTTCGGGATTAGTATTTTTTGCCTTTTTGTTACATTATGGATAGCTTATGGCAGAAAAAGAAGCGAAAAATTAAAGGGAATATTGGTTATAACTGTGTTTTTGTTTGTAGGAAGCTTTGTTTTCGTGCAGAAAGCAGAAGCATCTGTTCAGGAAGAGAAAACAGTTACGCTTAAAATGAAGGAAGGAGTCTGTCTGAAATATACAAAGATATATGACCGCGATGATTTTTCTGTGTTCCAAAATCCTGAAACAGAAGATATTCTGGAAAATTTAGAGGATATAGAAATAGAAGGCGCAGAGAAATCAGAAGATGTTTTTGTAAAAAATCTGGAAGGGGTGCTGGAGGAAAAAATAAAAGATGTAACAGAGGGAAAAAAGACTTCTGTCCTTGTTACCAAGGTTGAACTGGGAGGAAAAGACGCCTCTAAATATAAAGTGGATTTAGAAAAGCAACAGGTTTGTTTAGAATGTGCGCTCACTATAAAGAAGCGTAAGATAAATTTAAGGGTAGAGCGAGGATGGCGGGAATATGGGCATTACAATGAAATAAATTTTGCGTCAGATACGCCGGTACAGGAAAACACAGAGGGTTATAAAAATTCTGAAACAGAAGGACTGCTAAAGGGAGATGCTGTCGTTTATCCTACACCTGTGGAAAAGCCCATAGAGAAAGATAAATTGCCGGATTATTCATTGGGAGAATGGAAGGAGAGAATAACCGTAAAACAGGACGGCAAGTCAGGGGAAAATTATTATTTTAATTATGATGAGGTTACTTGCGGCAGTTTACAAATAGAGTCGGAGGCAATAGAGGATCATTCGGAATATATCGAGTTTGAGACAGACAGGCAACAGGTGTATTTGGATGAGAATACCGGAAAGCTCTGGGCAGACGGGAAAATGCAGGATTTTCATGTGTTGCTGAAACAGAACAATAAGGCAAGCTTTTATACAGATATATGCACAGAGTCAGGAGAAATTATCAGTAAGAATGGAAAGGGACTGGATTTTTCAAAGGAGGATTTCCAAGAGGGAGAGGAAAGAAAGATTTCACTTTTTCTTGTTCATCGGAAGAATAAGGTAAAGTCAAAGCCCTTTGAGATTTCGGTTTTTCTCGATACAGATGTTCCTGAGGTGACAGAAAATACGGTAAGTGACAGGATAAATGATTGCGAAGCATTGCCGGAAATCATAAGGTTTAGTAGATTTTACGGAAAAGCAGATGCAGGAAAAGAATGTTTTCATATAGAAGATGAAAATGGCTGTGGTGTGAAGAAAAGTCAGTATCACATTATGAAAAAAGAAGGGGAATTTACAGGAAAAGTGGTTGAGGAGTATCTTAATGAGGAGTTGAAAAAAGAGAAATGGGATTTGCTGCCTCAAAACGGGGAAGTTCCAATTCCTGAAGAAGAAAAGAATTATCTTGTTTTTATAAGAACGGAGGACTATCTGGGGCATGAGAAAATCTATGTCTCTGACGGAATTATGACAGATTGGGAAGAACCGCAATTACAAATTGCATTTGCAGGGACACAGGAAACAGCGAAGACAGGTATTTACGGGGAAGATGTGGATTTAGAATTTGTTGTACAAGATGAGAATGCTGCCATAGCCCAAATAGAAATTTTGATAAGGGGTGATGGAGAGGAGCTTGTCAGGGAAACTCTTTTTCAAGAGGGCTCTTTAGAAGAAAGAGAAAAATATAAAGAAATACTACTGGCATATACGGTAGTGGTACAGGAAAACAGCAGTATGGAGGTTCAGGTTATCGTTAATGTTACTGATTATGCGGGCAACAAAACAGAAAAAGAGTTAAGCTTGCAGACGGATACCATCTTGCCTGAAGTAAAAGTACAGTGTTTTAGTCAAGGGAATGCTTTTTCAGAATATTATTCTAAAAATCCGATGACTGTTCAAATTTTGTACAGGGAGCAGAATTTTTCAAAAGAAAAAGAGTATTTATGGTTTGAAACAGAGATAAACGGAGAAAAAAAGAGCTGTTCTTTGGCAGAGCTGGAAGATAAGCTTATGAAAGAGATAAAATGGATAGAAAAAGGGGAAGAGCACATACTGGAAATGACATTGAAGGAGGGGAAATATAAGATTTGTCCTTTTGTTAAAGATTTATCTCAGCGAACAACACAGGATTGCATTGTACGGGGAAAAGAAATCTCACTTTGCGTTGATACGCAATGTCCAATGCCTGTTATGGAGCTTGTCAATGGAAAGAAAGAGAAGGATTACTTTTTTCGTGAGGATATTAAGCTCCATATTCAAGGAACAGATGCAGACAAGAGATACGGAAATTCGGGTTTGCAGGAGGTTTATTACATTATTTCCAAGGGAAAACAGAATGAGAAAATTTCTTTGCTTCAGAAAACAGAAGAAGGGATAGAAGCTGTCTCGAAGGAAATCACTGTGCCTGTTGCAGTGTATGGGGATGGAGAGCTTGAAATACAAGCCTTTGCAGAAGACAGAGCAGGTAACATAGGAAAAAGTGAGAGGATAAAATTAAGCATAGATATAACAAATCCTAAGATTTCCGTGCAGTGGAGTGTAGGGAAAGCAAATGAAAAGAGCTATTATAATACGCAGCGTACGGCACAGATAGAGATAACAGAGGAAAATTTTGAGCCTTCTTCTGTGAAATGGGAAATGCAAGGAAAAGCGCAAGTGGGAAAGTGGAAGTCAAAGGGAAATACACATTCCTGTCAGGTTGTTTTTTCGGAAGACGGTAGTTATGGACTGCATTTTTCCTGTGAGGATAAGGCAGGAAATAAAGAAAAATATGAGGAGAAGGAGAATTTTGTTATAGACAGGACAGCTCCTGTAATTGAGGTTTTTTATGAAGGCGAAAGTGCTTCTGACATCAGGTATTTTAATCATCCTCGTACAGCTGAAATTGTTATTCGTGAGCAAAATTTTGATGAAAATCAGGTTAAAATAGGTACAGAGCTTGAGAATATATCAGGAAAAAAGCCACAGATTACGCAGTTCTCTTCTCATAAAGGTGTTCATAAAGCAAAGGTTTTTTATGAAGAAAGCGGTGAATATTGTTTAAAGGTTTCTTGTGGAGATAAAGCGGGAAATCAGGCAAAGGAGTTTGAAGGAAAAGGTTTTTGTGTAGATTTAGAGCTTCCGGAAATTAAAATTTCCAATATAAAGAATAAATCAGCGAATAAGGATAAGGTGGCGCCGATGATAGAAATTCGAGATTTAAATTATCAAACAGGCGGTTTTACCATAAATATTACAGGAAGCAATGAGAAAAAATTAAAGCTGAAAAAGAGTGTAAAGAATATAAAAAGAGGACAAAAAATACAGATTGCCGATTTACCCAGAACAGAAGAAACAGATAATATTTATACACTTTCCGTAGCAGCAGTAGATAAAGCGGGAAATTGGGCAAAAAAAGAGCTCATATTTTCTGTAAATCGGTATGGCTCTGTGTATGAGGCAGATTTAGACACACGAAAATGGCTGAATGTGAAGGAAGGAAGCCATACATATTTGAGGGAAGGAAAAGAAATCGGGATTTATGAATACAATGTAGATACGATTAAAGAAAGAACGCTTACTGTAAATTGTGACGGAGAATTGAAAGACTTAAAAGAAGGACAGGATTATACAGCAGAAGTTTTAGAGCAGGAAGGAAAGTGGAAGAAAAATTATTATAAAATAAAAGCGGAAAACTTTAAAAAAGAAGGAAATTATACGGTTATTTTAAATTCCAAGGATAATGCCGACAACAGCATGAATAATATAAGTTTGAAAAGAAAGGCAGAACCATTGCCGCTCTCTTTTACTGTGGACAGAACATCCCCTACAATTCTGATATCGGGGGTAACGGATGCAGGCAAATATCAAAGCGCTGCAAGAGACATGCTTGTTGAAGTTACAGATAATCTGGCATTAGAAGGTTTAGATATTCAAATCGGAGACAGGAAGATGCACTATGGAAAAGAAGAACTAAAAGAAAAAAACGGAATTGTGAAAGAGCAGATTTCCAAAAACGGAAATTGGCAGAAAATAAAAGTATCTGCCATAGATGCAGCACAAAACATACAACAGGAGGAGCTTCGTGTGCTGGTTATCCCCACTTCTTTACAAAAAGCAAAGCCGGAAAATAACAGAGTAAATATAATCATAGTTATTCTCTTTTTAATGGGGTTGTTTGTCTGGAAAAAGAAGAGAGGATGCTTTATACTAAAGTAAAACACAGCCAGAAGGAGAGGAAAATCAATGAAGGTTTTTGACATGCACTGTGATACAATCAGCGCTATTTATGAAAAGAGGAAGAGCAAGGAAGCAGTAGAGCTTAGGAAAAACAATCTCCATTTAGATATCGAAAAGATGAGAAAAGGAGATTATGGACTTCAGACTTTTGCGCTTTTTGTAGACAAGGAGGCGCAAAAAGACAGCTTTTGTACTGCGCAGGAGATGGCAGCGCTGTTTCAGGAGGAAATTAAGAAAAACAGTCAGGATATTGCACAGGTTTTTACATATAAGGATATAGAAGAAAACGAGAAGAACGGAAAGATTTCCGCACTGTTATCTTTGGAGGAAGGAGCTATTTACCAGAGAGAACCGCAGATGCTGCGTAAATTTTATGAGCAAGGGGTGCGTATGGCAACTTTTACATGGAATTATGAGAATGATTTAGGATATCCCAATCGTTTTTATAATCCTCTGGAACAAAAAATGTGGAGTGCAGGAGAAACAGCAGGTTTAAAAGAAAAAGGACTTGAAATGTTGGAGGAAATGGAAGCGCTTGGTATTATTCCCGATGTTTCACATCTTTCAGACGGCGGCTTTTATGACGTGGCAAAATACGCAAAGCGTCCCTTCTTGGCATCTCATTCTAATGCAAGGGGAATTGCCCCTAATGCAGCTCGGAATTTAACGGATGATATGATACGGATTTTAGCTGAAAAAGGCGGTGTCATGGGATTGAATTTCTGTGTTTCTTTTGTAAGAGAGAACTGGAAGCCAAAGGAAGACGGTGCGCTTTTGTCGGAACTCATCAGACAGATAAAATATATTATTTGCGTAGGCGGAGAAGAATGTATCGGGCTTGGCAGTGATTTTGACGGGATTGAAGAAGCGCCTTCTGAGATGAAAAATGCAGCAGGTCTTCCGCTTTTGGCAGAAGCAATGGAAAGGGAAGGTATGCTATACAGTCAGGTTGAAAAAGTATTTTTTAAAAATGTAAAGAGATTTCTGAAGGAAAATCTGTAAAAAGAAGACTGTTGCTTTAAGATACAGATGGCGTGTAAGCTTAAAGCAGCAGCCACATTTTAAGAAGATTTTTATTCTTCTTCAGGGTTTGGCAAATGCACAATTTTCATTTCATGATGTACTGCAGGAAGAAAACGTTCTGTTAAGTCCTTTGTCAAAAGCTTTAAGCTGGAAGTATTGACACAGGGATGACAGCCGATAAATTCATCTTCCAGAACCTCTTCATCTACCAATAATTGTACACGGTTTTCTAAATCATTCATTAAACCCAATACACTGACAGAACCGGGAGAAATGTTCAGAAATTTTTCCATAAATTCCGGTCCTGCAAAGGATAATCTTGCAGAGCCGATTTGTTTGGAAAGGTCTTTTGTTTTAAATTTTTTGTTTCCGGGCATTAAAAGCAGGTAAAAGTCTGTTTGCTGGCGATTACATAGAAATAGATTTTTACACATAGTGACCTGCATAAGCTCATCCACCCGTTCGCAGGCTTCCATAGTAGAGGCTGCTTCGTGGTCTGCCTGTTCATAAGGGATTTTCAACTGCTCCAGCAAATTGTAAACCTTTATTTCCTTTTCTTCACGCCTGTCTAAAAGAGCAGGGTGTCCTTTCCGTAGCTGCATAATTTTTCCTTCTTTCTTAGCATTTAAAATCAAATAAATCACGAACAGGTACTTCCAATGCTTCTGCGATGTCAAAAAGACTGTCCAGAGAAATGGAAGTTTTTACCCTTGGTGCTTCAATATTACTAATATGTGTTCTGCTAAGTCCTACACTTTCTGCAAGCTGAGTTTGCGTTAATCCTTTTAATTTCCGATAATAAGATATAGTCAGTCCTAATTCACGAAATTGTCTTGTTCTTTTTTCGTCCATAAAGGCAAATCTCCTTTTTTGCTAAATATAGCATTGCCATAAATGGATAAAAACAAACCTAAAATATGCAGAAATAAAGTGTAAAGTTGCAAATTATAGATGCATATTGTAAAAAGACGTATTATAAATCATTTTTGCAGTATACAGTTAGATATTTGTCTGCAATACCACACATTTGCTCCAAGCTGAACACATGTACATGGCTTCCGGAAATCACTTCAAAACCACTTACAAAGTCTGATTTGGAAAACAGATAATACCATTCTTCCATATCCGGGAAAAGAGAAGAATGTTTTTGCAGCTTGTAAAGTGCATCAATATCGAGCCATTCATCTGTCCAGAAACAGGTTCCTAGTAAGACTTTGTTATTGTCATAAGCGGCAATAGGAATTGCTTCTGTACGTTTTTTTGTAGGATGCTGTCCCCACCATTTGCCTACATTTTTCATAGGGAAAGGAGATGTTCTCATTTCATCCGTTAAAACCAGAAATTCTCTGCATATTGTTTCAAAGGTATTTTTAGTATAGTTATCTAAGGCAGGCAAAACAAAAGTATTGAAAACGGTCTCTCCCTGTCCAAATTCAATTTCTGACTGATAAGGAAAGACATAGGTGTACCAAAAACGAAAAATACCATCCGAGATGGAATAAACCGCACGGCGGCTTGTCTGGTCTTCGGTTACCGGTACTTTTCGCTCTGCCAGATTATGGGAAGATAGAGAGAGCAGAAGACTGCTGGCAGCGCTGGGTGTAAGCCCTGTATCGTCACAAATTTCCTGCAGCTTTTTCTCCTCCTGTCCCAGGGAAAGGAGAATAGAGCGCATAACGGAAGACGCAGAGTAAAATTCTTTTGTTCTGGAAGGTACAAGGCGATAAAAACTGCCGTTTTCCTGAAAGAAAAGTCGGTAAAGATTGTCTTTTACCGATATTTCAGGGTTAAAAAAACGTAAATAAGCAGGTACACCGCCGGTAACGCTATATAATAGCATTTGTTCTTCTAAGGACATTTCAGGATAAAGCATCCGCATTTCAAAAAAGCGAAACGGTCTTAAAAGGAAAGCATACTGTTCCTTTGTACATTCTTTTTCATAGGCAGAAGCGGGCTTGCATAACACCAGAAATAAATTTGCAGCGTTGCTTGTGCGGTTGAAAAAAGAAGTAATCAATGTGGAAATCCTTCTGTTTCCGGCAGCAAGATGTGGAAAGTCATCAAAAATGATTAACAACGGTTCTTGCTCAGCGTGTTTGGCAAGTAATTTAAGAACATCAGTCAGTTTTTTTGCCTGTTGAAAATCTTTGTGGAATTGCCGCGTGCATAATGCTTTTAGCATACGGATATTTTCTTCAAAAGATAGAGGGGCAGCTTTAAAATATAAAGTTTTTCTGCTTTTAGAAAGCTCCTGAATGAGTCTGGTTTTTCCCATACCGAAATGGGAGTATAAAGATATATGGCAGGAAGCTTCTGTATCAAATAAATGGTTGAAATTGGAAAGAATATTCCCTTTGTCTAAAAACATAATATCTCCTTGGATTTTGTAAAATAATAGTTAACTTTATTTTAGGTGGAGTTTTCAGGAAAGTCAAAGTATTTTCAAAGGTTTTTTATAGAAAGTTTAGATTTAATTCCGGATTATTTAGGGGAAAAAGAGAAAAAATATGGTATAATAAGCCTTGCAGAGCCCTGCGTGTATGCAAAGAGCTATATAAGGCGAAAAGCTCACGGAGACGGTAGTCGACGTGGTACAATATAGAAAAACCGGCTAGAGAGGCAGTGATTATGAAACTTAAAACCAGAATTATTATTTCTTTCTTTATTATTGTTTTAGAACCCTTGCTTTTTACGGGTTTGGCTTTCTGGGCATTTTCGGAGTATCAGTTTGGTGTCATAGAAGAACAATATGGAATAGAAGACCCCACATATAAAAGTCTTTCCAACACAGCGGAGATTGTAAATCATCTTAGTAATGAACAGGCAGAGATGATGCAAAAAGTAGCAGAGGAAGAGCCATATAAATTTGAAGATATTGTGTATTTGGATGAAATGAATAAGGAGCTTCAGGAGATGCACTCGTATCTGTTGGTGAAAGAAGGAGACAGAGTGACTTATTACGGCTGCGAAAACTATCCGGCAGAGGTAGTAAAACGTTTGGAGCGTTATGAAAACTTTAATTCCGGAAGCAGCGACAGTGTTTACATGGGAGGCAGAGTTCAGGCACTTGTAAAACAGATTAGTTTTCAGACGGATACAGTCAAGGACGGAAGCGCATTTATTATTTCTAATATTTTTGAAACGCTTCCTCAGTTGAAGGAGCTTTTCAAAAACATGCTGGTAACGGTAATTGTAATTCTGTCTGCTACTGCATTAGGTCTGACATGGTGGATTTACAGAGGGGTGATTGCTCCTCTTGACAGACTTCGGACAGCTACCAGAAGGATTAAGGAGGGTGACTTGAATTTCTCTGTATCTACGGAAGGCGTCAGTGAAATTGCGGATTTATGTCAGGATTTCGAGGATATGCGCCGCCGTCTGAAGGAAAATGCAGAAGAAAAGGTTGTTTTTGATAGGGAAAGTAAGGAGCTTATCAGCAACATTTCCCATGATTTAAAGACTCCGATTACAGCGGTAAAAGGCTATGTTGAGGGAATTATGGACGGAGTTGCCAATACGCCGGAGAAAATGGAGCGTTATATTAAGACCATCTATAATAAAGCCAATGAAATGGACAGATTAATTAATGAACTGACTTTCTATTCAAAAATGGATACGAATAAAATTCCGTATACGTTTAATAAAATTTATGTAACAGAATTTTTTGATGACTGTGCGGAAGATTTGAATGTAGAGCTTAGCGCCAAGAATGTAGAGTTTTCTTACTCCAACTATGTAGAACCGGAAGTTATGGTAATTGCAGATGCGGAGCAGATTAAGCGTGTTGTAAATAATATTGTGAGCAATTCTTTGAAGTATACCGGCGATGGAAAACAGAAGCGAATTAATTTGCGGGTAAAGGATGTGGGAGACTTTATTCAGGTGGAAATCGAGGATAACGGAAAGGGAATAGCGGCAAAAGACTTGCCTAATATATTTGACAGATTTTACAGAACAGATGCTTCCCGAAATTCCTCTAAGGGAGGAAGCGGCATTGGTCTTTCTATTGTTAAAAAGATTATGGAGGACCATGGAGGTAAGGTCTGGGCAACAAGTAAAGAAAATATTGGAACAGTGATGTACTTTGTTCTAAGAAAATATCAGGAGGTACCGGTAAATGAGTAAGATTTTAATTGTGGAAGATGAGGAAGCGATTGCGGATTTAGAGAAAGACTATCTGGAATTAAGCGGTTTTGAAGTGGAAATTGAGAATAGAGGCGATGTAGGATTAAAAAGAGCCTTAGAGGAAGACTATGATTTGTTTATTTTAGATTTAATGCTTCCGGAGGTGGATGGATTTGAAATATGCAGAGAAATCCGTAATCAGAAAAACACGCCGATTATCATGGTTTCAGCCAAAAAAGACGACATTGATAAAATCAGAGGTCTTGGTCTTGGAGCAGATGACTATATGACAAAACCATTCAGTCCCAGTGAACTGGTTGCCAGAGTAAAAGCTCACCTTGCCCGATATGAGCGTCTGATTGGAACAGGAATTCAGGAAAATGACATTATTGAAATTCGTGGGTTGAAAATTGACAAGACAGCCAGACGTGTATGGGTAAACGGCGAGGAGAAGAATTTTACCACGAAAGAATTTGATCTTCTTACCTTTTTAGCACAAAATCCAAACAGAGTATTTACAAAGGATGAGCTGTTTAAAGAAATCTGGGCAATGGAGTCTATCGGAGATATTGCAACAGTTACTGTGCACATTAAGAAAATTCGTGAGAAAATTGAATTTAATACAGCGAAACCTCAATATATAGAAACAATTTGGGGAGTGGGATATCGATTTAAAGTGTAAACTTAGAAATTATTTCTTTTAAGTAGGCGACTGTTGTGTTAGTCTTAATGCAGCAGTCGCTTTATTATTGCAATAGGAGGTCAGGTACTACACAATAATAATGTTCCGTAAGAAATGTACTAATGAAAATGCGTATAGAGGAGAGCAGGGAATATATGAAATATTTAGATGAGGCGTTGTATGAATACAGCCGGACAGATTTTTATCCTTTTCACATGCCCGGACACAAGCGGAATTTTTTGCCGGACACAATGAAAAATTTTTATGATATTGACATTACGGAGATAACAGATTTTGATAATCTTCATCATGCAGAGGGGATTTTAAAGGAAAATCAACAACTGGCAGCAAGCCTTTATGGAGCTGATTTTACGTATTTTCTTATAAATGGCAGTACGGCAGGAATTTTGGCAGCAGTTTCAGCCTGCACGAAGAGAAACGGGAAGCTTTTGATGGTCAGAAACTGTCATAAGGCAGTGTATCATGCTGCATATTTAAGAGGCTTGAAGACCACGTATCTTTATCCGTCTTATGAGCCGACTTGTGGATTAAATGGCAGGATTTTACCTGCTGATGTGGAAAAAGCATTAGAAAAAGATAGAGACATTCAGGCTGTTTTAATTACTTCGCCCACCTATGAAGGAATAGTATCCGATGTAAAAAGCATAGCAGAAATTGTGCACAAATATAATATTTCTCTCATTGTAGATGAAGCGCATGGGGCACATTTTTCGTTTCATGATAGATTTCCTGTTTCTGCCCTTGATTTGGGAGCGGATGTGGTTATTCACAGCCTGCATAAAACCCTGCCGTCACCTACTCAGACAGCTCTTTTGCACGTGAAAGGAAAACGCATAGATATCAATAAAGTAGAAACTTTTTTGGGGATTTATCAGACCAGCAGTCCTTCATACGTGTTAATGGGTGGCATTTCCGCTTGTCTGAGATTTATAAAAGAAAAGGGAGAAGAAGCGTTTGAGGAATATGTGGATAATTTAAAAGAATGTCGATTGCAGTTAAGTAAAATGAAGTCCCTTCGGATGCTGGAGCAAGAACTTGGAAATACTTATTCTGCTTTTGATATTTCCAAGCTTGTGATTTCCACAGTTGGTACGGGAATATCAGGAGTAAAGCTTCATGATATTTTAAGGGGAAAATATCATTTAGAAATGGAAATGGAGGCGGAAAACTACGTTATTGCTCTTACTGGTGTCTTAGATAATAAGGAAGGATTTGAAAGATTAACACAGGCGTTTTTGGAAATTGATGCAGGGTTATCTAGGAGCTTTGAACCGAAATTTTGCTTTGAGGACAGCAGTAAGGTGTTTCGTGCCGAGCAGGCTTGTCCTATTTATGAAGGGATGGAAGGAAAAAAACAGAGAGTATTATTTTCAGAAAGTGAAGGGCTGATTTCAGGCGAGTATGCTTATCTGTATCCACCGGGAATACCGCTTTTAACTCCGGGAGAAAAGATTGACAGGCAGTTTCTTGAGCAGGCGCTGAAGTGGAAAAAGCAGGGGCTTTACCTTCAGGGTTTACAGGATTATACACAGGAATTTATATGGGTTTTAGACAGATAAAACAGGAAGATAAAAGGAGCGACTATGGGAAAGATTTTTTATATTATGGGAAAAAGTTCATCAGGGAAGGATACAATTTATAACCGCCTGCGTACAGATGAAACACTGGAGCTTTCAAAACTGATTTTATATACCACCAGACCGATGAGAGAAGGGGAAATGCAGGGGCGGGAGTATCATTTTGTGCAGGAAGAATGCTTTTGCCGGCTGAAAGAAGATGGAAAAGTAATAGAGTCCCGAACTTATGAAACAGTATATGGGCCTTGGACATACTTTACCGCAGATGACGGTCAGATTGCAGACGATGAAAAAAATTATCTGGGAATTGGAACCTTAGAGTCTTATATGCAGCTGAAAAATTATTACGGAGAAGAAAAAATCTGCCCTATTTATATAGAAGTGGAGGATGGAGAGCGTTTAAAGAGAGCAATCGCCAGAGAAGAACAGCAAAAAATTCCCAAATATGAGGAAATGTGCCGGAGATTTCTGACAGACGCACAGGATTTTTCAGAAGAAAAGTTACGGGAGGCAGGCATTACAAAGAGATTTTATAATACGGAGCTGGAAAATTGTATAAAAGAAATTAAAAACTATATACAAAAGTTGCAGTAGGGAAAAAATATGTGATATAATGAACGAAAGTTGTTCTCGTAAGAGCGCAGGAATTGAGGTGAATTGCAATGCAAGAAGTAGAAAAAGTATTGGGACATGAAGAAGTAGTGAAACATTTAAAGAATGCAGCAGCAATGGATAAGGTTTCCCATTCCTATATTTTTGCAGGAGAGAAGGGAAGCGGTAAGAAGCTTCTGGCAAAGTTGTTTGCTATGACGTTGCAGTGTGAAAAGCATGGAGATGAACCATGCTTGCAGTGTAGTTCCTGCAAAAAGGCAATGAACCGGAACCATCCGGATATTATTTACATTAGTCACGAGAAACCAAATTCCATAGGGATTGAAGATATCAGAGAACAGTTAATTTCTGATGTTTCTATTAAACCATACACAGGACCATATAAAATTTATATTGTAGATGAAGCGGAGAAGATGACTGTGCAGGCGCAGAACGCTCTGTTGAAAACCATAGAAGAACCGCCGGCTTACGCAGTCATTCTTTTGTTGGTAAATAACGGGAGTACCTTGCTTCCCACGATTGCATCAAGATGTGTGACATTGAATTTTAAACCGGTCAGAGATGAAGTAATTAAGAAATATTTAATGGAAGAGCTTCATGTGCCGGATTATCAGGCGGAGGTCAGTGTTGCCTTTGCACAGGGAAATGTAGGAAAAGCAAAGCAGATTGCCACTGCCGAGGATTTCACGGAGATGATGGATGCGGCTTTTCGTATTCTGAAACGAGGTCAGGATATGGAAGTTTACGAAATGGTGGATGCTATTAAACTTCTTTCCGAGCAAAAGCATACCATATATGAGTATTTGGATTTGTATCTGGTATGGTTCAGAGATGTTTTGATGTTTAAGGCAACCAGACAGATTGACGGACTTGTATTTCGCCAGGAGTATAATGATATTAAAAGCCGTGCTGACAGAAGCTCTTATGAAGGCTTGGAGAAAATTATTCGGGCTATCGAAACAGCAAAAGCACGTTTGCAGGCAAATGTAAATTTTGATTTAACCATGGAACTTTTGTTCCTTACAATCAGGGAGAACTAGTTATGACAAAGGTAATTGGAGTAAGATTTCGTAACGTGGGAAAAATTTATTATTTTTCACCGCAAGACTTAGAGATAAAGGCAGGAGAGCATGTCATTGTAGAAACCGCAAGAGGTGTGGAATACGGAAGTGTTGTGCTGCCGCCAAGAGAGGTATCGGATGAGAAAGTGGTACAGCCGCTAAAAGAGGTTATCCGTATTGCAACGCCTCAGGATGATAAAAAAGAGGAAGCGAACAGAAAAAGAGAAAAAGAGGCATTTCAGATTTGTTTAAAGAAAATCAGAGAGCATAATCTGGAAATGAAGCTGATTGATGTAGAGTACACGTTTGACAATAATAAAATTCTCTTTTACTTTACTGCGGACGGACGTATTGATTTCCGTGAGCTGGTAAAGGATTTGGCAGCAATCTTTAAGACAAGAATAGAGCTTCGCCAGATTGGCGTAAGGGATGAAACAAAGATTTTAGGAGGTATCGGTATATGCGGAAGACCTCTGTGCTGTCATACGTATCTGTCAGAGTTTGTGCCGGTTTCCATTAAAATGGCAAAAGAACAGAATTTATCTTTAAATCCTACAAAGATTTCAGGTGTATGCGGAAGACTGATGTGCTGTCTGAAAAATGAGGAAGAGACTTACGAAGAGTTAAATCGAAAATTGCCAAATCCGGGAGACAGGGTGACCACACCGGAAGGACTGAAAGGTGAAGTACAGAGTGTAAATGTACTCCGCCAGTATGTCAAAGTAATTGTGGATGTGGAGGACGAGAAAGAAATCAGAGAATATCAGGCATCAGAATTGAAGTTTAAAGCACGTCAGAAACGGGAAAAACTGAAGCTGACAGAAGAAGAAATGAAAGCATTAAAAGAACTGGAAAGAGATAAATAAAGAGGACATTCACGATTATGGAGAAGATACTTCGAGAAGGAGAAAGACTGGATGACCTCCAAAACGGATATAGCTTGATACAAAATCCTCAGCAGTTTTGCTTTGGGATTGACGCAGTGCTCTTATCCTGGTTTGCGCAGGTAAAGCCGGGAGAACGAGTGCTGGATATGGGGACGGGTACAGGTATCGTCCCCATTTTATTAAAGGCACGATATCCGAAGGGAGAGCATTTTACAGGACTTGAGATACAGGAGGAAAGTGCAGAAAGGGCAAGGAGAAGCGTTGCGTACAACCATCTGGAGCAGGATATAACGATTACCACAGGGGATATTAAAGAGTCCGCTTCCATTTATGGAGGGGCTTTTTTTGACGTTGTGACTACCAACCCTCCTTATATGATAGGGCATCATGGGTTGACGGGAAGCAATGAGGCGAAAATTATTGCAAGACACGAAACCCTCTGCAATTTAGAGGATATTATTTCTCAGGCTGCAAAGGTTTTAAAGCCAAAAGGGCGCTTTTATATGGTGCACAGACCATTTCGTCTGGCAGAGATTATGTCAGTTATGGTGAAATATCGGATAGAGCCTAAAAGAATGAGATTGGTACAGCCTTTTGCGGATAAAGAGCCGAATATGGTGCTGATTGAAGGGCTGCGTGGAGGAAATTCACGCATGCTTGTGGAAAAGCCGCTAATCGTGTATGAAAAACAGGGGATTTATACAGAGGAAATACAGAAAATTTACGGGCAGGAGGTGATAAAATGAGCGGAAAATTGTATTTATGTGCAACGCCCATCGGAAACTTAGAAGATATCACATACAGGGTGCTGCGAATTTTAAAAGAGGTGGATTTGATTGCGGCAGAAGATACCAGAAACAGTATTAAGCTGTTAAATCATTTTGAAATCAAAACACCAATGACCAGTTATCACGAATATAATAAATTTGACAAGGGAAGATATTTGGTAGGGCAGCTTTTAGACGGAAAAAATATTGCTTTGATTACAGATGCGGGAACACCGGGGATTTCTGATCCGGGAGAAGAACTGGTGGCAATGTGCTGTGAGGCGGGTATTGAGGTTACATCTCTTCCGGGAGCGGCAGCTTGTATTACTGCATTAACTTTGTCAGGACTTCCTACAAGGCGTTTTGCTTTTGAGGCTTTTCTGCCCTCTGACAAGAAAGAGAGAGCCTGTATTTTACAGGAGTTGAAGAACGAAACAAGAACGATTATTCTGTACGAAGCGCCTCATCGGCTGGTAAAAACGCTGGAGGAGCTTTATGCAGAGCTGGGAGACAGAAAAATCTCTCTTTGCCGGGAGCTTACGAAGAAGCATGAAACAGTTTTCAGAGATACATTATCTCAGGCGATCGCGTGGTACAAGGAAAATCCGCCAAAAGGGGAATGTGTAATGGTTTTGGCAGGACGTCCAAGAGAAGAACTGGTTTTAGAAGAACGCCAGAAATGGGAAAACATGTCTTTAGAGGAACACCTGGCTATTTATGAGAAGGAAGGAATGAGCCGCAAAGATGCCATGAAGCAGGTGGCAAAGGATAGAGGAATACGGAAGCGTGATGTATATCAGGCACTTTTAAACCAAGAATAAGAGGAGTTACGTATTGAGGGAACATTTATGAAAAGAAAAGGACAAAAGAAAAAATTGCGTTTGAAGGTGATTATAACCACAGATATTATTCTGCTGGTAATCTTATGCGGAGCGTTATTAGCGAAGGGCTTGTACAAATCTAATAAAGAAGAACCGCAGCCTGAAACACAGGAGACACTTGAGGTACAGGAAACAACAATTACCATCAGTGCAGCGGGTGACTGCACTCTGGGAACGGATGAAGGCTTTAACTACAAAAGAAGCTTTAAGGGAAAATATGATGCAGTGCAGGACCCTGCATATTTCTTCCAAAATGTACAGCCTGTTTTTGCGCAGGATGATTTAACGATTGTAAATATGGAAGGAACTTTGACGGAAGAAACTACAAGAGAACCAAAGCAGTTTGCGTTTAAAGGGGATGCAGAGTATGCGAAAATTCTTACGGCAGGAGCGGTGGAAACGGCAAATCTGGCAAACAACCACAGCTTTGACTATGGCAAAAAGAGTTATGAGGACACAATCACAGCCCTTGAAGCAGAAGGGATTTCCTCTTTTGGATATGAGAGAACTGCGGTCATGGACATAAAAGGCGTGAAAGTAGGACTTGCAGGAGTTTATGAGCTGGCAGAGCATATAGATTGTAAACAAGACTTGCTTGATAATATAGCCTCTTTGAAAGAACAGGGTGCACAGATTATCATTGTAAGCTTTCACTGGGGGCAGGAAAAAGAAAATGTTCCCAGTGATGTACAGGTCGAGCTTGCCCACGCAGCTGTTGATAATGGAGCCGATTTAGTGTTAGGTCATCATCCTCATGTGTTGCAGGGGATTGAAGAATATAAAGGCAAGAATATTGTATACAGTCTGGGGAATTTCTGTTTCGGAGGAAATTCAGCGCCCAGCGATATGGATACTATGATTTTCCAGCAGACTTTTACTGTTAAAGACGGAAAATTGCAGGAAGACAATGTAACTAATATTCTTCCGTGCAAAATTTCTTCTGCCTATGAGGAGGGCTACAATAATTATCAGCCGATTTTGGCAGAAGGAGAGCAGAAGGAAAAAATATTTGAGAGACTTTCAGAATACAGTCAAAAGGCACAAGAGGCAGGAGACCGCCTTGCACAGAAGAACGTTGTACAGGATAAAGAATAACAACCTGATTTGCAGCATATTCTAAAGAAAAAGTATATTTGGAGAACGTATGCTGGACATTCTTTGGGGGATGATGCTTCTCATTGGAATTTTATATGGCGCTGCCACGGGAAATATGAGTAAGGTAACAGATGCAGCTCTTTCTTCTGCAAAGGAGGCTGTATCTTTGTGTATTGCAATGGCAGGGATTGTGGCAATGTGGGTAGGAGTGATGGAGATTGCCAGAGCCTCCGGATTGGTGGAGCGCATGACAAAGGCAATGAAGCCTCTTCTTCGTTTTCTTTTTCCCGAAATTCCTGCGGAACATAAGGCAATGGAATTTATTTCCGCAAATATGATTGCCAATTTCTTAGGTCTTGGCTGGGCGGCTACGCCTTTTGGACTAAAGGCAATGGAGGAATTGGGAAATCTGGAGGATGACCGAAGGCAGGGCAGAGCTTTAGGAATTGTGCGGAAAAAAGGTATTGCAAGTAATGAAATGTGTACTTTTTTGATTTTGAATATTTCTTCCTTGCAGCTAATACCGGTGAATATTATTGCTTATCGAAGTCAGTATGGAAGCGTCAATCCAACGGCGATTGTAGGACCGGGGATTGTGGCAACGGCAGTAAGTACAGCAGTGGCAATTTTATTTTGCAAGATAATGAATTGTAAAAAAGTAGTTGACAAGCAACTGTAAATATGTTACCTTATCAAAGGAATAGCTGCCGAAGACAGCAGGTGCCGCAAGGCATAAGGATAAAAACGCCTGCCGAGGAAACATTCATTCTTTATAGATAAGATTGATTTTGAACCTCTTTGTCTTGTGCAAAGAGGTTTTCTTAATTTTGAGCAGCGCAGCCTAAAAAAACAAGGAGGTGCACTAATTCATGGCAAAAGTAGAACTTAAAAAACCTGTCGTAGAAGAGATTTCCAACAGCATTAAAGATGCAGCAGCAGTAGTTTTAGTAAACTACAAAGGTATCAATGTTGAACAGGATACACAGATGCGTAAGGAATTAAGAGAAGCTGGAGTTGTTTACAAAGTTTACAAAAACACAATGATGAACTTTGCATTCAAAGGAACAGCTTGTGAAGATTTATGCCAGCATTTAGAAGGAACAAATGCTTTAGCTGTATGTACAGAAGATGCAACAGCACCGGCAAGAATTCTGGCTAAATACGCAAAAACAGTTCCAACACTGGAATTAGTAGCAGGTGTTGTAGAAGACACTTACTATGATAAGGCAGGAATCGAAGCACTTTCCCAGGTTCCTTCAAGAGAAGAACTTCTTGGAAAATTGCTTGGAAGTATCCAGTCACCTATTGCAAACTTCGCTCGTGTGCTTAACCAGATTGCAGAGCAGCAGGCTTAATCAGAAGTTTGTATGAGACGCCGAAAAGGCAAAGAAAAATAATTTATAAATGAAAAATTGGAGGTAAATAATAATGGCAAAATTAACAACAGCTGAATTTATTGAAGCTATCAAAGAATTATCCGTATTAGAATTAAACGAATTAGTAAAAGCTTGTGAAGAAGAATTTGGTGTATCTGCAGCAGCAGGTGTTGTAGTTGCAGCAGCAGGCGGTGCAGCAGAAGCAGCAGAAGAAAAAGATGAGTTCGACGTAGAATTAACAGAAGTTGGACCAAACAAAGTTAAAGTTATCAAAGTTGTTCGTGAAGCAACAGGCTTAGGCTTAAAAGAAGCTAAAGAAGTTGTAGACGGAGCTCCTAAAGTATTAAAAGAAGGCGCATCTAAAGCAGAAGCTGAAGAAATCAAAACAAAACTTGAAGCAGAAGGCGCTAAAGTTACTCTTAAATAATTTGAGTAAAATATTGAACCCCATTGTCGCAATGACAATGGGGTTTGTTTTATTTCATAGGAAATTGTACTGCGGCATAATTCCTGTTTATATTTTCGGGTACATAAATTCCTGTACTCTTCTGTAACAGTCTTCGTTTCCGGTATAATAAAAAATGTCATTTAGGCGGAATACGGCTTTCGGCCCCGGAGACATAATAATGTTTCCGTTTCGCTTTATTGCAATGACGGTAGCGAAGGTTTCCTGCCAGAAATTAACCTCTGCAATGGATTTATTTAAATAAGGTGTTTCTTCTGAGATAATCAATTCATGCGGGATAAAGGGGTTCGTGGCTCTGTAACATTCTATTTGCTCAATCAATTCTGTTAAATGTTTTTGCAGCTCTTTATTTTCCTGTTTTTGCCGTTCCACGCTGTCCATAATCTTGCTTTTCAGAGAATAAATAGACTGTGTCTGTTGATGCTGAGACAGAAAATTTTTGGCGTTTAATATCGACGTAATGATTACGCCGCTGTTTTTCTCTACTTCTACAATATCCCAATCTGCCAATACACAAACCGCCCGTCTGGCAGTTTCTGATGAAACATTATATCTGCTTCCGATAGAGGAGCGGGCATAAATTTTTTCCCCTTCCTTGTAAGTACCTTCTACTATCTGATATGCAATGTCTGCGGCAATTTGTTCATATTTTGGAATATTGCCTGTTTTTTCTTTTTTTCCTTCCATAAGCTTCCCTCATCTGTTTTGTAGTCTTTTTTTTATTTTAAACCATTTTTACAATTATTGCAAAATACATCTTGCAAAACTGACAACTTAGTAATATAATAAAGTTGTCAAAGATAACGAGGTAGTGTTTTAACAGAGAAAAGTAGGTGTTGGTTATGAAGAAAAAAGGATTAGGAAAATTAGATGCAATCACGCTTGCATTTGGAGCAATGATTGGTTGGGGCTGGGTAGTCATGTCCGGCGAATGGATTACAAAGGCCGGCACCTTTGGTGCGATTTTAGCTTTTATCTTAGGCGGTATCATGGTTTTGTTTGTTGGAAAGGTCTATGCAGAGCTTACGTCAGCTATGCCAAGAAACGGAGGATGTCAGGAATTTTCTAAACGTGCATTTGGAAAAAAGGCATCCTTTATCTGTACATGGAGCATGATTTTGGGATATATTGCGGTAATTGCTTTTGAAGCAGTTGCTTTTCCAAGTGTTTTGCAGTATCTTTTCCCCGGCTATGTAAAAGGGTATATGTACACTGTGAACGGTTCTGATATTTATGTTACATGGGTGCTGGTAGGTGTTATCAGTTCCTTGTCTGTGGCAGCAGTGAATTATTTCGGCACAAAAAATGCAGCTTTGCTTCAGACGGTTTGTACTTTAATTATTGCAGCGGTAGGGTTGGCTTTGATGGGTGGTTCGGCAGTAAATGGAAGCATGGCAAATATTGATGTTCCGGTTGTAAACGGAGCGGCAGGAATTATTACCGTGGCAGTAATGACGCCGTTTATGCTTATGGGATTTGATGTTATTCCTCAGGCGGCAGGAGAGATGAATATTCCTTATAAGAAGATAGGAAAGCTTTTGGTTTTATCTGTTGTAATGGCAATCTTTTGGTATGCGATGATTATTTTCGGAGTTTCTCTTTCTATGACAAGCGGTGAGCTTGCTGTATCGGGAATGGCATCTGCGGATGCTATGCAGAAAGCTTATATGGGCAGCGCCATTGCTTCAAAGGTATTGATTATGGGTGGTATTTGCGGAATTATTACCAGTTGGAACTCCTTTTATGTGGGATGCAGCCATGCCATTTGTGCAATGGCAGAAGAAGGAATGCTTCCGTCATTTCTGGCTAAGAAGCATAAAAAGTATGGAACACCGGTGAATGCTATTTTACTAATTGCGGCAGTGACCTCACTTGCGCCGTTTTTAGGTGAAAATATGTTGACGTGGTTGTCAAATGCGGGGGCTTTTGCCATTGTGATTGCTTATTTCCTTGTATCTGCTTCTTTCATTAAATTGAGAAGAAAAGAACCTAAGATGGAAAGAGCGTACAAAGTAAAATATGGTATGTTTACAGGTGTTGCAGCAGTGGTTTCCTGTGGAATTATGCTTTTTATGTATATACCGGGCGCGCCGGCGGCTATGTCTGTTTATGAGTGGAGCATTGTTCTGTTGTGGGCTGCATTGGGAGTTGTATTTTATATGGCAGCTATGAAAAAACAGAGAGTGGGCGTGGTATATCATACAAAACGTTTGATGGTGAAACAGGCAGTGTTTATGGGAATGAAATAAAAAAAGACTATTGACAAATATAAAAAATTAGTATAAACTAACTTTAGTAAGTTGCGAATAACTCGAAAGAAATGGAGTGTGTCAATAGTTATGAACTTATCAGAAGCGCAAGAAGGAAAAGAATATATTGTAAAAGGTATTGCCACAGAAGATGAGGAACTGGATGCGTTCTTGTTTTCCTTGGGATGTTACAGTGGTGAGCCTGTTACCGTAATTTCAAAGCGGAAAGGCGGCTGTGTAGTTTCCTTAAAAGATGCCAGATATAATATGGATACAGATTTGGCACAGGCTATTCTAATATAGACAGGGTTTGCGAAACGGTCTGTCGCAGAAAAAAGAATTCTGCAAAGCGGAGTTCTTTTTTTAAAAGAGTGAGTTAGCATGAACTAATTGAAAGAAGGAGAGTAATGATGAGAATTGCGTTAGCGGGAAATCCCAATAGTGGAAAAACTACGATGTATAATGCCCTCACAGGAAGAAATGAGCGAGTGGGAAACTGGGCAGGTGTTACGGTGGACAAAAAAGAAAGTCCTATTCGGAAAGGTTATTTTGAGGGAGCGGAAGAATTAATTGCCGTAGATTTGCCGGGGGCATATTCCATGTCTCCCTTTACATCGGAGGAGAGTATTACCAGTAGCTATGTAAAAAATGAAAGTCCGGATGTGATCATTAACATTGTAGACGCTACGAATTTAAGCAGAAGTTTGTTTTTTACTACACAGCTTTTAGAATTAGGAATTCCTATGGTGGTTGCCTTGAACAAAAGTGATATCACACAGAAGAAAAAGACAGAAATTAATCTCTCTTTGCTATCCGAGAGATTGGGGTGTCCGGTTATTCAAACAGTATCTACGTCAGCAGGGCATGAAGGATTAAAAGAAGTGGTGAATAAAGCGGTCATGTTAAAGGGCTGCGTGCAGAAAGCGCCTTATGTTCAGGAGGAGATTAATCTCCAGAATAAAGCAGAAGTAGAAGCGGCAGATAGAAAGCGTTTTGCTTTTGTAAATGGTATTGTAAAAGAAGTAGAAAAGAGGAAAGTTTTTACAAGGGACAAAAATAAACAGGACAAAATTGATGCTGTTCTTACTAATAAGTTTGTGGGAATTCCCATTTTCGCAGCGGTGATGTTTCTTGTGTTTTACATTTCCCAGTCCACAGTAGGGACTTGGATTGCTGACTGGTTGGTAGGTTGGATAGAAGCCTTTCAAGGCTGGGCAGCGGGAATGGTAGAAAATGCAAATCCATTTTTACAGGCGCTCTTGGTAGACGGTATTATTGGCGGGGTAGGCGCTGTGGTAGGATTTCTGCCTCTTGTAATGGTTATGTATTTCCTGATTGCTCTCTTAGAAGACTGCGGATATATGGCAAGGGCAACGGTGGTACTGGATCCGATTTTTAAAAGAGTGGGACTTTCCGGTAAATCTGTTATTCCTATGGTAATCGGTACAGGATGCGCAATTCCGGGAATTATGTCCTGTCGAACCATTCGTAATGAAAGAGAGCGCAGAGCAACGGCTATGCTGACACCGTTTATGCCTTGTGGGGCAAAACTACCGGTTATTGCTTTATTTGCAGGAGCGTTTTTTGCAGATGCGGCGTGGGTAGGACCTATGATGTATCTGGTGGGAATTGTGTTGATTTTTTTAGGGGCACTTTTGGTAAAGAAAATTACAGGATATAAATTCAGGAAATCCTTCTTTATTATAGAGCTTCCGGAATATAAAGTTCCAAGCTTAAAGAGGGCGACTTTATCTATGCTTTCCCGTGGCAAGGCATATATTGTAAAAGCGGGAACAATTATTTTAGTATGTAATACTGTGGTACAGATTATGCAGAGCTTTAACTGGCAGTTTCAGGTTGTGGAAGAAGGAATGGAAAACACTTCCATTTTAGCATCTGTTGCATCTCCCTTTGCTGTGCTTTTAATTCCTTTGGGATTTGGTGTATGGCAGTTGGCAGCGGCAGCCATTACCGGATTTATTGCAAAAGAAAATGTGGTGGGAACATTGGCAGTTGTATATGGGCTTACAAACTTTATTGACACAGAGGAATTGGCGTTAGTAGGAGGCGGAAACGAGGTTGCTGCTGTTATGGGACTTACGAAAGTGGCGGCTTTGGCGTATCTGATGTTTAATCTTTTTACACCGCCTTGCTTTGCGGCTCTTGGAGCAATGAATTCTGAAATGCAGGATAAAAAATGGCTGTGGGGCGGTATTGCCTTACAATTAGGAACAGGGTATACCATTGCGTTTTTTGTATACCAGATTGGAACGTTGATAACAACAGGCTCTTTGGGAGCAGGTTTTCTTCCGGGACTGGCGGCAGTGCTTGTAATGGCAGGTGTTTTAGTAGTATTATCAAGAAGAACACAGAAAGCATTTGGTGCAAAATACAGCCTGCACGCATAGATACAGATAATGGAGAGGAGTATGTATATGGCAAATTTATTGGTAGCAGGAATTTTGCTTTTAGCAGTGGGAGCTGCTGTGGCTTATATTGTAAAAGCGAAAAAGAGCGGTACAAAATGTATCGGGTGTCCGTCGGGAGGCTGCTGTTCTAAAAAAGGCGGCTGCCATGGCGGCTGTGACTGTGGAAGTCATGGTACAGAGAAATAAGAGATGAAAAGAGGAGTCTGCGTCTTGTAAAAGGTGCAGGCTCTTTTTGCGCAGCCGATTACTCTGAATGGTTTGTTACATTGGATTTGAAAAAAAGTAACAGTTCAGCCATATCAGCTCGAATTGGTGGTTTCACCACCTATACGCTGCAATGCAGCGCAAATTTTCGCTTATGGCAGAGCGCCATATACAAATCCAATAAAATTGTCTTGTTGCAAGCAAGCTTGCCAATCCATTTTTGTTGGATTTGTGCATGGCTGAACTGTTACGAAAAAAATAAGGAAAGCTATTGACACTGTTGACAAAAGGTGATATAGTGAGAAATGCACTATTATGGCAAGTTATGCCTAGGAGTCTATAAAAAAGAGACTCCTGCATTAATTTAAATTAAAACATACAAGGGGTGAAACGTCAATGGAGAAAAACAGAATCCGTTCCGTAACTAATGGTAAGGCCATGAGAATGTCATACCAGCGCCAGAAAGAGGTACTGGAGATGCCGAACCTCATTGAGGTTCAGAAAGACTCTTACCAGTGGTTTCTGGACGAAGGCTTAAATGAAGTTTTTGAAGATATCTCTCCAATCGCAGATTATAGCGGTAAATTAAGCTTGGAATTTGTTGGCTTTACTTTGTGTGAAGATGAAAAGAAATATACCATCGAGCAATGTAAAGAAAGAGATGCAACATACGCTGCACCTTTAAAGGTAAAGGTAAGATTACACAACAAAGAAAACGGCGAAATTACCACACATGAAATTTTCATGGGTGATTTGCCACTTATGACAGCAACTGGTACGTTTGTAATTAACGGAGCTGAACGTGTTATCGTCAGCCAGTTAGTACGTTCACCAGGTATTTATTATGCAATCGCACACGATAAACTGGGTAAAACCCTGTATTCCTCAACAGTTATCCCGAACAGGGGTGCATGGCTGGAATACGAAACAGACTCCAATGACGTATTCTATGTACGTGTAGACAGAACAAGAAAAGTCCCTATTACCGTTTTGATTCGTGCTTTAGGAATTGGTACGAATGCAGAAATTATAGATTTGTTCGGCGAAGAACCAAAGATTTTAGCCAGCTTTACAAAAGATACTTCCGAAAGCTATCAGGAAGGTCTGCTGGAATTATATAAGAAAATCCGTCCGGGTGAACCTCTGGCAGTAGAAAGCGCAGAGAGCTTGATTACAAGTATGTTCTTTGATGCTCGCCGTTACGATTTGGCAAAAGTAGGTCGTTACAAATTTAATAAGAAGCTTCTTCTTCGTAACCGTATTGCAGGACACATGCTTGCGGAAGAAGTGGTTGATGTGACAACCGGTGAAATTATTGCCGAAGCAGGTACTGTTGTGAGTCAGGAGCTGGCTGATACCATTCAGAATGCAGCTGTTCCTTATGTATGGATACAGGGCGAAGAGCGTAATATCAAAGTGCTGTCCAGTATGGCAGTAGATTTGAAAAATTATGTAGATTTAAGCGATGAAGAATTAAAAGAGCTGGGTGTTACAGAATTAGTTTACTATCCGGTACTTGCGAAAATCTTAGAAGAAAATGAAGAGCTGGATGATATCAAGGATGCAATTAAGAGAGAAATCCACGAGCTTATTCCGAAGCATATTACAAAAGAAGATATTTTAGCTTCCATTAACTATAACATGCACTTGGAATATGGTCTTGGTACAGATGATGATATTGACCACTTAGGAAACAGACGTATCAGAGCAGTTGGTGAACTTTTACAGAACCAGTATAGAATTGGTCTTTCCAGATTGGAAAGAGTGGTACGTGAAAGAATGACAACTCAGGATTTAGAGGGAATTTCACCACAGTCCCTGATTAATATTAAACCGGTAACAGCAGCGGTGAAAGAATTCTTTGGTTCTTCCCAGTTGTCTCAGTTCATGGATCAGAACAACCCATTGGGTGAGCTGACACATAAGAGACGTTTATCTGCATTGGGACCTGGTGGTTTGTCACGAGACAGAGCTGGATTTGAAGTTCGAGATGTTCACTATTCCCATTACGGAAGAATGTGTCCGATTGAAACTCCTGAAGGTCCAAACATCGGTTTGATTAACTCTCTTGCATCTTACGCAAGAATTAATGAGTATGGTTTTGTAGAAGCGCCATACAGAAAAATTGACAGAACTGATCCGAAAAATCCACGAGTAACAGACGAAGTTGTTTACATGACAGCGGACGAAGAAGATATTTACCATGTTGCTCAGGCGAATGAGCCATTGGATGAAGAAGGACATTTCATTCATAAAAACGTATCTGGTCGTTACAGAGAAGAAACACAGGAATATGAACGTCAGATGTTCGAGTACATGGACGTATCACCTAAGATGGTGTTCTCCGTTGCTACTGCATTAATTCCTTTCCTTCAGAATGACGATGCTAACCGTGCGCTGATGGGATCTAACATGCAGCGTCAGGCAGTTCCGCTTCTTACAACAGAAGCTCCTGTGGTTGGTACAGGTATGGAATCAAAAGCAGCCGTAGACTCCGGTGTTTGTGTTGTTGCAAAAAAATCCGGTACTATAGAATGTGCTGCTTCTAAAGAAATTATTATGAAAAATGATGATGGAACAAAAGACGTTTATCATCTGACAAAATTCATGAGAAGTAACCAGAGTAACTGCTACAACCAAAGACCAATCGTTGTAAAAGGCGAGCATGTAGAAGCTGGTCAGGTTATTGCTGATGGTCCGTCAACATCTAACGGAGAATTAGCTCTTGGTAAGAACCCTCTTATCGGATTTATGACATGGGAAGGTTACAACTACGAGGATGCTGTTCTTTTAAGTGAAAGACTGGTTATGGACGATGTTTACACATCTGTTCATATTGAAGAATATGAGGCAGAAGCCAGAGATACCAAATTAGGACCGGAAGAAATTACAAGAGACGTACCGGGTGTCGGTGACGATGCGTTAAAGGATTTGGATGAAAGAGGTATTATCCGTATCGGTGCAGAGGTAAGAGCCGGTGATATTCTGGTTGGTAAGGTTACTCCAAAGGGAGAAACAGAGCTTACTGCGGAAGAAAGACTGCTTCGTGCAATCTTCGGTGAAAAGGCAAGAGAAGTTCGTGATACTTCCCTGAAAGTACCTCATGGTGAATACGGTATCGTAGTAGATGCAAAAGTATTTACAAGAGAAAATGGTGATGAATTATCTCCTGGTGTAAATCAGGCAGTTCGTATTTATATTGCACAGAAGAGAAAAATCTCTGTTGGTGATAAAATGGCTGGTCGTCATGGTAACAAGGGTGTTGTTTCCCGTGTACTCCCAGTAGAAGATATGCCATTCCTGCCAAACGGACGTCCTCTGGACATCGTATTAAATCCGCTTGGTGTGCCTTCTCGTATGAATATCGGACAGGTCCTTGAAATCCATTTAAGTCTTGCTGCGAAAGCATTAGGATTTAATATCGCGACACCTGTTTTCGATGGTGCAAACGAAAACGATATTCAGGATACACTGGAATTAGCAAATGATTATGTAAATACAGAAGATTTCGAAGAATTCCGTAAAAAATACGAAGATACATTAAGACCTGAAGTAATGCAGTTCTTAGACGAAAACAAAGCACACAGAGAGCTTTGGAAAGGCGTTCCTCTTTCAAGAGACGGAAAAGTAAGACTGCGTGACGGACGTACAGGCGAATATTTTGACAGCCCTGTAACAATCGGACACATGCACTACCTGAAACTGCATCATCTGGTAGATGATAAGATCCATGCACGTTCCACAGGTCCATACTCCTTAGTAACACAGCAGCCTCTGGGTGGTAAAGCTCAGTTCGGTGGTCAGCGTTTCGGAGAGATGGAGGTTTGGGCACTGGAAGCTTACGGTGCATCTTACACACTGCAGGAAATCCTGACAGTAAAATCTGATGATGTTATCGGACGTGTTAAAACTTACGAAGCAATTATTAAGGGTGACAATATTCCTGAACCGGGTATTCCGGAATCCTTCAAGGTACTCTTGAAAGAATTACAGTCCTTAGGACTTGATGTAAGAGTTCTTAGAGAAGATATGACAGAAGTTGAAATTATGGAGAACATTGATTATGGCGACACAGATATGCGTTCCATTATCGAAGGGGACTCCAGAGGCAATGACAATGAGGACTACGGAAGCCACGGATTTTCCAAACAGGAATTTGAAGGCGAAGAATTAGTAGATGTGGAAGAAGACACAGACGAAGATGTTTTCTTAGACTTAGATGAAGATGCTCTTGATGAGTAATTAGGAAAGGAGTCCACAATGCCGGAAACAGCAAACAAAGAGGTATATCAGCCGATGACCTTTGATGCCATCAAAATCGGACTGGCATCTCCGGAGAAAATCCGTGAATGGTCTCATGGTGAGGTGAAAAAACCGGAAACCATCAATTATAGAACATTAAAACCGGAAAAAGACGGTCTTTTCTGCGAAAGAATTTTCGGACCAAGTAAAGACTGGGAATGTCACTGCGGTAAATATAAGAAAATCCGTTATAAAGGCGTTATCTGTGACAGATGTGGCGTTGAAGTAACAAAAGCATCTGTTCGTAGAGAACGTATGGGACATATTGAACTTGCCGCACCGGTTTCTCATATCTGGTATTTTAAGGGTATTCCTTCCAGAATGGGACTTATTCTTGACCTGTCTCCAAGAACACTGGAAAAGGTATTGTACTTTGCGAACTACATCGTTTTAGATGCAGGAACAACAGATTTACAGTACAAACAGGTTCTGACAGAAAAAGAATATCAGGATGCAAGAGAAAAATACGGTGACAGTTTTAGAGTCGGTATGGGTGCAGAAGCTATTCAGGAGCTTCTGGCATCTATCGACTTAGAAAGAGAGTCCAAAGAGTTAAAAGCCGGTTTAAAAGACTCTACCGGACAGAAACGTGCACGTATTGTAAAACGTCTGGAAGTTGTTGAAGCTTTCAGAGAGTCAGGAAACAGACCGGAATGGATGATCATGACAGTTGTTCCTGTTATTCCGCCGGATTTACGTCCTATGGTACAGTTGGACGGTGGTCGTTTTGCAACATCTGACTTAAATGATTTATACAGAAGAATTATTAACAGAAATAACCGTCTGAAAAGACTGTTGGAGCTGGGTGCACCGGATATCATCGTTCGTAATGAAAAGAGAATGTTACAGGAAGCGGTAGATGCTTTAATTGATAACGGACGCCGCGGTCGTCCTGTAACAGGACCTGGTAACAGAGCACTGAAATCTCTTTCCGATATGTTGAAAGGTAAATCAGGACGTTTCCGTCAGAACCTGTTAGGTAAACGTGTTGACTACTCAGGACGTTCTGTTATCGTTGTAGGACCTGAGCTTAAAATTTATCAGTGTGGTCTTCCAAAAGAAATGGCAATCGAATTGTTCAAGCCATTTGTTATGAAAGAACTGGTAAGTAACGGTACTGCACACAATATTAAAAATGCAAAGAAAATGGTTGAAAAGCTTGAGCCTGCAGTTTGGGATGTATTAGAAGATGTTATTAAAGAGCATCCTGTTATGCTGAACCGAGCACCTACTCTGCATAGATTAGGTATTCAGGCGTTTGAGCCAATCTTAGTTGAAGGTAAAGCAATTAAGCTGCATCCATTGGTATGTACAGCGTTCAATGCGGACTTCGACGGTGACCAGATGGCTGTTCACCTTCCATTATCCGTAGAAGCGCAGGCAGAGTGCCGTTTCCTTCTGCTTTCACCAAACAACCTTCTGAAACCATCTGACGGTGGTCCGGTTGCCGTTCCTTCTCAGGATATGGTTCTCGGTATTTACTACTTAACACAGGAAAGACCGGGATATAAGGGTGAAGGTAAGGTATTTAAAGACTTAAATGAAGCAATTCTTGCTTATGAAAATCAGGCAATTACTTTACAGACAAAGATTTTCGTTTACGTAGAAAAACATACAGCAGACGGAAATGTTTTAAGCGGAAAAGTACAGTCTACATTAGGACGTTTGCTATTCAACGAAATCCTTCCACAGGATTTAGGATTTGTAGACAGAACAATTCCAGGAAATGAACTTCTTCCGGAAGTAGATTTCCTTGTAGGTAAAAAACAGTTAAAACAGATTTTGGAAAAAGTTATCAATACACATGGCGCAACAAAAACAGCAGAAGTGCTGGATGCTATCAAAGCAATGGGATACAAATATTCCACAAGAGCTGCCATGACAGTTTCCATTTCTGATATGACAGTGCCTCCACAGAAACCGGAAATGATTAAACAGGCACAGGATACGGTAGACTTGATTACAAAGAACTTCAAACGTGGTCTTATTACAGAAGAAGAACGTTACAAAGAAGTTGTTGATACATGGAAAAAGACTGACGATGCTTTGACAAAAGCACTGCTTACAGGTCTTGATAAATATAACAACATCTTTATGATGGCTGACTCTGGTGCCCGTGGTTCTGATAAGCAGATTAAACAGCTTGCAGGTATGCGTGGTTTGATGGCAGATACAACAGGTCATACAATTGAGTTGCCTATTAAGTCAAACTTCCGTGAAGGTCTTGACGTATTGGAGTACTTCATGTCTGCTCATGGTGCTCGTAAAGGTCTGTCCGATACAGCCCTTCGTACAGCCGACTCTGGTTACCTGACAAGACGTCTTGTTGACGTATCACAGGAACTGATTGTACGTGAGGTAGACTGTTGTGAAGGCAAAGGCGAAATCCCTGGAATGTGGGTGAAAGCTTTTGTTGACGGAAAAGAAGAAATCGAAAGTCTTCAGGAACGTATTACAGGACGTTTCTCCTGTGAGACAATTAAGGATAAAGACGGAAATGTTATCGTAAAAGCAAATCACATGATTACACCGAAACGTGCTGCTCGTGTAGTAAACGAAGGTGTAAATGCAGAAGGTAAACCTTACGATGCAGTTAAAATCCGTACAATTCTTACTTGTAAATGCCACATCGGCGTTTGTGCAAAATGTTACGGTGCAAATATGGCAACAGGTGAACCTGTACAGGTTGGTGAAACTGTTGGTATTATTGCTGCTCAGTCTATCGGTGAACCGGGTACACAGCTTACTATGCGTACTTTCCATACCGGTGGTGTTGCCGGCGGCGATATCACACAGGGTCTTCCTCGTGTCGAAGAGCTTTTTGAAGCAAGAAAACCAAAAGGTCTTGCAATTATTACTGAAATTAAGGGTGTTGCTACTCTTAAAGATACAAAGAAAAAACGTGAAATCATTGTAACGGACAATGAAAACGGAGAAAGTAAGACATACTTAATTCCTTACGGTTCCCGTATTAAAATTCAGGACGGAGATTATCTGGAAGCCGGAGATGAGCTGACAGAAGGTTCTGTAAATCCACATGATATCCTTAGAATTAAAGGTGTTCGTGCGGTACAGGATTACATGATCCGTGAAGTTCAGAGAGTATACCGCCTGCAGGGTGTAGAAATCAATGATAAGCACGTTGAAGTTATTGTTCGTCAGATGCTGAAGAAAATCCGCATTGAGAACAATGGTGATACAGAATTCCTTCCGGGAACATTGGTTGACGTTCTTGATTTTGAAGAAGAGAATGAAAAACTTATTAAAGAAGGAAAAGAGCCGGCAGACGGAAAACAGGTTATGCTGGGTATCACAAAAGCTTCTCTGGCAACAAACTCCTTCTTATCTGCAGCTTCCTTCCAGGAAACAACAAAGGTTCTGACAGAAGCAGCAATTAAAGGAAAAGTTGACCCACTTATCGGTCTGAAAGAAAACGTTATTATTGGTAAGTTAATTCCTGCCGGAACAGGTATGAAGAAATATGCTAATATTAAACTGGATACAGACGGAGAAGATGAAGAAGAATTAGAAGACGAATTTTTCGAAGAGGAAGAAATCGTTGAAGAAACAGAAGCAGTAGAAGAAATGGAAGCTGAGGACGCAGAAGAAGCGGACGAAGTGGAAGAAGAAATTACTGAAGAGGAATAAATAGAAAAGGTGGTGTCCGGTAATTCGGACACCGCCTTTTTAGATATTAGAGATATAAAAATGTTTGATTGCATAGGCAGCAGCTCCGGAAGCTCCGGCGTATGTATCATAGTCTAAAATTTGAACTGTTTGGTCGGATGGGTCATCTACAAAAAGGAGCTGTTTTGTGATATAATCCATCAGCTCTTCTTTAATTTCTGTATTTGAAAAAAGATTGCCGTGAAGATAAATTTTATCCGGATTAGTAATAATTGCTAAATTCGATACAGTGATGCCCAGATATTTTAAAGCAGTAGAAATATAATTTCCAACCAGAGTGTCCCCTAGAGAAAAAGCGTTGGAAATATCTTCAATGGTCAACGCATCTGCACAGGGTTTCAGTGAGGACAAAATTGTGTCTGCGTTACTTTCGTACAACAGACGGCAATATTTTAAAAGCCATGTTTCGCTGCAATATGTTTGAAGGCAGCCATACTTTCCACATTCACACTTCTTGCCGTTTGGATTTACAATGGTATGTCCGATTTCGCCGGCATAGTAATTTGTTCCCTGAAAAAGCTTTGAGTTTTCTATGAGAGCGCAGAACATACCGGCGCCCACATGAAAAAAAGCAAAGGTATCAGGTGAGGAACGGTCAAATAAATATCTTCCAAATGCCATACAGCGCACATTGTTTTCGCAGATAATAGGTATGTTTAACCGCTTTTTCAAAGCTTCTCCGCTAAACTGCGGACACAGAGAGGAATTGGTAATTACCTTATCCTGATGCGCATCGATATGCCCGGGAACGGCAATTCCCATTCCGACTATGGAAGCTGCGAAGGAAGGATTTTCTTTTAAAATATCTTCTGCTTTTTCTGCTATAAAATCAGTGATATTGCCATTATCGGTTTCCTTGACAGAAAACGAAGACTGAAATACTGTATCACCTCGCAAGTTGCAAATAGAAAAACGGATATGTCGGGAAGTAAATTCAATTCCCATAGCATATACCTTGTCCGGAACAATATCCAGCAAAATTCTTTTTCTTCCGGGGGAACAATCGGCGGCATTATCCTCTGCGCCGATTTCCTGTATGATGCCTTCTTGAATAAAGTTTCCGGAAATGGACGTTACTGTTGCCGGAGTAATTTGTGTTTGCTTGGCAATCGTGGAGCGTGCAACAGGTGCATTGCGGAAAATGTATTCCAATATGGTACTTCGGTTTTCCTGATTAGTCATAAACGTTTAACCTCCTATTACAGGGAAACCGGCATAATTGGTAGAAACCTCTATAACACGATAAACGTCAAGCGCCTTCTGGAAGTCAAGCTCGTGTGAACAAATAAAATCATGAAAATCGTTCCATGCCTTTTGGGTATTTTCCTGTTCCCCTCCTGCTAAATAATAAAGTGCATTTGCTAATAGTATACAATACTCATTATGGTAGTCAAGATGTTTACAGAAAATGTCAGTTATAGCAGATGGATGTGTGGCAGGGCAGGTCTCCTGATTTTTCTTAAAGCGCAGCAAAACTTCTTTTAATTTCATCATATTTTCCTGTACGGTTTTGTTTTCACGAGGACCTTTTCCGTTAAAGTAATCACAGTCGCAAAGAGCAGAAACCTGACTTAAATATTTGTAGTAAATTTTCCAGTTTTCGCCGTATGCTGCAGAAAAATATTCTTCAGCCAGTTCTTCAAAGGTTTGTGTTGTTCCGAAAAGACATTTACCCATTACATAATTGGGGAGTCCGTTAGGTAAAAATGCCCGAAGCTCCTGACAACTGATATAACCGTCTAAATGAAGCTCTTTTAAATATTTAATATCATCATAAATGATTTTTGAAATATGCACATACCCCATATCACCGTAATGCGCCCGTCCCAAAGGATAGTCATAGTCAAAACATTCGCCATTAAAGGCTTTTTGCCATTGGCTTAAGAAAGACAAATTTTCTTCCAGATTAACAGGAAGAGTAATTTTATTACGCACATATGCAGGAGAAGCAGGAAGCTCTTTTGGCATTTGGTAAGATTTCTTAAAAGTACGGCTGATTGGCGCAAACATCATAACAAATCGGTCAGGATTTAGGATTTCTTCTTTTTGAGGCGCCCAAAGCAATTCCTCGTAAATCAAAAAGACAATTTTTGTTTTTAATTTTTTTTCTGTGAGAAGAGCATCAATTCTATTCAGTATACGCACATATAAATCAGTCGGTATGGACTTTTGACAATTTTCACATTCACAATGGTTATTGGCAGCATCGGCCAGCCATACATGAAGGTAATCAACCTCAGGGTGTTTTTTAGCATAAGCTACAACCTTTTCGGCAAAACTTTCCACTACGTCAGGGTTGGAATAGCATAAGTTTGTGTTAATAGGGATGCCTCCAAAGAAGCCTCTTTCGCCATTTACCAATGCTGTGAGGGGGAGCTGAGATTTATCCAAGGTGTTATCTGCCTCTACCCAGCCTAGTGTGTTTTGATTTAAAACAGAACAAGTCCAGCCATGCCCTACACGATGATGCTTTAAGCTACGTTTTTGTAATTCCTTATCTATCAGAAGTGAAATTTCAGCAGCTTTTTCTAATGAAAATTCTTCGGCAGAGAGCATAGGGTTATTTTTGTGACTGTACCATAAATTTAAGAAAGCATAGGGAAGCTCAAACTGTAAGAAAAAAGTATTGAAACCCAATTTTGGAAGCCAGTCAATAAATTCAAAAATGTTTTCAGGACAATCTGCCCCTTCAATACAAACACCGCGGTATTTATTTTCTGCTTTTTCATGACAGCAAATATCCAAGTCTTCCGTGGAAGAAAGCATCGGAAGATATTCATAAGCTTTTCCGGGCCTTAGAAAGCGGCAACCCAAAAGTGTCAGATATTTATAAATACCCAGCAGGACTGAGCGAGAATTACTTCCATAAATATGTCCGTTTCCTTTAGAGACTTCGATATGATATTCATCATCTGTATCAGAATGTTTTTGAGAGTCAGGGAAAAGCTCAAGTGCAATAGTAGAGTGCTGTATCGTGCTGTCGTCAACAAAAACAATTGAATTAGTTATTTTTGATAAATAATATTTTAACTCCGAAGCAGCGAAAGAAATAGTTTCTGACTCTTTTGGATATACTAATCTGATATACATGGTATTTCCTCCGTTTAATTATTATTTAAAATAAAAAATTATAGATAAATTATATCGGAAAGAAATTGAAAAGTATATGTTGAAAATGCACATAAATAAAGGGCAATTATTGACTATAATTAACGAAATGTTTAAAATATATTGATTTATAGAAATGAATATAGTATATTATAACCAGAGAAAAACAGGTTTAATAATTTATATTAAATAATAAATATAGGAGGAAGATATGGAGGGAAAAACTACTTTGACAGAATTTCGAAAAATGAATTCTGTAAAGAAAAAAAGGATTGTGCGAAAGAATATGTGGTGCTGGGTTTTTATGCTGCCTACATTGCTTTTATATATTCTTTTTCAGGGATATCCGATTATTACAAGCGCATGGTATTCCATGCTGGACTGGTCAGGAATGACTATGAATGCAACTTTTGTAGGCTTACAGAATTTTAAGGAGCTATTGGCGGATCCGCTATTTAAGAATTCTGTTGTAAACAGCTTTAAGTATATGATATTCAGCGTGCCGATACAGTTGATTTTATCATTGGTAATTGCTTACATACTGACAAGTATTATCAGAAAAGGCGCTACGGTGTTTCGTACGATGTACTTTATTCCGGTTATTACCACGGCATCCATTGTAGGAATTATTATGATTTTTATTTTTGGAGGAACAGGACCAATCAATCAGGTGCTTGCTCTTTTGGGAATTGATACTATTAATTTCTTGGGAGATGAAAAGACTGCATTATTTACTGTGGTTCTTATAGGAATATGGAAAGATTTGGGAACCTATATGATTTATTGGATTGCGGCTTTGCAAAGCGTATCTCAGGATGTATATGAAGCAGCTAAAATTGATGGAGCAGGCAAATTCAGAACTTTTACGGATGTAGTATTTCCACTAATTCTTCCTATTGGAGGAGTTATTGCTGTACTTTGTGTTATCGGTTCTTTGAAAGTATTTGATATTGTTCAAACGATGACAAACGGAGGACCATATTTTGCAACCGATGTGGTGGCAACCTTTGTATATCGTACTGCATACTCTAGTACAACAGGAAGCCCAAGGCTGGGATATGCCAGTGCGGCGGCATTGCTGTTTGGTCTGATGGTAGTAACAATTGGTGTGGTTCTTAATCTTGTGAAGAACTACTTTAATAAGAAGAGAAATGTGTGAGAAAGGAGAACGCTATGAAAAAAGTAGGAAAATCTATCATTTACATATTGCTTGCGGTAGTGGCGTTTGTCTGGGTATATCCGTTTATCTGGATGATTACAGCTTCCTTGAAAACACAGGATGAATTTTTTGCAAGCGGATTGAGTCTGATACCGAAAAGCTTAAATTTTGAAAACTATGTAAGAGCGTGGAACAATGCCAACTTCGGCGTATACTTTAAAAACTCTATTATTGTAACGGTCAGCGTTGTTGTAATCGTATTGCTGGCTACATCAGCGGCAGGTTATGTTATGGGGCGTTACGCATTTGTCGGTAAAAAGCTGATTATGGGAATTTTTATGGCAAGTATCACAATCCCGTTGGTATTTACAGTTATTCCTATTTACGAATTATTAAAAGAAATGGGATTAGAGTCCAATCTGTTAGGTTTAATTCTGGCAGAAGCCGGAGGAGGACATGTAATCTTCCTGATGCTGTTTTCCAGTTTTTACGGAGGTCTTCCCAAGGAACTGGAAGAAGCGGCAACTATTGACGGAAGTGGATTTATGAAAACATATACCAGCATCATGTTCCCTCTTGCAAAGCCTATTATGGCTACTGTAGTGATTATGCAGTTCATCTGGACATGGAACTCTTTCCTTCTGCCGTTAATTGTAACACTTAGTAAACCAGAACTTAGAACATTAGCAGTAGGTCTTTATGCTTTAAGAGGTGAAAATGTAGTAGACTGGACAGGAATTGCAGCTGGTGCATGTATTGCAGTTCTTCCGATTATTATTATTTTTATATGTTTACAGAAATATTTTGTGGACGGCGTAGCAGGTGCAGTTAAGAGTTGAGAAATTTTATTAAGTGAAAAAATCATTATGATTTAAAATAAGGAGGAAAAAAATGAAGAAGCGAATTGCAGCATTATTTATGGCAGGTCTTATGGTGGTTTCAGCAGCAGGATGCGGACCAAACGTAAGCGGAGAAAAGGAAACACAGAAAGAAGAAGCATCTACGGAGAAAAAGAACGATGACAAAGGCGGAGAAAAAGTTCTTCAGGTCGTAGATATGAGTGACAGTACAAAAGCCAGAAGGGAAGAGTACAACAAAAAGTTTGAAGAAGAAAACAACTGTAAGGTGGAATATACCGTTCTTTCTGGTGACCAGTATCAGACAACTATCAACTCTTCTATTAAAGCAAATACAGCTCCTGACTTATTTGCTTTGCCAAGTGGTGTAAAACTTTCCACAGCAGTTGAAGAGGGCTGGTATATGCCAATGAATGATTATGTGGAAGAGGGATTTTTTGATACATTTTCAGAAGGTTCTTTAAATGAAGGTGTTACTACAATGGATGGACAGGTATATGTTTTACCTGAAGCAGCGAATATTGTAAATACTCTTGTTTTTTATAATGAAACAGTTTTAGAAGATGCAGGAGTTGATGTGAATAATCTTCCAAAAACATGGACAGAATTCAGAGAAGTCTGTAAACAGGTAACAGAAGCAGGAAAAGGTAAATATTACGGAATGATTGAGGGTGGAAAACAGGTTAATCGTCTGGAAATTGCAATTCGTGCATTATCCAACCTTGCAGGAAGTAAATCCAATGATATTGGGGTTATCAGTATGGTAGACGGAAAAAACGTTTTAGCTTCCGATGCAATGGTTCAGGCATTTGATTTTTACAGCGGATTAGTACAGGACAGAAGCTTCCATCCGGACTCTGCAAACCTTGCAGCTCCGGAAGCAAGAGCTTTATTTGCACAAAATCAGGCTGCATTCTTAATTCAGGGTGCTTGGTGTATTTCAACATGGGAAAAAGAAAACCCGGATTTAAAATTCGGTGTTATGCCAATGCCTGAACCGGATGACGGTGCAAAAGGCGGTCTTCCATATATCGGAGCACAGCCATGGATGGGTATTTCTAAAAACTCCGATAATCCGGAACTGGCAGCAAAATATCTTCAAGGATTGTATTCAGAAGAATATCAGTCAGGCGTAGTGGAAGACGGTGGATTTGTATCTGCGATTGAAGGTATCAATGAAAAATATATGAAAGACGGCGTTATGAAAGAATATTATACAATCGCAAAAGAACAGGGTAAATTATGTCCGGATCCGATTGTAGCAAAAGCAGATGCAGCGAAGGTTTACGCAAATGTAACAGAAGTTTCACCAAACCTTGGCCAGATTGTTCAGGGTGTGCTGACAGGAAAAACAGACTATAAAGAGTCTTTACAGACCTTATCCGACAATACACAGAAGGCATGGGATGAAGCGATTGCAAAAGCACAAGAAGGCGGCGCTGACGTTTCAGCAGCAGACTTTGAATTTGCAAATTGGAACCCATTGGAAGATTATACGACAGAAAGTTATAACAATCGATAGACTCCTGTTTGGGCGGGGCATTTCCTTGGGAAAAGGGATGCCTCGTTTTTTGTGCGCAGAAAGGAAAAGTTTCTGTAAGAAATAGAAAAAATCCCTTGACACGGGAAAAGTTCATAGATATAATGAAAAAGCGTGCATAAGAAACGTAAATTTTTTTGTGCGCAAAAAAGATTATTCACGGTGATGAATAACTGGCAGCCACTTATTTCTTTTATGAAAATAAAAGAATGTGCAAATTTTACAGGAGGTGAAAGGAATGCCAACATTTAACCAGTTAGTAAAAAAAGGACGTCAGACAACAGTTAAAAAATCTACTGCGCCTGCACTCCAGAAAAGCTACAACTCTTTACAGAAAAAGACATCTGATATGTCTTCTCCACAGAAGAGAGGTGTTTGTACAGCTGTTAAGACTGCTACACCTAAAAAACCTAACTCTGCTCTTAGAAAAATCGCCAGAGTTCGTCTTTCTAACGGAATTGAAGTAACAAGCTACATTCCAGGAGAAGGTCACAACTTACAGGAGCACAGCGTTGTTCTTATCCGCGGCGGTAGAGTAAAAGACTTACCAGGTACAAGATATCACATTATTCGTGGTACATTAGATACAGCAGGTGTTGCTAACAGACGCCAGGCTCGTTCTAAATACGGTGCTAAAAGACCGAAAAAATAAATAAAAATTAGTAACTTTTAAAAATCCAGAAATAGCAAAGCAAAATTTGCTATGATGAATTCATAGAAGTCACAAAGAACTATTAAAATTGTACCGGGATTCCATAAGCCCAGTAGTGGCTGCGGGTTTAGATATAGGATTTACCGAGTGCGAACATACAGGATAGTTTGTGTGAGTACCTATGATTTAATCGGATATGATTAAGGAGGGAAGTAACGTGCCACGTAAAGGACATACTCAGAAAAGAGACGTTCTGGCTGATCCAATGTACAACAGCAAGGTAGTTACAAAACTTATCAACAGCATTATGTTAGATGGTAAGAAAGGTGTAGCTCAGAAAATTGTTTACGGTGCATTCGCCAGAGTGGAAGAAAAAGCTGGAAAACCAGCAATCGAAGTATTTGAAGAAGCAATGAACAATATCATGCCAGTATTAGAAGTTAAAGCAAGACGTATCGGTGGTGCAACATATCAGGTACCAATCGAGGTAAGAGCAGACAGACGTCAGGCATTAGCTCTTCGTTGGATTACATTGTACGCTCGTAAAAGAGGCGAAAAAACAATGGAAGAAAGACTGGCTAATGAGTTATTAGATGCTATGAACAACACAGGAGCATCTGTTAAGAAGAAAGAAGACATGCATAAGATGGCTGAAGCAAATAAAGCATTTGCTCACTATCGTTTCTAAGAGGAGGAAATCCAATTGGCTGGAAGAGAATATCCATTAGAGAGAACCAGAAACATCGGTATTATGGCTCATATTGATGCTGGTAAAACTACCACAACAGAGCGTATTCTGTACTATACCGGTGTAAACTATAAAATCGGTGATACTCATGAAGGTACTGCTACCATGGACTGGATGGAGCAGGAACAGGAAAGAGGTATCACAATTACTTCAGCCGCTACTACATGCCACTGGACTCTGCAGGAAAACTGCAAACCAAAAGCTGGTGCATTAGAGCATCGTATCAACATCATTGATACACCGGGACACGTTGACTTTACAGTAGAAGTTGAGCGTTCTCTTCGTGTACTTGATGGTGCGGTAGGTGTATTCTGTGCTAAGGGCGGTGTTGAACCACAGTCTGAAAACGTATGGCGTCAGGCTGACACTTACAATGTACCTCGTATGGCTTTCATCAACAAGATGGACATCCTTGGTGCAGACTTCTACAACGCAGTAGAACAGATTAAAACAAGATTAGGTAAAAATGCTATCTGCATTCAGTTACCAATCGGTAAAGAAGACGAATTCAAAGGTATCGTTGACTTATTCGAAATGAAAGCTTACATCTACAATGATGATAAGGGTGATGACATTTCTATCGTAGATATTCCGGAAGATATGAAGGATGACGCAGAACTGTACCGTACAGAGCTGGTTGAAAAAATCTGCGAATTAGACGATGACCTTATGATGGAATACTTAGAAGGAGAAGAACCTTCTAACGAAGCATTAAAAGCAGCTTTAAGAAAAGGTACATGCGAATGTGCTGCTGTTCCTGTTTGCTGTGGTACAGCTTACAGAAACAAAGGTGTTCAGAAGCTTCTTGATGCTATCATTGAGTTCATGCCATCACCGGTAGACGTACCTGCTATTCAGGGTACAGACTTAGATGGAAACCCAATGGAAAAACATTCCTCAGATGATGAACCATTTGCAGCTCTTGCATTCAAAATCATGGTTGACCCATTTGTTGGTAAGCTTGCATTCTTCCGTGTATATTCAGGAACAATCAACTCCGGTTCTTATGTTCTGAACTCTACAAAAGGAAAGAAAGAACGTGTTGGACGTATCCTTCAGATGCACGCTAACAAACGTCAGGAATTAGATAAAGTATATGCCGGTGATATCGCAGCAGCTGTTGGTTTGAAATTCACAACAACAGGTGATACAATCTGTGATGAACAGCATCCGGTAATTCTGGAGTCTATGGAATTCCCAGAACCAGTTATCGAGCTTGCTATCGAGCCTAAGACAAAAGCTGGTCAGGGTAAATTAGGTGAGTCTTTAGCAAAACTTGCTGAAGAAGACCCAACATTCCGTGCTCATACAGATAAAGAAACAGGACAGACAATCATCGCCGGTATGGGTGAGCTTCACCTGGAAATCATCGTAGACCGTCTGCTTCGTGAATTCAAAGTAGAAGCAAACGTAGGTGCTCCTCAGGTTGCTTACAAAGAAACATTTACAAAAGCAGTAGATGTTGACAGCAAATATGCAAAACAGTCCGGTGGTCGTGGTCAGTACGGTCACTGTAAAGTTAAATTCGAGCCAATGGATGCCAACGGAGAAGAACTGTTCAAGTTCGAGTCCACAGTTGTTGGTGGTGCTATTCCTAAAGAATACATCCCAGCTGTTGGTGAAGGTATCGAAGAAGCTATGAAGGCTGGTATCCTGGGCGGCTTCCCAGTAGTTGGCGTTTCTGCTAACGTATATGATGGTTCTTACCATGAAGTCGACTCTTCTGAAATGGCATTCCACATTGCAGGTTCTCTTGCATTTAAAGATGCTATGGCAAAAGCGTCACCAGTACTTCTTGAGCCAATCATGAGAGTTGAAGTTACAACTCCGGAAGATTACATGGGTGATATCATCGGTGATATCAACTCCCGTCGTGGTCGTATCGAAGGTATGGATGATATCGGCGGTGGTAAAATGATCCGCGGATTCGTTCCTCTGGCTGAAATGTTCGGATATGCAACAGACTTACGTTCCAGAACACAGGGCCGTGGTAACTACTCCATGTTCTTTGAAAAATATGAACCAGTTCCAAAATCTGTACAGGAAAAGGTTCTGTCTGGAAAAGCAGACAAATAATTAAATAGTTAAATAAAACTTGCAAATATCCTTGATTTGCAATATAATCAAGGATAGCAGGTTGACTATATCAACCGCCTCGTTATGAGGCAACAAAATCAAAATAATATATGCCCAAACGGGGCGCATGTTAAACAAGGAGGACATTCAAAATGGCTAAAGCTAAATTTGAAAGAAGCAAACCGCATTGTAACATTGGTACTATCGGACACGTTGACCATGGTAAAACAACTTTAACAGCTGCTATCACAAAAACTCTTGCTGCAAGAGTTGCTGGTAACACAGCTACAGATTTCGAAAATATCGATAAAGCTCCAGAAGAAAGAGAACGTGGTATCACAATCTCTACTTCTCACGTAGAATATGAAACAGAAAACCGTCACTACGCACACGTTGACTGCCCAGGACATGCTGACTACGTTAAAAACATGATCACAGGTGCAGCTCAGATGGATGGTGCTATCTTAGTAGTAGCTGCTACAGATGGTGTTATGGCTCAGACTAAAGAACATATCCTGTTATCTCGTCAGGTAGGTGTTCCTTACATCGTTGTATTCATGAACAAATGTGATATGGTTGACGATGAAGAATTACTTGAATTAGTAGACATGGAAATCCGTGAACTGTTAAGCGAATATGATTTCCCAGGCGATGATACACCAATCATCCAGGGTTCTGCTTTAAAAGCTCTTGAAGATCCAAACGGCGAATGGGGCGACAAAATCATGGAATTAATGGCTGCTGTTGATAGCTGGATTCCAAACCCACAGCGTGACACAGATAAAGACTTCATCATGCCTGTAGAAGACGTATTCTCTATCACAGGTCGTGGTACAGTTGCTACAGGTAGAGTAGAAGCTGGTACACTTCATGTATCTGACGAAGTTGAAATCGTTGGTCTTAAAGAAGAAACACGTAAAGTAGTTGTAACAGGTATCGAAATGTTCCGTAAACTGTTAGACGAAGCTCAGGCTGGTGATAACATCGGTGCACTTCTTCGTGGTGTTCAGAGAAACGAAATCGAAAGAGGACAGGTTCTCGCTAAACCAGGCAGCATCACATGCCATACAAAATTCACAGCTCAGGTTTACGTTTTAACAAAAGATGAAGGTGGTCGTCATACTCCATTCTTCAACAACTACCGTCCACAGTTCTACTTCAGAACAACAGACGTTACAGGTGTTTGTATGTTACCAGAAGGTACAGAAATGTGCATGCCTGGTGATAACGTAGAAATGACAATCGAACTGATCCACCCAATCGCTATGGCTCAGGGTCTTACATTCGCTATCCGTGAAGGTGGACGTACTGTAGGATCAGGTCGTGTTGCTACAATCATCGAGTAATCACTGATTAACAGATAAAAATATATAAACTGGTATCATAGGATACCATTGTGTCCAAGCGTAAGATGCCCGTAGAACTTTGGTTCTACGGGTTTTTCTGTTGCCTGGAAATATATAAAAAGAGCAGAAAAGAATAACGAATAGTATAGAAAAGCGGTTGCCGGGAGAGTGTCCTGACAACCGTTTGTGATAACAGAATGATAACAAAATTGTGGAATCTGTAATTAATAAAGTATTTATTTCAGAGATTTTGCTAATATATTTAGCATACGTGAAAATGTAAGTAGAAAATTACACTGTAAACCATGTGATTTCCCAGGAGTCATTTCAAATGAATAACGTTCATAAGCAAAAGTGTTTTCGCTTTTTTTTAAATCGCTAATAAACATTTCATTAGTGTAATCTGATTCAGAATTACTTTTCATAGCGTTTATTGTTAGGTCCGAAATAATCTTTTTTGAATCATCGGATAATTTGTTAAAGAGATCTTTATATAGTTTATGACCACTGACAATTTTTCCATGATCATTTTCATAAAAGAGTTTTAGAATTATTTCACAGGAAAATGACAGATTAACAAATGCAGGGTACAAACGCCAGATATCTTCTTGAGAAGGTGTTTGTGTTTGGAGTTTGGGAAGTAGTGATTGATATAAATCATTTCCAATACTGTAATATGTTTCTGCTAAAACCTTAGCTTCATCATGGCTATAGAATTTTGTACCTTGTGTATAATGTGGAACTATTCCTCCGGCTGGATAAGATGTCATAGAATAGGCCTCCTTATGTCAGATTATATGTCTTGATGTCATTACCCTCAGTACCTTTCTTAACAATAGTATGACAACCTATCGTAGTTCCCATAGCACGCAGTTTCCATTCTTCCTGGGTAG